>ENA-ORRE01001945-ORRE01001945.1-human-gut-metagenome-genome-assembly--contig:-NODE-1945-length-12837-cov-4.288061_pt1 | contig 12837 bp, 9 predicted proteins | sample MGYA00242171_ERZ509126 | MGnify/ENA primary metagenome ERZ509126 (study PRJEB26280, sample SAMEA2338648) | human gut metagenome | biome: human gut; feature: human-associated habitat; material: faeces... | reverse complement strand
GGCGGTCCCATCGACCGTTTCGATGTATACGCAGGTAACCGATACCAACAAGGCAGCATCATAGCCGAAATAGATCCGCGCGATTTCCGCATCCGTAAAGAACGTGCCGAAGCAATCTACCATCAGGCAAAAGCGGAATTCGAACGTATACAAAAGTTATACGGCAAAGGAAATGTTTCTGCAAGTACTTATGAAAAAGCAAAAGCAGACTATATCACTGCAAAAACAACTTTCAATACAGCTTCCTATGAACTGGAAGACACACGCCTTATCGCTCCATTCAATGGTTATGTGGGTGAAGTATATATAGAGAAATTTCAAGATGTGAAAGCAACCCAGCCCATCATTTCTTTTATTGATATAGACCAACTTAAACTGGAGATTTATGTCACTCAAGACATTGCCCGTGCAGCGCAAGCACTAGATACAATACAAGTACGATTTGACGCCCAACCCGATAAAGTATATAATGCTAAGATAATGGAAATTTCCAAAGGGACTACCCGCAATAACCTCTCTTATCTGCTGACCGCTCTACTTCCCAATAAAGAAGGGAAATTACTGGCAGGTATGTCTGGTAAAGCAAGCCTAAATGCCCCTTGCGTTTCAACTCTTTCCCAAGGAGCAGCCATCCCTCAAACAGCCCTTTGCCATCGCCCTACAGAAGGAGATTATTTATGGGTAGTAAATTCCAAAACCCAACAAGTAACTAAGAGAAAAGTAAAGAAAGGGGATCTATTGCCAAACGGTTATGTATCTATCACCGAAGGCTTGTATCCTGATGAAACTGTAGCAAACAGTGGGCTCCGCTTCCTATCGGATGGAATGAAAATAAGTGTAGAAAACGAATAATATCACAGAAATAAACAACCATGAAACTTGTAAAATATTTTCTACAGAAGAAAGCAGTCACTATCTTGCTGTTGGTATTGATATTGGCCGGTGGGCTGTTCTCCTATATCAAAATGGGAAAACTGGAAGACGCCCCCTTTACCATCAAACAAGCACTCGTACTGACTCCGTATCCCGGAGCATCCCCCTCCGAGGTACAATCTCAAGTAACAGATGTTCTGGAAGAATCCATCCAATCTCTTGGTGAACTTTATTATCTGAAAACAGAAAACCGAACAGGACTTTCAAAAATAACCGTTTATGTAAAAAAGGAAATCCGGGCAGACGAAATGCAACAACTTTGGGACAAATTACGCCGTAAAGTAAATGATGTACAAAGCAAACTTCCCGCCGGAGCAGGTCCATCTGTTGTTAACGATGATTTTGGAGATGTATTGGGAGTTTTCTATGGACTGACTGGAAAGAGCCATACCTATCGGGAACTGGAAGACGAAGCCAAGATTATCAAAAACGAACTATTGAAAATAAAAGATGTTGCTAAAATAGAAATCTACGGAATACAGACACCTACCATTGACGTATCTGTCAGCCCATCCGTCATGGCACAAAGCGGAATTACGACCTCGGATATAGCCCGCGCTTTCGAAGCACAAAACAAAGTGGTGGATGCCGGAGGTATTGATGCCGGACAAAATCGGCTGCGCATTGAATCCACTGGAAATTTTTATTCATTAGATGATATAAGAAACCTGACTATCGTATCACGCTCCGGTGAACATTTCCGCCTTGCCGACATTGCACAAATAGAAGAAAGTTATCAGACACCTGCCAGCAATCTGATGCGCATTGACGGTAATCCGGCCATAGGTATTGCCATCTCCACCGTCCCCACCGGAAATGTAGTGGATATGGCAGAAGCTGTGAAAAAACGCATTGACGAATTATCCCAATCCATGCCTGAAGGATATGAACTGACCTCTATCTACGATCAAGGATATGAATCAGCCGTTGCCAATCAAGGCTTTGTCTTGAATCTCATCATTTCCGTTTTAACTGTTATAGCCATTCTATTATTTTTCATCGGATTCAAGAATGGTACTTTGATTGGTAGCGGACTGATTTTTTCCATCTTCGCCACACTCATTGTCATGATGGCTTGCGGCATCGCACTTCAACGAATGTCATTAGCCGCCATCATTATCGCCATGGGAATGTTGGTAGACAATGCTATCGTGGTTTCAGACTCAGCCTTAATCAACATGGAGCGCGGAATGCGGAAGCGTGTAGCTATCATGCGTGCCTGCTCTGCTACCGCTTTGCCCTTGTTGGCGGCAACTGTCATCGCTATTCTTACCTTCCTCCCTATCTATTATTCACCACATATCACAGGTGAATTGCTATCTTCATTGGTTGTGGTCATCGGAGTATCACTGATGTTCAGCTGGGTGTTCGCACTGACGCAGACCCCTTTCTTTATACAGGAGTTTGTCCGTCGTCCGCGTCCCGAAGAACTGAAAGCGGCTTTATTCGACGGAAAATATTACAATCGCTTCCGCAACGCCCTGCACTGGGTACTCCGCCATCGGTCGGTCACTATCGGTTCACTGGTAGTTATGCTGATACTCTCTGCCTGGAGTTTCAAATTTATCCCCAAAGTGTTTGTACCTGCCCTGGACAAACAATACTTTACCGTAGATATGTGGTTGCCCGAAGGAACGAACATCAACGAAACAGACCGTATGGCAAGTAACTTGGCGGACTATATTCGCGGACACGAAGAAACGGAAATGGTTTCTACCTACATAGGCCGCACTCCGCCTCGTTACTATCTGTCTAATGTAGCTTTCGGTCCTCAGTCCAACTATGCACAGATATTGGTGAAGTGCAAGACCCCGAAAGAGTCCAGGCAACTGCACGCGTTGCTGCAAGACTCCATCCGTCAGAAGTATCCCGAGCCACTGATAAAAGTGAACAAGTTCGAACTTAGCCCTTTGACGGAAGCCGTCATCGAGGCCCGTTTCCTAGGACCGGACCCTGCCGTACTGGATTCACTGGCAGGAAAAGCCATAGAAATCATGCGGCGCAATCCCAAAGTAGCGGATGCCCGTAACGAATGGGGAAATATGGCCCTGATGATTCGCCCCGTCTACGACCCGGTAAAAGCCGGTGCGCTAGGCATTACCAAAGCGCAAATGATGCAATCTGTCAGGTCTATCAGTGACGGGACTCCCGTAGGTATTTATCGGGATAACGAAAAGAAAGTACCCGTATTACTGAAATCGGAAGGAGTCCATATTACGGACGCCCGGTCTTTAGGTGATTTCTCTGTTTGGAACGGAGAACATTCAGCACCTCTGTCGCAAGTGACGGAAAAGATTGAAACCACTTGGGAGTTTCCACAGATACGTACATATAACCGCCAGTTGTCCATGGCCGCCATGTGCGGAGTAAAACCGGGACACACCATGGCCGAAGTACATGGAGAAATACGGAAAGAAATAGAAGCCATAGAATTGCCAGAAGGGTATACCTTCTTTTGGGACGCCCAATACAAAGACCAAGGTGAAGCAATGCAGGCCATTGCCAAATTCTTTCCTTTGGCTTTCTTGATGCTGGTCGTGATTTTGGTAGCCTTATTCGGCAATTTCCGTCAACCGGTCATTATCCTATGTGTGCTTCCGCTCTCCCTTATCGGGGTAGCTGTAGGTATGCTGCTCACCGGGTTTGATTTCGGATTCTTCCCCATCGCCGGATGGTTGGGGCTGCTGGGTATGATTATCAAGAATGTCATCGTACTGTTGGATGAAATAAATATACAGCGCAGGAACGGTGTCACTCCTTATACAGCCGTCATAGAGGCCACCGTATCCAGAACACGTCCTGTACTGATGGCAGCTACCACTACGATTCTGGGAATGGTTCCTCTGTTATTCGATATAGCGTTTGGAGGAATGGCAGCCACTATCATCTTCGGGCTGACATTCGCTACGTTATTGACATTATTTGTAACACCGGCACTGTATGCCATATTTTATAAGATTAAGTAATCGTACTATCACCCTCAAAATAGATATAGCTCATGAAAAAAATTAATATACTGTTTATCTTTATTTTTAGTGTTCCGTCCGCTACTTTCGCCCAACAAAGTGATTTATTGGAAAAGTACAGGTCAATGGCTGTAGAATACAACCATGACCTGAAGGCGGCGGATAAACATATCTCGGCCAGTATCGAACTGGAGAAAGCTGCCCAGAAGGACTTGCGTCCCAAACTATCGGGTGACGCCAACTTTCAATATACCGGCAATCCCATCCAGCTCACTCTGAACCTGCCCAGTATGCAGAATCCGTTGACCTTCGAAGGCAAGGATATGAAATACGGCGCCTCTCTCAGCCTATTGCAACCGGTCTATACAGGCGGCCGTCTACTGGAAACCATCCGAATGGCAAAGCATCAACATAGTCTGGCAGCACATCAGGCGGAATATTTCCGTTCCGCCGTGTGCTACCAAACCGATATGCAATACTGGAACACCGTAGCCCGTGCCGAACTTCTGCAGGTAGCCACCGACTATCGGAACTCCATCGCCTCACTCACTCAAACCATCCGTGAACGGGTGGAGGTAGGCTTGGTGGACCCACAAGACCTGCTCATGGCAGAGGTAAAGCTAAACGAAGCCGAATACCAATTGCTTCAGGCAAAAAGCAATCTTGAAACCGGAAGAATGGCGTTCAACTCGCTGATTGGGCTGGAACTAAATGAACCGACGGAAGTGGAAGACACTATTCCTTCCATCGTCATGAATGAACAGTTATGGAGTTTGAACGGCTCCAACCGGCCGGAATTAAAAATGGCATACGACCAAATCAACATAGCCGAAAGTTCAAAGAAACTGACAGACTCCAAATATAAGCCGCAACTTTATGTCGGCATAGAGGGAAGTTACTCCTCACCCGGATATAACTTCAAATCCGACCTTGACCCCAATTATGCTGTTTATGCCAAACTGTCGGTTCCTATTTTCGAATGGGGAAAACGGCGCAATGAGAAACGGGCGTCTTCTTTCCAAGTCGGTGCGGCTACCGATAACCTTCATCAAGTAAGTGACCATGTGAACCTTGAGGTCCAGACCGCCCGCGTTTCGTTATCCCAAGCAATGGAACAAGTACAACTGACCGGAAACTCACTGGACAAAGCCCGCGAAAACGAACGCATGGCATTGGAAAGATATGCGGAAGGAAAAGTGTCAGTAGTGGAGGTGATAGAGGCACAGAACTACCGGCAGGCCTCACAAACCAATTATGTGCAAGCCAAAGTATCCGCACAAGGATATTATTCCACACTGCTGAAAGCATTGAATAAATACTAGAAAGTGATTATTATTCTACTCTGTGGCGGAATTAAATTGATAAAAGATTTATGTATAAAGAGTCGTGCATATTGTTGATATTTAGTAAATTAAAGGTGACCAAACTTTTAATAGACAAATATCGTATGCACAACTTATATACAATATTCGCAAAAATATAACATGCTTTCGAAAAAGGAATACTCTATGCATGTTTTAACATATAAAAGTCATTCGGAAGCATGAAATGTGGCAGATAACAGAATGGTTACCAATTCCCCCCCCAGAAGCATCAGTATGGTATTTTAGAATAAAAAGACTTTTTAAATGAGGTTCAGTGATTAATATTATCTACTTTCCTATTACTCTTGATATTTATGGCTTTCCGAAATAGATACATTCTTCAAATCATATCTAATAATAGAATCAGAATCTGTTACTGCATATAAGAATCTTTGACTTTCATCTACAGTAAACATTCTTATATTATTCCCAAACGGATAATTATATAATAAATTTCCATCCCAATTATAAATTCTTAAAGAACAGTTTTCATTAGACCTTGGATCATTCTCCTTTAATACACTTAATCCGCCAGCATAAAGCCCCAATATATAATCATCTGTACATTTCCCCATCTTGTAGTATAGACAACGTGAATTAATGTCTCTTACTATACTTGAGTTTATAGATTTGCCATTGGGGATAATCTGTACAACTTTACCTGATTTTAAATCGGCTATGGAAACCATATCGAAAAATCTATAGAATAATGCAACCTTTGAACGGTCTGGATTTAATGACCTGTAAGACTCCTTCAAGAAAGTGTCCATGTAAGGAAAATCCTCATATTTCAATTGACGAGTGATAATATCCTTGTCCGTATTATAAAACTCCCAAAAGAAATTGATGTCATTCTTGATTCCGGAACGTACAGGATCTTTTGTCATCATCAGATTTACTGAATCCAAGACATAGACACTATGCGAAGCCAAAAAAAGTTCTTTACCCAAATGGGGTTCAAACTTATATTGTTTATCAAATACTGCCTGACTGGATTCAAGGGAACGTTTTATGTTAAGAATACCAAGGTAATTAGGGTAGGACTGTATGATAAGTTTGGGGTTTCCAGACTCGGTATACGACTGTGCTATCAACCCGAAAGCCATAACTTCATTAGGTCCACTTCCCTTTTTAAGGAAACTTCCCAAATGTTTTAATGACAATGTACTATATGCCTGTATAATATTCTCATTATGATGTTGGGAAACCAACAGAAATGTATCTACCACCTGAATATCTGTTGGATAAAGCAAATCTATAGGTAGCTCCTTCTTTTCAAGTGAAATTGTTGTACATGAATCTGGAATATATTTCTGAACTATATTAGAAGATTTTTCTGTATCTCTCGCACAAGAACTAGTCAAAAAGAATATGAATATAAATAATAATATAGGATTCATCTTTCTTTAAATGATAATGCTGAATAAAATTTTAAAAATAACTTGCGCATCCTGAATCATATCGAATACACAAGTTGTAAATCCACTTCTTCAACCGTTGAAGTTATTCAATACTCGCGTATACATTGCAAACACTCATTAACTAAAGACATACCAGCAGGTTTATGAGATTCTATAGCTCCACATTCTCCGATTCCACCCATTGTTGTTTCAGAACATGTAGCATAATAATCCATCCCATATTCTGTGGAAAAAGCTGTATAGCACTGTTTCTTTGTCCACTCAGCACAATTAGATTCACTTTGTGCCAATGCCTCAATTATTAGCCAAAGCAAGTTCTGACAATTCCGTTTCTTGTTGTGATGTGTACACACCATAACCTGCTATGCAGGCGAACGTTGCTGCAAAAGCAACTCGAATAATTTTCTTCATGGTATTCTCTTAATGTGTTATTATATTGGTTTTTACAAACTCTCTACGAAGCAACAAATACCCGATTTGTTGTATTTCAAAAAAATGATTTACTTTTCATTTAATTACCTCCTTTCTTCAGTTGGTCTGATTTAACATGGAGTGGTATATGAATATTAATGGTTAAAGAACCATCATCCATATTTCCACTGTTTCTTATCCATCACCCGTTCTGACTGTCCCATAGAAATCCAATGTGAAGGATTTTTCTGATACATTGCCATATATGGTTATAGTGCGCCAGAAATTATCAATTGCATAAAGGTAACTTTATTTTCAATATCTTTGCAATTTATAATAATGTTGTATAACACAAATTCTTTGGCGGAATTAAATTGAGAAAAGATTTATGTATAAAGAGTCGTGCATATTGTTGATATTTAGTAAATTAAAGGTGACCAAACTTTTAACTATAAAAATGAGAGCCCCATTGCCTGAGTTAAATATGCACTAATTTAATTCCGCAAACGAGTTATTATTCTATAAAATATTGTAGCTTTGTTCACATGAAATGGAATGCTATATTATACGGCCTTTTGTTCTCAGGATTAGGAGTCTTCTCCTATCTCCTGCTAGCCAATTATTCCGAATTATCACCTCAGGTAGCGGATATGCTTTATTCCAAAGGCGCCTTTATCTTTTTCATAGCCGCCTTCAATGTCCTCGGTTACTCCACCTTGCGGCTTAGCTCCTGGTTAAATAACCAGTATGCACTGAACCTCCGCAAACGCTGGAAAATCATCATGATTTATATAGCCGTAACACTGCTGTTCCTTCTACTGAACTATAGTCTGCTGATTGTCGGGAAGCTTTTGGTGGGTTCCTACAACATCTTTATTTTTCCCAATGGCGGTTGGCGCATCCTCATTCTGGTGTGGCTGGTAGAATTAGTAATCGTGGGACTACTTCTATCCAATCGTTCCATTCAGAATACATTAAGATTGCAACAGGAAGCCGCCGAACTGCAAAAGGAAAACAATACAGCCCGCTATGCCGCCCTGCAAAACCAACTTAATCCGCACTTTCTGTTCAATAGTCTCAACACGCTGATTGCCGAGATAGAATACAATCCAAGCAACGCTGTCCGTTTCACCAAACACCTGTCCAGCGTCTACCGCTATGTCCTTCAAAGTCAGGATAAAGCCTTGGTTCCTCTAAGTGAAGAATTGGATTTTATGAAATCCTATCTCTTCCTGCACGAAGTACGGTTAGGAAACTGCATCAACTGTGAATGTTTTATTCCTGATGACTATTCTGATGCCATGCTCCCACCCCTGACTTTGCAACTACTGGTGGAAAATGTCATTAAACATAACTCCATCACCCAAAGCAAACCCATGCAAATCAGCATAGGAATAGAGAATAATTACCTGATAGTAAACAACCCTGTCCAACCTAAAAAGAGCAACGAGTCCTCTTCGGGAGTAGGATTAGAAAATCTTTCCAACCGCTGCAAACTGATGCTCGGCGAGGAAATCATAGTCATCAAAGATAATCATTTATTTACTGTAAAAGTACCTTTAGGATATGAGTAAACTGAACGCAATCATTATAGAAGATGAAGTACCCGCAGCACGTCTGCTACATTCCATGATTACTCGTCTGCGCCCGCAATGGACACTGACCATCATACCGGGTAGTGTGGACGAAGCTGTAACTTGGTTTAAAGAAAATCCACAGCCCGACCTTATCTTCCTCGATATCCAACTGGCAGACGGAAACGCATTCGATTTTCTTTCGGCTGTGCATCCTTCCTCTGTCATTATTTTTACGACTGCTTACGATAAATATGCCATCCGTGCATTTACCGTAAACAGCGTAGATTATATACTGAAGCCTATCGATGAAACACGACTGCTTGATGCCATCATCAAATACGAGACTTTACAAAACAAGGGAATCCCCCAACCCCAAGAATATCTGGATACTTTGCTGGACACCCTGCAACATAAAGAAAGACGTTACCGCACGCGTTTCCTCATTTATGGCGCCGACCGTTTCTGGTCACTCCAAGTAACGGACATCGCCTATTTTTATTCTGAAAACAAAGTTACTTTTGCCGTCACCAAGAAAGGACAGGAACACATTATCGACCTATCCCTAAACAAACTGATGGAACAACTGGACCCTGAACAGTTCTTCCGTGCCAACCGCCAAATCATTATCAGCATTGACTCCATAGACCATGCCGAACCTTACTTTAACGGTAAGATAGTAGTCAGTGTCCTTCCTCCTTATAAATCACAAATCACCATCAGTGAAGAAAAACTTTCTTCTTTCAAGTTATGGCTTAATTATTAAAACATTTTGAGGGTAACATTTTACAATATATGTATGGGCTTATGCGTACGTACATGTAGCCCGATGCGTACGTACGTGTAGGCTTATGCGTATATACGTGTAGGCCGATGCCATCGTATGTGTAGGCCGATGCGTACGTCCACATTAAAAACACAGGCTGCTCACACTGAATGCTGCAAAAAGACCTTGAAGTTTTCAAAAAAGCTCGGTATGTTTTCAGAAAAGCTCGGGAGGTTTCTTAAAAACTTCACCACCTTTTTAAAAAAGCTCGGCATGTTTTTCATGCAGGGACAGATGAGATTATCTCCTCATTAAGCCGGTCATTCCTCTTTTTCCGTTCATCCTTACATTTTAATCAAAACACACAGGCAACCAGCGGGTTAAGAATGACAGAACATCCCCTCATCCTCCCTTCAGCCATACTTCTCAAGTCCCTTCACAATCTGCCTTCAGCAGTTGTCACACCCAAAGAAAAATTACGAATGAAGGGAGGCTGAAAGGGGGATGAGGGGATGTCCACTCACCACCACCCCCCCATCAATAAGGCGTTTCAGCAGTCAATGAAAGGAGGAAGGAAGAATCACCTCACATGATTGGTTTTTGCATTCGGGAAATATTGCTTTATCCGCTTGCACATCCATGCATAACTTTCCTCACCTACCGAGTCGTCTGCACGAAACATAACGGAAGTATTCTTACCATATTTTTTCTGATAATGCTTCAATGTCTTCCAACTGATATTATATATACGTTCTTTCGGCTCATTACCTACGGCACCAATCAATAACTCGGTGCCATCTATACCAAACTTTCTCGGACCAAATACACTTACCATATACGGGCAAACTTCATCCACGTCACTAACTCCTTTTGCCACATATTCTTCACGCAAATCATCTAATGCCGACTTTATATCCTTCAGCATCTGAAGCACTAATTGCTTGTCCGACTTCACATCATACACTAAGCGCAGAAAATGAGGTTCATCCTTTCCATTCTGACGAACGTCAGCTTCACGAGCAGAACGCAATCGTTCCGCTACTGCCCGGCGAACATCAAAGGGCCTTTTGCGATAATCATTATCAAACAAAACCTCATCGTTACCATTGATAAAGATTCGATGCACTTGCGTCGTACGCCATATATAGCGCCCCTCCGGGGTGCGATGATGCTCCCACCATGCATCCGATTTCTCTTTAAAGAATTTAGTCATTGAAGCAATCTCTTCAGTCATCCTGCTTTGTGCCGCCGTGTCTTGAAGCAGTGCATCCTGTGCCACAACTTCCACTTGCGACAACATTTGTTTTTCACTCATTTCGGGCTGTGCAAAAGCATATACCACCCCTGCTGCCACGGGAACAGCCAGCAATATACGTAGCCGTACCCATCCGTTACTTCTTTTTTTAAGCATCATGCCAATACGATTTTTAAGTTTACTATGATCGAAGCCATTGGCCATAGAGTAGAGCCTTGTGCCAACAGCTTTTTTTACTAATAATAATTGGTATTGAACCATATTTACCCCCGACAAAATTACTCCTTCATCGGCCTCATATTCGTGCAAGTCACGCAATTCCTTCCACAATACCCACGTCATCGGGTTGAACCAGTGGAAAATAAGCAGGCAATGCATCCATCCCAAATCCAATGTGTGGTAGTAAGACAAATGCATCTTTTCGTGTATCAGAATGAGTGAACCATCTTGCCGGTAATCTTCTTCAGACATCACAATATATTTCCACCAACTAAAAGAACATACTTTCCCGGGAATAATCACTAATCGAAATTTTCCTTCTCTCTGCACCGGCTTACCATAGATAAGATGCCACAACCGCCCGAAGGAATAAGCAAAGAACAAGAATACGCCAACGGCACCCATACCATACAAGAGACTCACAACGGTCAAAAGAGACAGACCATATATTTCTTCTGCTTTTCCTTGTTGAAGCGATAAATATTCTGCTCTTGTATCCCATCCGCTTTCTGTCGGGAATCCGGCAACAACCTTTGGACCATCCGATGGCGTTTCTTCAAGTATTTCCCCTACCATCATGACTGACTGTTGAACCGGCGAGGGGACACTGACCGATACAGGAATTAGAGGTATGAGCCAACAAAGCACTGTTCCCACCCAAAAAGCCCAACGGCTAAAACGAAAATGAGTGATGTCCTTCAACAATGTGATATACAACATTGTAAAAAGAAACAGGCAAACACTACTCTTTAGAATGAAAAACAAGAAAATTCCCATAAACACCTCCTTATCCTCTGCCTTTTTCGATGCGGGCTATCAAGTCCTTTAATTCATCCAGTGGCATCCGTTCTTCTTCTATCAATTGAGACACCACATTTATATAAGAATTATCATAAAATTGTGAAACCACTTCGTTCAATGCAGAACCTTTGTATTCGGACTCGCTTATAATAGGATGATACTGATATGTATTCCCATAAACTTTGTATCCCACAAAGCCTTTTTCTTCCAGTCCGCGCACCAATGTGGATACGGTATTATAATGCGGTTTCGGTTCATTATACAATTCGAGTAAATCACGGACAAACATAGGGCCTTTGCTCCAGAACATCCGCATAATCTCTTCTTCTTTAGGGGCTAAACGTTTCATAAAAGCTAACGGTTTAAAGTTCTGAGGCGAATATAACTAATTAAAATCAATAAACAACTAATCCAATTAGTTATACTACTATAATTATTAGTTATTAACTACATTGTTTTAGTTTAATAGGATTATTAACAAAACAAGTCCGGCACAGTTATTCATCAACCTGCCGGACTTCTTTTGTTATGAGCCTCCTTTTATTTCCTTCTAAGAATTGGAATCTGAATATTGAACGAACTTCCATCCTGCTTCATATTCAATGGAGTAATGGAACAAGCCGAATAAAGAACAATCGGATCATCATTCTTATCCAACACTAATTGAGGCCGTTCCAACCGATCCACCTCCATACGCTTTCCATTTTTCAAGATAATTTCTTTATTCATAAACAAAGAATGCTCAGGAAGTTTCCAATGTATGCCATCTTCAGAATACATCATAGCCAACCCCGGTTTGCCTTTTGTAAATCCACCGGTAAAATCTTTAAAAACGGCATAGAAACAGTTGTCTTTCCGGTGATACCATACAAACGGGTCTTCGGCATTCAACTTCTGGTTATCCCCCGTTTCAAACTCAAACACATAGTCATCCTGCACAATAAAAGGACCCTCGGGAGCATCGGCTATAGCCACTCCATGCACACCACGCCAAGTAGGATCATAAACATTTCCTTTAAAATAAAGATAATATTTCTTTTTCAAAGGATGATATACCACTGCCGGATTGACCAAAATGAGATTATCAGGCTTGGTTACGGTTCCTTCAGGTGAGGGGTCCAGTACAT
>ENA-ORRE01001939-ORRE01001939.1-human-gut-metagenome-genome-assembly--contig:-NODE-1939-length-12852-cov-5.733141_pt1 | contig 12852 bp, 8 predicted proteins | sample MGYA00242171_ERZ509126 | MGnify/ENA primary metagenome ERZ509126 (study PRJEB26280, sample SAMEA2338648) | human gut metagenome | biome: human gut; feature: human-associated habitat; material: faeces... | reverse complement strand
GAAAAACATTGATTTTACTGACTTCTTCAATGTTTTCTTATCTGGTGCTACCATTGGCAGATGGTCTTATTTTTGGCGCAGCGGGTGGGATTCGAACCCACGTGAGGTTTCCCTCAAACTGATTTCGAGTCTTTTATGCAACTGTGACGGGGGTGTCCGGTTTGGGGTCGTTTCTGTAAGCCCCGTACCCGCCGAAAGCCGCTTGAAATCAGGCTTTTTCGCTCAGAAAGTCTTGCGGGACGGGCTTTTTTAAAAGTGGGTTCAAATCGGCATTTTTCCCGATTTTGGAGAGAAATGCGGGAAGATAGGAGAGAAAAACCGGGAGACGGCCATACACCGCAGGATAGAGCTTCCAACCGACGAAAATCTATTTTTGAGGTGTTACAAATGGATGTATTTCCCGTCAACTGGGACAGCGTTCCTGAAGTGATGAACAAGGAGCAATTCTTCCGAATATGCCACATCAGCAAGTCCACGGCGCTGCATCTGCTCAAAAGCGGCAAGGTGCCCTGCGAGTGGTCGGGTAAGAAAACCCGGTGCTATAAAATCCGAAAAGAGGATGTGAAAGCATACTTGGAGGAGCGGGCAATTTTTCCAGAACTCTATTCTGCGCCGAAGGGATGGTACGGCACCCACTATGTGGCGAGGCTCTCCAAGGAGCTGCCGGAGGACACGCTGCGGCAGATGCACGGCTACTATGAAATGCTGCTGCGCAAATACCCGGATGTGGTCACGGTAAAGGATGTGGTGACCCTGACCGGCTACACCCTGACCACCGTCCACAACTGGTGCAGCCGTGGGTCACTGAAAGCCTTTCAAAAGGGACTGAAGTTCTGTATCCCGAAAATCTTTCTTGTGGATTTCTTCTGCTCCCTGACCTTCCGCTCCATCACCCGCAAAAGCCTGTGGCATATCCAGACGCTGAACGAGTTTAGCCGGAAGATGAAGCATAGAAAATAAAACTTAATATATTTCTGCATCTCCTTTGTGTTTGATAGCCACAAAGGAGATGATTTTTAATAAAATACTTGCATTGTTTTCGTGATTTAGGTATAATGAATATGCTTGAGGGCGTAATACATTAAATTTGAAACATTGTATCTTAGTGTTTATTCCTGTTTATGAAAGTGAACCCGAGTAAACAAACGGAAACAAAGAATTAAATTTAATGATATGTGTCTGGCATTGTCTTTCCTATTCTCACAGGGAAAGTGTTTTTGTCAGGCTATTATTATGCCTTTTGGTAAAATACATTACCGAAAGGATTTTTTATTATGGAAAAAGAATTAGTATGGAAAATGGTGCAGGGACAAATCGGGTATGATTTTAAAAATCTTGATTTGTTGCAGCAAGCTTTCACTCGTCGCTCATATACTGCAGAGAACGGCGGTGAAAACAATGAGGTGCTCGAGTTCATTGGAGACAAAGCACTTGATTTTGTGGTTGTTAAACTGCTTATTCAGAAGTATGGGCATTTAGCAAATGGGGATCCGGTTGACGGAACAAAGCTTTCTGTTTGGGAACAAGAATTCAAACGTAATCAAGAGGGTTACGAAGCGCCGGCAGTGAATAGTTTCGGCTGTGACTATGACGAAGATGACCTATCTAAAATCAAAAGTCGAATGGTGAATAAAAAAGCATTGGCTCGCCGAATGGATGAACTTGGTTTTTCCGAACATCTTATTATGGGGAAGGGCGATATACAGAATAATATCAACCAAGAAGATTCTGTAAAAGAAGATTTGTTTGAAGCTATTATCGGAGCTGTTGCAATCGATTCAGGATGGAATCTGAAGGACTTGCAAAAAGTGATTGAAGCAATGCTTGTTCCCGAAGACTTTCTAATTAATGATACCGACACTAATTATGTGCGACTGATTCAGGAATGGGAAATGAACAAAAATGGGTGCATTCCCTGGTACAAATATAAAGAAGCATCTTACACATCGACTTGGTATTTAAAAGAGAGTAACACTATATATCAAAACTTTCCGTTAGGCTACAACTATTCTAAACTAAAATATCATTGTTACCTTAAATTGCTTGATTCTCTACCGGTGTTTTGCGGCTTCGGTGTGTCTATCCGTGAGGCGAGAATGGCTGCTTGCAAATTAGCGTATGAGTATTTAGAGAGAAATGATATGCTTCCATCTATCCGTGACGAAATTGAAAATCCTAACCGTGATGATGCAATTAACCAACTTGAAACATTGGCACGAAGAGGTTATTTTTCCATTCCTACTTATGAGTTTAAGGAGACATATGATAACAATGGTAATCCTATTTGGAATTGCGAATGTCGTATAGCGGAAGAAGATTATTACTTCGATGGGACATCCTCATCAAAAAAAGAAGCAAAGAAAGATTCTGCTTTTAGAATGCTTTTTTATGTGCTCGGAATGGAGGGTGAATAAAATGGTCAAGTGGTGTTTTAATTATGAGTCCGGCGAATATGAATACATCGAAAAAGATGGCTTCAGTATTGACCGAGGCGAATATGTTTACAATTGGGATGATAGCGAATATCGTCGTGAAGAGGAAGAATGCCGTAATTCTTTATTTGATGATGAAGATGACGACTGACCCCAGATACTAAAACAATACCAATGTGCGATTTAAAAATTTGCACACTCGCACCTGCCTTTCGGTTTTGGTAGACTGTAGCCGAAAGGCGGGTGCATTTTGCGTTGCAGACCTGCCGGGGAAACTTTGAAAGGGAGGATCACATATGAAATCGCTATTTGAGCAGCTGGGCGGCACTTACACAAGGCAGGGCGACTACTGCCTGCCGGATGTTCGTTTGCCGCCCGAAGAAGAACGCCCCATCGGCGTTTACGGCCAGCGGCGGCGCACCTTTCTGAGGGAGCACCACTGGGTGCTGTATTATAACCTGCTGACCGCCGGGACACTGGACGGGCACCTTGCGGACATCGAGGAGCAGGCGCAGGGACTCTTTCTTCGGTTGGTAGAACAATACGCAGACTCCGAGGGCGTGACGGAGGCCTTGAAAGCCGATGACCCGATGGCGTGGGTGCAAAAGATGAACGGCATCCGACATCGGGCAAACGAGGCCGTGATGCAGGAAATCGTATATGGGTGACGAGCAAGCGGAGGTCGATGGCCTCCGCTTGTTTTGTATGCAGAAAAGAACAATGCTGTTTTGAAACGACATTGTTCCGAACTTTGTTGACATTGTTCTTTTATTCGGGTATAATGTACTTGTGATTTTATGCGTGGAGGTATCCCCTATGGCTGAAATGATCTCGGTAAGAGAGGCAGCAGTGCGCTGGAATATAACGGAGCGGAGAGTTGCGACGCTCTGCAAGAATGGGAGAATCGCCGGTGCGAAAAAGCAGGGCAATCGTTGGCTGATCCCCGCTGATACGCAGAAGCCGGCGGATCAGCGGCTCAAGACGGGCGCTTTCCGCAAGACGGAGCGCGCGCCGAAGCTGCCCCTGCCCATCGGCGTGTCCAACTACTGCCTTGCCTCGTCGGAATACTATTATATCGACAAGACGATGATGATCAAGGATTTCATCGACGAGCGTCCGATGGTGACGCTGTTCACCCGCCCCCGGCGCTTTGGCAAGACGCTGAATATGGATATGCTGCGCACTTATTTTGAAAAGAGCGACAAGGATACCTCCGTCTACTTCCGGGATAAGAAGATCTGGGCCTGCGGCCAGAAGTACCGGGATTATCAGGGCAAGTACCCTGTGATCTTCCTGACCTTCAAGGATGTGAAGTTTGATACTTGGGAGGAGACCTTTGCGGCCATTCGGGATATTTTCGCAAAGGAGACCCGGCGGCACAAAGAGCTGCTGACCAGTGATAAGTGCGACGAGTACAGCAAAAAGACCTATGAAAAGCTGGCAGACGGCAAGGTCAGCGAGGTAGAGTTGGCTTCTGCACTGCTGGACCTGTCCGCTATGCTGCACAAGCACTATGCCGTTGCGCCCATTATCATCATCGATGAGTACGACACACCCATCCAGCAGGGCTACCAGAAGGACTATTACGACAAGGTCATCCGGTTTATGCGAAACCTGTTTTCCGGCGGGTTCAAGGATAATCAGCACCTGTCCTTCGGCTTCCTCACCGGCATTCTGCGGGTGGCCAAGGAGAGCATCTTCAGCGGGATGAACAACCTGTCCATCAACTCCGTGCTGGACAACAAATACAGCGCCTACTTCGGCTTCACCGCCGACGAGGTGATGGAGATGGCGGAATACTACGGCGCTGCCGATAAGTACGACGAGATTTGCCAGTGGTACGACGGCTACCGCTTCGGCAAGACGGAGATTTTCAACCCGTGGTCGGTGGTCAACTACTTCAGCAACGAGTGTGAGCCGAGACCCTTCTGGGTCTCCACCGGCAGCAACGATATTATCGGGGAAGTGCTTGCCCAGGCGGACGAGGAGATTTATAACCGTCTGACCTCCCTGGTCAACGGCGAGACCTTCACCACCTTCATCGACACCGGCGTGATCTATCCGCAGATCAAGAGCAATCCCTCCACCATTTACAGCTTCCTGCTGGTGACCGGCTATCTGAAGGCGCTGAAAACCACGCCCTCCTTCAGCGGCGATTTTATGTGCGAGGTCTCCCTGCCCAACCGGGAGATCTCTCTGGTGTATAACAAGGAGATCTTGCAGCGGCTGGAGAATCTGATCCCGCCGTCCACGGCGATTTCCGTTCAGGAGGCCATCTTCTCCGGCGATAACGCACGGCTGAAAGCGCAGATACAGACGCTGCTGACCCAGTCGGTCAGCTCCTTCGATACTGCCGGGGAGAATTTCTACCACGGCTTTATGCTGGGCTTGTGCGCCCTGCTGGGCGGCGCTTTCGTGACCTCCAACCGGGAATCGGGCGACGGGCGCTATGACATTCAGCTGAAGCCCACGCAAAAGGGTCTTCCGGGCATCCTGATTGAGCTGAAAGCGGAGAAAAATTGCAGCGACGAAAAGCTGAAAAAGCTGTCCGAGACGGCCTTGCGGCAGATCAACGACAAGAAATACGAAACCGAGCTGACGACCGCCGGGGTCAGGACGATTTATAAATACGGCGTGGCCTTCAGCGGCAAAAAGGTCGAAGTGGCAGTCGGATGAGGAGTGAGAATTCCAAAGTGCCAGCACGGTGGTTCCAAAGTGCCAAATTGGCACTTTGGAGATGTGCTTATATCAAATGCTAAATGAATTAACAAAAATCGAGGGAGACTGCTTATGAAATCAAATTTTGATTTTCTGAATCGATACTGGCCTGCATTGGCACAGATCGGCGCAAACGCAGAAACCTATGTCTATTCTGATCCCAATGCCTGTATCTATAAACTCGGAATGTTTGCCGAGCGCTTAGTGCAGGAGATTCTTGTCTTTGAGCACATTGCGGAGCCGGCTGTTGAAAACACCCACGCAAATCGAATTCGCATTTTGAAGCGGGCCGGTTTATTGCCGCACGAAATTGACAACACGCTATATGTTCTTCGCAAGACAAGAAACTCGGCAGTACATATAGGTACGGACTCCGTGGACGAAGCAAAGACATTGCTATCCTTGACATACAATCTTGCTGTTTGGTTTATGGAGACATATGGAGACTGGGGATATATTGCGCCTGAGTTCGTTATGCCGAGCGAGACCACGCACGAAGATTTGGAATCCGTTATTGCCGAGCAGGAAAGGAAAATCGAGGAATTGACGAAGCAACTGGCCGTGGTCAAGACCGCCGCTTCGGGCAAAACGCAGAAGGAGCGCGCAAGGCGGTCAGAATCTGTCTCCGCTACGATGAATTGGAATGAGGCGCAGACCAGATGCTTGATTGACGAGCAGCTTCGTCTTTCTGGTTGGGAAGCTGATACGCAGAACCTGCGCTACAGCAAAGGAACGCGTCCTGTAAAGGGGAGAAATATTGCCATCAGCGAATGGCCTACCAATTCGGCCTTTTACAAAAACGGGTATGCGGATTATGCATTCTTCGTTGGCGAGAAGCTCGTAGCATTGATGGACGCAAAAAAGATGTCGGAAGATGTGGCATCTACCATCGATGTGCAGGTAAAGGACTATGCTGCACATATTAAGCCGGAGGATATTCCACATACGGTTGGAAACTGGAATGGTTATCAGGTCCCCTTCCTCTTTGCTTCAAATGGCAGGGCATATTTAGAGCAGCTGCGGACGAAGTCTGGTATTTGGTTTTTGGATGTCAGAGAACAGGAAAATCAACCGTATCCTATTCGGAACTGGTTTAGCCCAAGTGACCTGATGGAAAAACTTGGTCAGAATACAGCGGCGGCCAATCAGGCGCTGACTGCAGCAGATAATTCGTTTATGACAGATCCTAATGGGTTGAATCTGCGCGACTACCAGATCAAGGCCATTGATAAGGCAACAGAGGCAATCGTTGACGGCAAGAGAACGGCCTTGCTTGCAATGGCCACCGGAACGGGCAAAACCCGTACTGTTCTGGGACTTATCTACAAGATGCTGGAATCCAAGCGTTTCCGTCGTATTCTTTTCCTTGTGGATCGAGTGTCCCTCGGTGAGCAGGCAATGGACACCTTCAAAGATGTCAAGCTGAAGGAACTGCTGACGCTGGACAAAATATATGAGATCAAAGCGATCGATGACAACATCATCAATCTGGAAACCAAGGTCAGCATTTCAACGGTGCAGGGGCTTTTGAAACGCACGATTCTGGCAGAAGAACCGGATTTGATGCCCGGTGCATTTGATTTGATTATTGTGGACGAAGCCCACCGAGGCTATATTCTTGACCGTGAAATGACGGAAGAAGAAATCCTCTACGATAATCAAGATGATTATATGAGCAAGTACAAGCAGGTTATCGAGTATTTCGATGCGGTGAAAGTTGCCTTGACTGCTACGCCCGCCCTGCACACGACCGAGATTTTCGGGGAGCCGGTCTATACCTACAGCTACCGTGAGGCGGTTATCGATGGCTGGCTGGTGGATCACGACCCTCCATATCTGATTAATACGGATTTCATTGAAAATGACGCACAGTTCAAGAAGGGTGAAACCTTGGCGCAATATGACCCCAACACCAATGAACTTTTGAACGGTGCAGTTTTGGACGATGAAATGGATTTCGATGTGTCGGAGTTCAACCGCAAAATTGTTCTGCCGGATCATACCCGCAAGGTGCTGGAAGAAGTTTCGACCTACCTGAATCCGGAAAGTGGAGAAAAGACGCTGATTTTCGCAGTAAATGATGCACACGCTGACCGTATTGTGGATACGCTCCGAGAGATTTACAAGCCCTATGGCATTTCCAATGATGCCATTATGAAAATCACGGGCAAAACTGCCGGCGGCAACAAAAAGAAGATTTTGCAGGTGATCAAGCAGTTCAAGAACAACCAGTACCCCAACATTGCCGTAACAGTCGACCTGCTGACTACCGGAATCGATGTGCCGGCAATTTGCAATTTGGTGTTTATGCGCAAGATCAACAGCCGGATCCTCTTTGAGCAGATGCTGGGACGCGCTACGCGCCTTTGCCCGGAAATCGGAAAGACACACTTCAATATCTTCGATGCAGTTCGCGTGTACGAGGACTTGGACGACACTTCCAATATGAAGTCAGTCTCCGTCAGCAAATCAATGGCTGAATTGTTGGAGGATTTGTTCCGTCCGGGTGAGGTCAGCAAGCAGCCTGTCAAAGATCGCATTTTGGCAAGATTGCAGCGTAAGAGCAACAATCTGACCGATGAGCAAAAGTATGATGTATCCGAGCGTTTAGGCGGAAAAACAATTCGGGAATATGCGAAGGAATTGAAAAGCTGTACAGAGGAAGCTTTTGTGCGACGCTGCCGGGAGGATAAGGATTTCCTGCTTTGGTTTGACAACCTGAAGGGCAAAAAGCGCGGACATTACTATTCCGAAAAGGAAGATACTCTTTTGGCAACGACCCGCGGCTATGGTGACACGGAAAAACCGCAGGATTATCTGGACTCTTTTGTGGCCTATGTTAATGAGAACAAAGACCGTATCGAAGCGATCCGCATAGCCTGCACCCGCCCCAGCGATATGACCCGGGCGCAGCTTCGGGAGTTAAAGCTGGAACTGGATAAGGAGAATTTCACCGAGAACAGCTTGAATGAAGCGGCCAGTGCGGTGAGCAATGAACGGATCGTGGCAGACATTATCGCCTTTGTCCGTCGGGCTGTACTTAAAACGCCGCTTGTAAACCACGATGACCGTGTGAAAATGGCTTTTTCTAAGCTGATCTCGGCGCATCACTTTAACAAAATGCAGCTGGATCTGCTGGAAAAGATCAAGGTATATATGCTTCACGAGAGCATCCTCAATACCGAGACCTTTGAGGCACCGGCGTTCAAGATGGATGGCGGTTTCGCACGCTTTAACAAGAAGTTTGGCGGGCAGCTTGCGGAGATCATCCGCGAGATCAACACTTATATTTACGAAGGAGCAGCTTAAATGAGCACGCAAGATATTGTACAGAAACTTTGGAACCTCTGCAATGTGCTGCGGGATGACGGTATTACTTATCACCAGTATGTGACAGAGCTGACCTACATTCTGTTTTTGAAAATGGCCGATGAGACCGGTGCAGATAAGGATATTCCCGAAGCATATCGTTGGGGCTCTTTGACCAGCCGTTCCGGCATTGACCTGAAAAAGCACTACTATACGCTGCTCAGCAAGCTGGGCGAAGAATCCGTTGGCCGCGTGGCGCAGATTTACGCCAACGCATCCTCCAGCATCGAGGAGCCGAAAAACCTCGAAAAAATCATCACGGAGATTGATAAGCTGGACTGGTATGAGGCCAAAGAGGAAGGTCTGGGCGACCTGTATGAAGGCCTTCTGGAGAAAAACGCCAATGAGAAGAAGTCCGGTGCCGGTCAGTACTTCACCCCTCGTGTGCTGATCGATGTGATGACGGAGCTCATCAAACCCCAGCTGGGCGACAAGTGCTTTGACCCGGCCTGCGGTACTTTTGGCTTTATGATTGCAGCCAACCGCTATGTCAATGCGCATAACGATATGTATGCACTCTCTGACCGTCAGGCAGATTTCCAGCAGAATAAAGCGTTCAACGGCGTGGAGCTGGTACACGAGACCCATCGCTTGGCATTGATGAACGCCTATCTGCACAATATGAATGCCAATATCACATTGGGGGATTCTCTCGCACAAAGTGCCAAGGGATTGAAAGATTTTGATGTCATTCTGACCAATCCGCCCTTTGGCACGAAAAAGGGCGGTGAGCGCGCCACCAGAGATGATATTTCTTTCCAGACCTCCAACAAGCAGCTGAACTTTTTGCAGGTGATCTATCGCAGCCTGAAGGCGGACGGCAAGGCCCGTTGCGCTGTGGTGCTGCCGGATAATGTGTTGTTTGCTGCCGGTGACGGTGCCAGCGTGCGCCGGGAACTGATGAATTTCTGCAATCTGCATACCATTCTGCGCTTGCCCACCGGCATTTTCTATGCACAGGGCGTCAAGACCAATGTGCTGTTCTTTACCCGCGGGACAACCGAGCAGGATAACACCACCGAGGTTGCGTTCTACGATATGCGCACCAATATGGACAGCTTTGGTAAGACCCGGCAGCTGCGCAAGAGTGATTTCGACGAGTTTGTGACAGGGTATGAAGACCCGTCCAAGCGCACGGGCGAGCGCTGGAGCAGATTCACCCGTGAGGAGATCGCCAAGAATCCGGACGATAGTCTTGACCTTGGCTTGATCCGCGACGACTCCATCGTGGATTATGACGATCTCCCTGACCCTGTAGAAAGCGGCGAGGAAGCGATTGCGAATCTGGAAGAAGCGGTCGATCTGCTGAAAAGTGTTGTGCGTGAGCTTCGTGCTCTGACGGAGGAAAAGTGATGGCAAGAGCAAAAAAAGAAGCCGCCCTCACGCCCGAAGAACGTTTGCAGGCAGCTTTAGTGCCGGATTGGGAGTGGCCGTACAAGCTGCCAGAGAATTGGTGCTGGACAACCATTAAAAATGTTGCAACTGTTGTTACAGGAGGGACTCCGGCAAAAAATAATTCAGATTATTACGGCGGAGAATTTCCTTTTTTCAAGCCAGCTGATCTTGATGCGGGCAGGCATGTATCGGAAGCAAGCGAGTATCTCTCCGACTTGGGTAAAAGTGTTTCCCGAATAATCCCTGCACAAGCTACGGCTGTTTGCTGCATTGGTTCAATCGGAAAGTGTGGCTTTTTAGATGTTGAGGGCGCTACAAATCAACAGATAAATTCAGCCATACCCTATTTTAACGCCCTTTACCAATACTTTTATATGAATACAGAGTTTTTTACAAATCAATTGAGAAATAGCGCATCGGCAACCACCATTGCCATTGTAAATAAAACAAAAATGGAATCGTGCTATTATCCACTTGCCCCTCTTGCCGAGCAGCAGCGCATTGTTGACCGCATCGAAAGCCTGTTTGCCAAGCTGGATGAGGCCAAGGAAAAGACACAGACCGTGGTGGATAGCTTTGAAACCCGCAAATCCGCTATTCTCCATAAGGCCTTCACCGGTGAACTGACTGCGAAATGGCGGGAAGAACACGGTGTCTCAATAGATAATTGGAAAACTACTCGATTTGACAGCGTTGCAGCTATTAGAAGCAACTTAGTTGACCCTGCAGAGTATCAGAGTTTTCCGCATATCGCTCCAGATAATATTGAGAAAAAAACTGGTGTGCTGCTTGAATATCATACGATTGCCGAAGATGGTGTGACCAGCGGTAAACACCGCTTTTACTCAGGACAAATACTCTATTCAAAAATTCGACCTTATTTGTCAAAAGCGGTTGTTGTTGATTTCGATGGGTTATGCAGTGCAGATATGTATCCTATTGAAGCATACCAAAACGCAAGGTGCCTTTGGTATTATATGCTATCAGATGAGTTCTTACTTCAGGCATCGACTGCTGGTTCTCGTTCTGTTTTGCCAAAGATTAACCAAAAAGAGTTATCTGCGTTAACTCTGCATCTTCCGACGAATGATAGAGAGCAAGAAGAAATCGCTCGAATCCTTGATGAACTTTTTGATAAAGAGCAGCAGACCAAAGAAGCCGCCGAGGTAGTCCTTGACCAAATCGACCTGATGAAAAAATCCATTCTCGCCCGTGCTTTTCGCGGTGAACTGGGTACGAATGACCCAAGCGAGGAGAGCGCGGTGGAATTGCTGAGGCAAGTAATCGAACAAGAGGATGGAGATGTGGTCAGGCCAAAGGCAAAAGCGAAGCGAATTGCAATTCCCGCAGAAATTAAGCCGTTGTTGTCAGGTGCTAATGAAGAAGCAATTGTCAAACTCCTATTAAAAGCTGCGCCCCAATCTGTTTCTACACAGACAGTAATGTCCATTAGTAAGAAAAAATTTGAGCTTATGGACGCATTACGCAATCTGGAGAAAAAACAGATTGTGTCGAAAAGTGATTCTGGAGAATACTCACTAGTGAGGTAATATTATGCAAATCAAACGGCTTCAGATCGATGATTATCTTTGTTTGGTTGACTTTGATATAGTATTTGACACCGTATCGGGTGGTAGCTCAACAATTCTGATTGGAGAAAATGGCGCTGGAAAATCGACGATGATTGAGTGTATTCTGAACATTCTGATGTCTTTTGATTCTCCCGCAATAGAAAAGCAGATTGACTACAGCTATTCTATGGAGTACAACTATGCGCAAAAGGCAGTATGCATTGTCCAAAGTAATCATAATTATCGTATCACGGTAGATGATGTTTTCTGTGAGGGAAGCTATAAAAGGGTGCGCTCTTTTATCCAATCTCATTCTTTGTTCCCTCAGCGCATCATTGCGTTTTATTCTGGGGCCAACAATAAGCTCTTGCCTCAAATAGAACAAATTAATAAAAGCTATGTAAGGCAATGCAGAAATACACTTATGCGCTTTCTTAAAGCAATGAATGATGAATCTGAGCGCTTCTTGCCGAACTTTCCCAAAAGAAAGTACAATTATTGTGATGAGGGAATGACTCCAATATATTTGGCTTCTATTCTCTGTGGTCAGGATTCTTTTGAGCAGAATTATCTTGTTGATGCGTGCCATTTCGATGAAGTCCAATGTGTGGATATGGCCATTAATATTGATAAAGTTGAGGGCGTTTTCGGCAGAGGACGGTTCGAAAGAGATGTGCCCACGGGCCTGTACTATTTGACGGATTTCATTGACCATCGGTTTACGGATTTACTGCGAAGAGGATTACTATATTCGGCTATGGGAAAATCTTATTTCGAAATTAGAGGGATTGAAAAGCTAGGATTAGATTCTATTGCAATTTTAGAATTTTTTGAGAAACTATACTCTCTGTTTGATGCTAGATTTGAGGTAACCGTAAATCAAGGGAATTCCATAGTGAAATGCAAATCAATGAGCGAGGGGCAACGCCAACTTATCAAAATTCTTGGTATGCTTGGTATTTGTAAGACGGAAGATTGTCTCGTTTTAATGGACGAACCAGATGCGTATATGAATCCACGCTGGAAGTATGACATCAAAAGCACAATGGATCGATCCTTGAAAGAAGCCGTAAACGCTCAGGCAATCATTGCGACACACGACCCATTGGTGATCAATGGCGTTCCTAAGGAGTTTATTAGGATATTTATCCAAAACAAAGACCTTGAATCATCTACGGGATTTTTTATCACAAGAGTTATCACCCCTGTCGAGAATACCGAGGGAATGGGCATCGATGGGTTGCTACAAAGTGAATATTATGGGTTGCAAACTTCTTATGACCAAAAATCGCATAAAAAATTCTTGCGCAGGCAAGAATTATATCTAAAACTTATTGGCGGGAGTGCTACGGACGGAGAAAAAGCAG
>ENA-ORRE01001929-ORRE01001929.1-human-gut-metagenome-genome-assembly--contig:-NODE-1929-length-12888-cov-9.071612_pt1 | contig 12888 bp, 7 predicted proteins | sample MGYA00242171_ERZ509126 | MGnify/ENA primary metagenome ERZ509126 (study PRJEB26280, sample SAMEA2338648) | human gut metagenome | biome: human gut; feature: human-associated habitat; material: faeces... | reverse complement strand
TATTTATTCTGGTAAAACAAATTATTGACATTGGCATGCGCTGTTATGAACCGGCGGGCCAAGCGTCAATCAAGGTTGCAATACTATATAAAATTTTCGCGCAAAACCCGAAAATGTGGCGAAATACCCCGAAATGGGCGGGTGGTTTCAAAAGATTTTTATGATTTTTAAATTCCTATGATAATTCTTAAATCTTTATGTCCTCAAAAACCACTTTTGAAATAACAAAATTAGGACATGTTATGCCGGCAGGGGCCTTCGGAGCGATACGGGGTCAGGGGGGGGGACAAAATGAAAACGACGAAAATGTAAAATACTTATTTACAACAAGTTAATCAAATTGTCTAATTTCCGCATCGGAAAATAAGTAATCAGATACCTATCTCAGTCCCATGACCTGCTCCGCGATTCCCCTGAGGTATGCAGCCTGATCGTGAGGAAGGCCGCAATCGACCGAGGTCAATGATGCCGGATCCGGCTGAGAATGGAAACGTTCTCCGGTCAGTATCAAATAGTTCACACAAGCTTTCAGATAAGAGCCGTACTCAGACTGGTGCTTTCTGTCAGTGTCATAAAGGTCAATGCCACTGTCACCATTTCTTACGATGCTGAAGGCTTTTCCGATAGGTGAAACGCTGAATTCATTGTTTCCGAAAGTCTCGGCCGCTGCCGCTGCCATCCTTGCTGTTCCCTCATCCAGCAGTCTGTCAAACTCCTCATAACTGCCGAAGCCTCCGAATTCGCCGGCCTCATAAGCCCAGGTATCCTCGAGTGCAAAACGGCATCCTGCCGACCTTGAAATCACCCTGTCCGCCATCTTCAGGAAATCATCCTTCACATATGCGAACTCCACGCTGTCTTTCGCATAGTTTGCCGGCGCCTGACTCTGGTCCTGCAGGAAAGCAAAGTCATAATGGCCGACATTCGATACGTTTCGTGAAAGCGGAAGCGCGAAATGCTGTCCCAATGTCTGTCCGCCTTTCAAAGTCGCCTTTATACGGAGGAAATGTCCCTCGTTCCAGGCAATCTCCTTCAGCATTGATGGTGTTCCATGATAGTATGTGAATGAGTTTCCGATGCAGAGCACGTTCATAGTATCCTTAGGCTCGGCTGTCCCGAAGTACTGCACGTATTCTCCTGTATATCCGTATTTTACGAGGCTCATGGAAGCGCGGCCTCCGTTATATGACGAAGTGTCCGCCTTTTCCCTGCCTGTCGGACGGAATCTGATGTCCAGCTCGCCTTTTATTGCCTCCGGCATCCTGAATGTCTGCATTACAGTCGTAGGATGCGAGCCAGGGCCGTTTTCAATGCCGGTGCACATGAACATGTCTCCTTTGTACCATGTCTTTCCCACCAGGAATTCAGTAACATAGTACTTGCTGCACGCTGGCGTCGTATTCACATTGACATTGAAATCGATCACTCCCCCTTTCGGTATGTATCCTACCGGTATCTTGAAGTGGAAGGTCCCGTCTTCGCCCGCGACCATTTCCTGCGGTTCGTCGCGTACGACTATCTTCACCGGCAGGCTGCCGGTATCTGTTTTAGGTGTGCAACTCTGGGCTCCACCCAGCGCAATTCCCGCCATTGTCAATGCCAATGCGCTTCTGATAATGCTGCTCATATCTGAAAAATTTAAATCCGAATTACAAAGTTACAGAAAAAAGACACAGGGTGAGACCGAAAAAATATTAACTTCGCAATATCTGCACATATATTGATTCTGACACTATGAGAAATAAAATAGCCGTTGCCATCATAATAATAACGACCCTTATACCAACTGTTGAGACATGTCTTGCCAAACAGTTGCCTTTCAGCAAACCGATAGATTTCATATCGGGCAAGACCTATGGAGGAAACAAGAAAGTCTGGGACGTGGAGTTCGACGATGAAGGAAGACTTTTCGTGGCCGCAAGCGAGAAATTGTGTATCTGGGACGGGATGGACTGGACTAGCATTGACTTCGGCAACTGCTTGAGAGATCTATATTTCGACAAAGAGACCAGACGGCTGTATGCCTCCGGGGACAACATCTTCGGCTATTGGTACACAGATGATTACGGGCAATTGCAGTTTGTCCGGCTGTACAGCAACCTTGACAACAGAAATTATCTGAACTTCTGGAGAATTGTCCCGGTCTATGATATGCTTTATGTGCAGACACATAACGACCTTTACGCATACAATCTGAAAGAAAACAGGCTGGAGGGAATAATCGATTCCGGAATCATCGGCTACATATTTCCGGGCGACAATAACATTTTCGCACAAATAGACGGAGTCCTGTATTCTTTCATTGACAAAACCAAGACTCCTACTGGCATTGTGGACAAGGATAGGATTTTCGAGGTCAGGCGGGACGGCCAGGACATCATCTATGTGACAGAGTACGGAGGAGTGAAAAGATATCATGACGGACAAGTGGCAGAAGAGTTTCCGGGCCTGAACAAAGTCATCGGACCTCAACGTATTTTCTCTGCAAAAATAAGGACAGACAAGAGTTATCTGCTTGGTACCGTAATGGACGGATTGTATATAGCAAGTCCGACAGGTGAGATTTTGGAGCACTTCAACGAATCGAACGGCCTGGAATGCACCACTATTCTCTGCGTGGAGGAGAACCTCAACGGTGACTGCTGGTTAGGACTGGATGAGGGACTGGCCTACTTTAATCCCAATGGAGCAGAAGCGGCATTCATTTCACAGAAACAAAACATCGGCGATGTGTATGATTACGCCCTATGGAACAATACGCTTTACCTCGGCACCAACAAGGGACTATACCGGATAGATGAGGACAAGAAAGCACACCTTGTGACAGGGATAAGCGGAATTGTCTGGAACATAGTGAACTGCAAGGATTTTCTGGCCGTCGAAATCGACGAGAATCTGTATGTGATATACCCTGACAATACCTACGACAATATCCTTTCAGGCATATACCATCTCACCAAGTGGGCTTACAGCGACAATCTGGTCATGTGTTCCGATTCGAAAGGAATCATCCTGCTGGAGAAGAGAAACGGCAGACTTGAAATAAGGAACAGGCTCGGAAACTGTGACGGATATTGCCAGGCACCTCTGAAGAACGACAACTTGGGAAACATATGGGTGGACGGGCTATTGGGCGGAGTGCAGAGATTGACTCTGGACAAAGGAAAGCAAAATGTCATAAAGGACAAGTTCTACCCGATAGGAGACAAGAGAAAAATTGTAAAATCGCACTACGTGGACAACCGTATAGTATTCTCCCAGGGAAAGGACTGCTATACATATAACATTGACGCTGACAGCATTACACTATCAAAGTACTATTCTGACATCAGCCATTGCTTCGAGACTGACATTTTCTCACTTGCGCAGAAAGACAACCTGTATTTCAATTATTGTGATGACAATGTCGGAATCGTTGAAAGACAAGGGGACACATTGAAACTTATCTCCGGGACATTCTCCAAGGCATACGATTTTTCTCAGAACTACAGTCATTTTTCAGAGCTCAATGACTCTCTCATGGCAATCGGATGCAACAATGGTCTGGCTCTTTTCAATGTCAATGTCCGCAGACACAACATGCCTGAGTTTTTCGGCATAAGGCAATGCAGCTATATGTCAGACGGGATGCTCAATTATGCAAAAACAGCTGATAGTCAGAATATTATACTTCCATATAACTCACAGGAAATACGGCTTATGCTGGCCGGGATGTCACATAAGAGGACTGTTTACTACTCCATTGACAACTCTCCGGAGACATTGATAAGAGATCATTCTTTTATCCAACTGCCGCATTTGTCCAAAGGTATCCATAAAATTTCATTTACGGACAACTCCGGTAAGGTCCTGATGGCCACTGACATTGAAATACTCGGTCACTGGACGAACTCGTGGTGGTTCATTCTGGCGGTTCTTTCGGCTCTGGCAGGTTTGATTTATGTCATTGACAGAATCCTGAAGAGGAGATCTCTTGCGCTTGAAAAGAAGTATAAGGAGGAACATGATGAATTCATGGAAAAGGAGCGAATCAAATATGAGAACGAGAAGCTGACAATGGAGCTCCGCGAGAAAAATGCGAAACTTTCCGCAATGGCCATCAATGACACCACTATCAACAATATGCTCAAAGAAATAGAGCAGGCGATAAATGAGGCCATCGGCGATTCGTCTGAAATAAAGACATCGATGAAGCCGGTCAAAAGGATCATTGACAGGCACTTCCGGGAAAATGGCTCATGGAAGGCATTCGAGTTATATTTCAATGGGGTTTATGACGGGTTCATCGACAGGCTGAAACAAAAATATCCCCACCTTACCCAGAACGATATAAAAATCTGTTCTTACATAAGGATGGGGATGTCGTCCAAAGAGATTGCATCGCTGATGAATATTGAGGTAATCAGCGCACAATCAGCCAGATACAGACTCAGAAAGAATATGGGTCTCTCTCAGGAGGATTCGCTCTCCGATATCATTTCCAAAATCTGACGGAGACCGGATTATTCATTCCAGAGGTCCGGAACAAGTTCATGGCCTCTGGCATTTTTCGGTTGTCTGTCATATGGTCCGGATTCTCCGGAATGGATCTGGAACAAGTTGTGGGATGTTTCTGACACTGCATTGACCAAATCCCTATAAGGACGGTCAGTGACATCCACGAGTCCGCAGTTATAATTCTCGCCGTCGAAACGTCCGGTAATGTCCTGGTCACACCATTGGAAGTAACCTGTTCCGATGAAGTTCGGATGGGAATAGGCATTCTCCACATAATAGCGGTACGCAACTCCCCTTTCGGCCTGAGAATCCACCTGCCAAAGCGACTGTGCCAGACCACGGTCGATAGTACCGAAATGGAACTCGCCCACAATCATCGGCAAATCAAGAATTTGCGCAGCCCTGTCGAGCATTGCCGCATCTGGTTTCAACTGATAGCAATTGAAACTGAAGACGTCGAAATGACGCTTGCACACTTCCAGAAGGTCCTCTCCCAAAGTATCGGGGTCTCCGAATCTGATACCGCGATTCAGATGGTCAGGATCATATTTCTTCAATGCTTCAGAAACAGTCGAAAGGAATGTGTCGAAGGTTTCGAGGATGAAACGTCTCCTGTTCGGAACAGTATCCCCATTCTTGGCAAGATACGTTTCCAGTGCCTTCTTTATCGGTTTTTCGGTTCCATTGAGAATCATCTGGCAGAGCCTGGTCTCATTATTTATCCATGAAGGTTCATTGCTCACAAAATAGCCTATCAGCCAAGGATTTCCCTTGAACTGAGCCACAAAGGATGATACGGATTCATCTATCACCTTCTTGTAGATAGGGTCATAGACATCGCACAGACTCATCAGCTGGGCATCCATTCCGAGATCCCTCATCGGAACGATAAAGGCCATTTCATTTTTGTCGAAGACCCGCGGCTCAGACCAGTTGGCAATGGTATTAAGTCCCCACTTGCGCATTCTCTTGATGGTCAAATCGATGGCCGGAGACTCATAATCATTGCCGAAGCGACGGATCAGATTCCATCGCCCGAAAGAAGGATTTGTCCCATTGAACGCCAAACTGTCGGAAGGCAATTCTGCGTAGATTGCCCTGCGCTTTTCCAAGTCTCTTACATCTCCACCATGGCCGATGCCTACGCAATCGACACCTACTGAGAGGAACAGATATCCTTCCGGATCAATGAACCACCAGCGTCCGTCAATCTTAGCCACACGGAAGTAACCTGTTCCCTGGTCATATCTGGACCTCAGATAACCTCCGAATTTGGAATATCCGTAAGACTCATAAGTGTCTATCGAGTCACTTTCCTCCGCCCACTCCTTCTTCAGGCCGTCCAGAGAACTGACCTTTTCATGGTAATCACATCTGATGGACTGGCCGAACTCATCGTATGCCGGAGTATCTTCAAGATACGCATCACCCGGGTCATCTATGGAAAGAGTAATATTTCTGATGGATATTTCAGGATTTCCTATAGGTTTCCTGATTCTGACTCCGACAGAATCCACACCCTTCATGGGACCGCGTTTTCCGCCGAGATTTATCCAACCCATATAACGCGGCTTGTTGTTCGTCGCAGCCAGGTCAAATGCAGCATCAGGCAACTGGGTGAAGTATTTCATAGGTATGACAAGTCTGTTCCAGGCACCCGGGACATAGCTCATTATCCTAAGTTCATTGTATCCCCATTCGGTGGTAAAGCCCAGCTGGAATCTCTGTGCAGTAGTGGTCTTGTATTCCAACACCACGTAGTTATAACCGTCCCAGTCAGTCGGCAAGTCAGGATTGATGTCCTTAAGAGCTATCTTCTTTCCGGACATTTCCACATCGTCAGAGAATCGGATTGTGATTTCTCTTTTACCAGCACATCCTGCCAATAGAATTGACAGGATGCACAACACTACCAATTTATACTTCATTACTTAAGCATCATTGATTTTATATACTCCTCATTAGGGGTGCAGTTTTCAAACTTCACGTTTTCCACCAGCTCAAGCATCGCCTTGCGCATCTCTTCCTGATTCGGACGGGCCGCCCTGATTTTGCCGAAGTCGCTTCTGTCCCCCTCAGCGAAGGCAACGACCTTGTCCCAATTCTCAGGTCTCGCAAAAGCATTGACACATTCATGAGTCAGTTTCTTGTATGGCCAGAAGGTGTAACCGATGTTATTCTCCTGCATGATACGGCTGTAAGATGTCTGCCATTCCCATGTATTGTGTCCGATCTCGCCCATGTACATAGGCAGATTCGTCTTGTTCCTGAAGTCAATGTAGTCTTGTATTCCCTCGACATTGGCCTCTCCTCCGTAACGGTGGCATGTGAACATTATCTTGTCATCGAACTGCCAGTCAGTCAGAGGTTTGAAGTTAGTATTCCACTGAGGGGCACCGATAAGCACAATGTGATTGTTGTCCACCTCCCTGATAGCCTTCGTCACCTTTATGTACAATGGCTGGAGACTGGCATTGAGGCTGTCAATATTTTCGAAATACGGAGCGATAGGCTCATTGCAGAGTTCGTATCCGAGAATGACAGGCTCATCTGCATAATGCTCTGCAATCCTCTTCCAGATGCTGATGAACATGTTCTGGCTTCTCTCCGATTCGAACAGCCAAGGATAGCCGTAACTGTCATCAATATTGTCTCCGGTCTGTCCGCCAGGAGCATCGTGCATGTCAAGGATAAGGTACAATCCGGTTTCACGTGCCCATTCTACAGCAGCATCGATTCTTCTGAATCCTTCATCAGGGTCATTGAGTCCCATGAAGTCTTCATAGGTAAAGAGCCTGTAATTGAACGGAATACGAATTGTGTTGCAGCCTCTTTCCTTCAGAAAGCGGAAGTCTGCCAATGTCACATAATTGTCCTTGAATTTCTGCCACCATTCTGAGGTAAAATCAGGACCTACCATTTCGCAGAACATCTGGTTAATAAGTCGTCCGGAACTCGTACGCCCGAAATCAAACATATAACCCTCAGGGTTGAGCCAGTTGCCGAGGTTTGTACCCTTGATAAAAAGTTTATTGCCGTCAGGAGCTACCAGATCAGTTCCCTGGATGGTGACAAACTCTGTCTCAGCCTTGTTGCCTGCGCATCCTGTCAGAAGAAGAGCCGACAGGGCTGCCATAAACAAACCTTTCTTCATGATTATTTCAGATTAGGGTTCACCAATGTCTCTGTAGCAGGAATCGGGAAAGTATAGTCCTTGTCGCCTGCCGGATGAAGATTGCCCGGATCATAATTGTTGTCTTTCCCCGCGAAAGCTTCATCTTCAAGTTCCAGGCGGAGGATATCATACCATCTCACATTCTCACCTGCGAATTCCCACTTGCGCTCATCCACAACAGCCTTGATGAAATCTTCTCTTGACAGTCCGGAATATGTGCTCAGACCGGCCCTTGTGCGGATCTTGTTGAGCCACTGATAAGCTTCATCGGTCACGGAACCTGATCTTGCAGCAGCTTCCGCATAGGTCAATGCTGTCTGTGAGAGACGGAGCAGATGTGCAGGTATCGAAGCAGAGCAGCTCGAATAACCGTTCTGAGGCAACATCATAAGCTTCAGATATGAAGGATGCTGTTTTTCCCAAGTCTCCCAAGAACGTCCATCCGGTGTCTTGGTATAGAAAGTATAATCCTTTCTTACGCCCTCAGGGAAATCCTTGAAGAACTGAACTTCGGCGAACAGGATGTTCCATCCTCCGATTTCGCCAGGCTCTGACCACCAGCCGTAGAATACGCAGACGTCGGATACTGATGCAGGAATCACGAAGAGATCTTCCTTGGTAATGTTGTCGCCCTTGTCAATGTTTCTGAACAGGTCCTTGAAATCATTTTCAAGTTCGAAATGTGCAGAGGCAGCACCATCCAGAACAGCCTTCGCCTCATCGGCTGCCTTTGCATAATATCCGTCCTTCTTGAGAGGCCAGCCTGCCTCAACCAGATAGACTTCAGCTCTCAAAGCCCTAGCCACCAATTTGTTAGGACGTCCAACATCGCCATTGCGCCTTTCATTACCAAGGAGCTCTACCGCATTTTCAAGGTCTTTTTCTATTTGTTCGTAAACTTTAGCAGGGGAAGATGGGGCCATTGTCGCTTCTGCCACATTGTAGTTTGGAGAAAGCATCAGCGGCATGTCCCCCCAAAGCTGGCAGAGGATGAAATTGGCATAGGCACGAAGGAAATAAGCCTCACCTGCAATCACTTTGATTACATCCTGGCTGCCGGTGCAAGACTCGTAATTTGCAATGACCTTATTGGCATTGACAATGACCTTGAAGAGGCCATTCCAAGTGCTTCCGACGGAACCGTTTCCGTCAGTCACGCAGCAGCGGTCGATTTCAGTACCGGCGGCATCGGTGGTAGGCAGATACATGTCATCTGCACCGGCCGTAATCTGGTGGTAAGTTCCATTGCAAAGACCTGCAGCCCATGGTGTATTCAGTCCGCGATATGCACCTGTAAGTGCAGCCTCAAGGCCATTCTGAGTCTGAAGGTACGAATCGAATATTTTGCCTTTTGACTCCTCATTAAGGAAATCTCCACAACTTGTTGTCAATGCGAGAGCGCATACGGCAACCATTATATTAAATATCTTTTTCATGATTGATGTGTCGGATAATTAAAATTTGATATTCAGGCCAAGAGTGAATGAACGGGCATTAGGATATGATCCATAGTCAAGTCCCTGCATGATATCTGAAGTTCCGCCGCCAACGTTGGAAGCCTCAGGGTCAATGCCTTTGTACTTGGTGATTGTGAAGAGGTTGGTCGCGTTCAATGATACTGTGAAGTTTCCGACCTTCTTTACATTGAAGTTGTAAGCCAAACTGAGGTTCTTCAGTCTTACATAGCTGCCTTTCTCAAGCCAGAGACTTGATACAGGGTACCATTTGCTGGTCTCACTCCATGCAGGAAGGAATGCATCCTGGTTTTCAGGAGTCCATCTTTCCTTGATTTCGCTGAATCTCGCTCCGGTAACATCACGTGAAGCCATCATGTTGATGCAACGGTTGTAGTTCAGTTTGTCGTTTCCGAATGTGCCCTGCCAGAACATATTGACAGACAAATTCTTATAGCTGAAATTGGTATTCCATCCCATTGTGGTCTTAGGCATACCGTAACCGATTATCTTGTAGTCAGATGCGTCGATTACATGGTCTCCGTTCAGGTCCTCATAACGGGCATCACCCGGAACCATTCCGTACTTGGCAGCTTCCGCAGCCTCGCTCTGCTTCCAAGGACCGAGATAATTCAATCCGTAGATTGTACCGAGAGGCTGTCCGACACGGTAGATGAAATCATACATACCGTCATTGATACCGGTAAGGTTGGATGCCACATATACTGTTTCCTGTTCTCCGAGGTCAAGTACTTTATTCTTAAGGAAGGATACATTGACAGTAGTTTCGAGAGAGAAATCCTTGTTCTCGATGATTCTTCCTGTGATTGAAAGGTCAACACCTGAGTTTCTGATGCTTCCGATATTTGAAACGACGCTTCCGCCACCCTGATAGTTAGGAACGGACTTGTTCAGAAGCAAATCGCGGGTTTCCTTTGTATAGTAGTCTGCTTCCAATGTCAGTCTGTCATCAAACAAACCGAAGTCCAGACCGAAGTCAGCCTGAGATGTGGTCTCCCATTTGAGGTCAGCATTGGCAGGATTTCCTGCAGACAATCCGCTGCTTGATGAACCTGGGACAAACGGATAGGTTACGTTGTCAAATGGGGATTTGGTCGCATAAGGTGAAATTGCCTGGCTACCTGAAAGACCCCAGCTGGCACGGAGCTTCAATTTGCTGACAACGTCAACATTCTCCATAAAGTGCTCTTTGCCAATGTTCCACGCGGCAGCAAATGCCGGGAAGGTAGAGAATCTGTTGTCCTTCGTAAACTTGGATGAACCATCACGACGTACAGAGGCAGAGATGAGATATCTTCCGTCATATGAATAGTTCACACGTCCGATATATGAAAGGAGAGTCCACATTGAATAGTCACTTGACACCTTCTGGGTACTTGACTGGGAAAGGTTGTCGTACTTCAAGTCCGGGAAGAGCAGGCCAAGTGCCTGGGAATTCTGGCTATTGAACTTGTAAGACTGGGTCTCCACAGCTGCAACTGCACTCAACTCATGTTTGTTGAAAGTTCTGTTATATGACAGCTGTGATGTCGTCTGAATGGTTCTTGCCTGTGAATTGAACACATTCGCACTAGGTGAACCTTTGGAAGCGATATTTCCTGACCAGTTCTTGTCTGTGGAAAGTACCATGTCCGTAGCTGCCTGGAAATCAGCGGTCAATCCAGGAATAATCTCATAATTCGCACCGCCGAGCATTGTCAGGAATGTCTTTTCTGAAATTGATTCCTGGTCATAGATAAGCGCAAGCGGATTGCACTTGAGGGAGCCGTTGGTATCATTCATTCTGAGAGTGACGCCGTCTGCTTCGTACGGACCGATTGCAGGGTTCCATGCAATAGCCTGATTGATGACGGTAGATGCACCGGAATAACCGCCGTTGTTCTTTCCTGTCGAGCGGCTAGCATTGATATTGAAACGGACCTTGAACTTATCTGTAATGTTGGAATTGAGGTTTGCCCTTACATTGAAGCGCTCATAGCCTGATTCCTTCACAATACCCTGCTGATTCAGATAGTTTCCTGAAACTCGGTACTGGGTATTGTCGTTTCCGCCGTCAATGCTGATCTGATGCTGATGTGAAACGGCTGTGCGGAGAACCGCTCCGAGGTAGTCGTAGCCGCCGGTCTTCTCCAGTTCAGCAATCTGGGTCGGAGTAAATACTTCTCCCGTACCGAATGCCTTGTTGTGTTCGTTGTAAAGTGTCGCATATTCAGCGGCGCTCAACAAATCATAGTTCTTTATGATCTTGGATGCTGTGACACTACCGTCATAGGTGACATGTGTCTTGCCCTGCTTATCACCGCTCTTGGTAGTGATGAGGATAACGCCGTTGGCACCGCGTGAACCATAAATCGCAGTTGAAGATGCATCCTTGAGGACCTCCATCGACTTGATGTCATTAGGATTGATGGAATTGAAATCGGCACCGACGAATCCGTCAATGACAAAGAGAGGGCTGTTGTCGCCGAGGACAGAGTTGGCACCACGCACACGGATTCTTACGTCTCCGCCAGGAGCACCTACGGTATTGGATACCTGCACACCTGATGCACGGCCCTGCAGGGCCTGATCTACGCGTGTAACTTTCTGTGCTTTGAATGACTCGGAACTTACCTGAGAAAGAGCTCCTGTCAAAGTACTTTTCTTTGCAGTACCATAACCGATCATCACCACCTCGTCAAGCATGGTGGTATCATCGTTAAGCACGACATTGATAATAGACTGTTCGCCCACAACTACAGTCTTTGTCTCATATCCGAGACAGGTGAAGACAAGTTTTGCACCTGTTTTTACAGAAATTGCATAGTTACCGGAAGCGTCAGTAACTACTCCGGACGTTGTTCCGTCCTCTACGACTCCTGCTCCGATGACAGGCAGTCCGGCATTGTCAGTCACCTGACCGGTGACCTTTACATTACTCTGCGCGCTGGCGTAGGTAAAAAAGCCTGAACAAACAATAAAAGTGAATGAAAACACAAGTGCGACTAAACGCATTGCAAGAAACCTTTTCATTGCATCATTCGTTAAAGTGTTATTACTAAAAAACATAAGCAGAATGGTTGCTCCGAGAAGCAACAATCTCCGGCCCGTCGAAAAATACCATTACGATATCTTTCATCGAACCGGAGCAAAATTACATTGACAAAGACATGTCTCCAATTTCTCAGCCCATATTATGACAATGCAGGCCGAAAATATTCTGAAAAACACCTATGCAAAACGATAAAATCAAGAAATACAATCAACTGATTTACAGATAATTATGTAGCATTTCCACCCATGCATCGGGATTAAGTAGTAAGCGTCTCCGCGGTTAGGTGTTTGCCGGGCTATTGTTATCTGGAAAGCGTTTTCGGAGTTATGTCTTTTGGTAAGCGTCTCCGTCGGGACGGCGCCACATCAATTTTTGCAATAACTTGATTTGTAGAGAGTTGTAAAATTAGGCGTGGATTAGTGGTCAAAAAATCTTCGGTAATCCACGCTTAAAATAAATGACACTTGATTATCAATGTATTACAGAGGGGGCCGTGGCGTCGTCCCGCCTGCTGGAATTCGTCCCGGCCGGATGATTGTAAAATTCCGTTGGTAGCCATGTCGCGTGGCCAGTCACGGAAATCTATGGCATATCAGGGTAGCATTGGCTTAACACAGCATCGTTTATCGTCAGGTGATGCAGTACGGCGGAGCTCACTCCGCTGCGCTCCGTTCGGCCCTCCTACCGTTTCCTGCGTCCTCGCTCCC
>ENA-ORRE01001921-ORRE01001921.1-human-gut-metagenome-genome-assembly--contig:-NODE-1921-length-12910-cov-6.585609_pt1 | contig 12910 bp, 8 predicted proteins | sample MGYA00242171_ERZ509126 | MGnify/ENA primary metagenome ERZ509126 (study PRJEB26280, sample SAMEA2338648) | human gut metagenome | biome: human gut; feature: human-associated habitat; material: faeces... | reverse complement strand
ACTCGCCGTCAGGCGAATATAACTGAGGCGCACTTCCTTACGGGGTGCGCCTCTCGGGCGACCCTTTTTGTCGTTTTTCTTAAATTATATTGACACTCATATTGACAAAGGCGTATAATTAATAAGTATTTTCAGGCAACATCAAGCCTAAAAGGAAGGTGCGGAAAATGAAGGAAGTAAAGTCCCCGAAGAAGCCTCTGATTTTCTATTACGGCATTGCGCTGCTTGTCATCGTGCTCTTCAATGTTATTGTGTCTCCCCTGCTTATAAAAGCGAGGGTAGTCGAAGTTGACTACGGCACATTCATGAGCATGATAGAGCAGAAAAAAATCGGAAATGTCGAGGTCAAGAACGATCAGATAATCTTCACCGAAAAGGACAATGAAAAAGTAATCTATAAGACCGGCGCGATGAACGACCCGACGCTGACCCAGCGGCTCTATGACTCGGGCGCGAAGTTTTCGAAGGATATCGAAACCACAACCTCGCCCATTGTCAGCTTCCTGCTGACCTTCGTGCTCCCGCTGCTGATTTTCATCGGACTCGGTCAGTATATGGCAAAGAAGCTGATGGAGCAGGCGGGCGGCAAGGACTCCCTGGCGTTCGGCTTCGGCAAGAGCAACGCAAAGGTCTATGTCCCCTCGACGCAGGGAATACATTTCAGCGACGTTGCGGGTGAAGACGAGGCGAAAGAGAGCCTTTCGGAGATAGTCGACTATCTCCACAACCCGAAAAAATATTCCGACGTCGGCGCGTCCATGCCCAAGGGCGTACTGCTCGTCGGCCCTCCCGGAACGGGTAAAACCATGCTCGCAAAGGCTGTTGCGGGCGAAGCTAACGTGCCGTTTTTCTCGATGTCCGGCTCGGAATTTGTCGAGATGTTCGTCGGCATGGGCGCTTCAAAGGTCAGAGATCTTTTCAGCCAGGCAAAAGAAAAAGCTCCCTGCATAGTGTTTATCGATGAAATCGACGCCATAGGCAAGAAGCGCGACGGTCAGCTCAGCTCCAACGACGAACGCGAGCAGACCTTGAATCAGCTGCTCACCGAGATGGACGGCTTCCAGGAGAACATCGGCGTTATCATTCTCGCGGCGACGAACCGCCCCGAGACGCTCGATCCCGCGCTCACCCGCCCCGGCCGCTTCGACAGGCGCGTGCCCGTTGAGCTGCCCGACCTTGCGGGACGCGAAGCGATACTGAAAGTCCACGCAAAGAAGATAAAGACTGCGGATGACGTTAACTTCCACACGATAGCACGAATGGCATCCGGCGCATCGGGCGCGGAGCTTGCCAATATTATAAACGAGGCGGCTCTGCGTGCGGTCAGAAACAACCGCACGGTAGTCACCGAGGCAGACCTCGAGGAGAGCATCGAAACTGTCATTGCGGGCTATCAGAAGAAGAACGCCGTGCTCTCGGATGACGAAAAGAAGGTTGTCGCCTACCATGAGATAGGTCATGCGCTCGTTGCGGCGATGCAGTCGCACTCGGCACCCGTGCAGAAGATAACGATAATTCCCCGCACCTCCGGCGCGCTCGGCTATACAATGCAGGTGGATCAGGGCGACAAATATCTGCTGACAAAGCAGGAGCTTGAGAATAAAATTGCAACGTTTACGGGCGGACGCGCCGCTGAGGAGCTCGTTTTCGGCGAGGTGACGACGGGCGCATCGAATGACATCGAGCAGGCAACCAAGCTCGCCCGCGCAATGATAACCCGCTACGGTATGAGCGACGATTTTGACATGGTGGCGCTCGAAACGGTGTCTAATCAGTATCTCGGCGGCGACGCTTCTCTCGCCTGCTCCGCCGATACGCAGAATGAAATCGACCGCAAGGTTGTTGAGCTTGTAAAGCGTCAGCATGAGAAGGCTTCCAAGCTTCTCGCGGACAACCGAGCAAAGCTCGACGAGCTGGCAAAATATCTCTACGAAAAAGAGACTATCACAGGAGAGGAATTCATGTCCATTCTCGATAAAGGAGGCGAAAAGGAATGAAAAGGCGTTCCGGCTTCGGATGGATGGAGCTCATAATCGGCATTGCGCTCGCGGTGCTCGGAATATTTACTTTTGTCTATCCCGACAATGCCGTAACTACCCTCGTTGTTATCTACGGCATAATCGCCGTTATAACGGGTATTGCGGATGTTGTGCTCTACGTTCGCGTTGAGAAGCACATCGGCTTCGGCCCGACCGTCTCGCTCATCTCGGGCATACTCAGCGTCATGGCGGGCGTCATGCTGCTCGTCTATCCCAACGCGGGCAAGTGGGTAATCTCGCTGTTGTTCCCGATATGGTTCATCGCGCACTGTATCTCAAGGCTCTCGCACCTGAACACAATAAAGTACATTGCGGGCAACTTTGTCTATTGGTTCACGATGATAGTCAATATTATCGGGCTTGTGCTCGGCGTTGTGATGATATTCAGCCCGAACATTTCGATTGCGGCGGTCGCTTATATCATCGGCGCATATCTCGTGCTGTTCGGCATTGACTGCATAATAATCGCGTTCAGCCGCATCGGCGAGGGCAAACAGTACTGATAAAACAAAAAGCAAGGTCAAGCGTAGTTTTGACCTTGCTTTTTTCTGCTTTCCAAACAGTGCCGCCGACGGCGGCATAGGGTCGTCGAGTCGCCGACCCCTACAAAGAATCTCAAATTCAACATTGAGCCATATTGATAAAAGCGCCGGAGGCGGGAAGATTCCCTGCCTCCGGCATTTTTTATTTTTATGAAACGGATACGATGTTTTTAAGCACCTCGACCATCTTTGACAGAGCGTAAACGGGTATCGCCTCATAGATGCTGTGGAAATTTATGCCGCCCGTTGAGAGGTTCGGGCACGGCAGTCCCTCAAACGAGAGACGCGAACCGTCCGTTCCGCCGCGTATCGGCACTATCTCCGGCACGATCCCTGCGTCGCGCATGGCCTTTTCGGCGCGGTCGACTATGTCCATATGATCCTTGATTATCTCGAGCATATTGTAGTAGCTGTCTTTAATATTCAGCTCGAAAGTGCCCTCGCCGTACTTTTTGTTCAGAAAATCCACGATATCGGCGACGAACTCCTTGCGGCGCTCAAAAAGGCTCTTGTCGTGGTCTCGGATTATCAGATGTGCGCTCGCCTCGGTCTCGTTGCCGGCGATACGCGCCAAATGATAGAAACCCTCGCGTCCCTCGGTATGCGCCGGGGTCTCCCACGCGGGGAGCATATTGACGAACTCCGCAAGGTACAGGGCGGCATTTTTCATCTTATTCTTGGCGGTTCCGGGGTGGGTATTTATGCCGTGAACCGTGATATCCGCCGCGGCGGCGTTGAAGTTTTCGCACTCTATGCCGCCTATCTCGCCGCCGTCAACGGTATAGGCAAAATCGGCATTAAAGCGCTCAAAATCGAAGTGATCCGCACCGCAGCCTATCTCCTCGTCGGGAGTGAAGCAGATGCTCAGCGCACCGTGACGAACAGTTTCGTCGGCGGTAATCTCGGCGCACAGGGCGACTATCTCGGCGACTCCCGCCTTATCGTCCGCGCCGAGCAGGGTCGTGTGGTCGGTGACAATCAGCTCGCGCCCGATGTACTTCGCGTCTACCATGGGGGCATTCGAGCCGTCAAAGGTGATTATCCGCGGCTTGACATTAGCGCCGCTGACATCGGGACAGGTGTCCATATGCGCGATAAGTCCGATTTTCGGGCAGTTCTCGCAGCCCTCGGACGCGGGGATATGCCCGTAGACATAGCCCGTTTCGTCGCGCATGGCGTCGGCAACTCCCGCGCCTCGAAGCTCCTCGACGAGGTAATCCGCGAGGACGAGCTGAACGGAGGTCGAGGGCACGGTGTCGCTCGACTCGTCGGAAGTGGTTTCAATAGTCACGTATTTAAGGAATCTTTCGGTAACGGTCATTTCTCTTATCATCTCCGTTTTTTTATCTCATCAATGATAGCACAAACAGCGGAGTTTGGCAACAGCGGAGAGGAAAGAGCGTGTATAGATATGTTTTGTGCCGTAAAAATCGGCGAATCCGTGCTGTAAGATTCAAAAATCCTACCCATGGAAAAACCGTGGGTAGGATCTGCTCTTTAAACCGCAAAAGCGGGCGTTTGTTTTTTTATCAGAACGAGAGAATGACCTTCAGCTCGAGCTTCTTGTATTTGGGTATCTTATACGGCTTTTTGAGCGTCGCTATTGCGGGGATATCGCCGCCGACTCCCTGCTGTCTGCCGTCGATATTGACGGTCAGGTTGGTGCTTCTCTCAAGCTCGCAGGAGTGAGCCGCATTGTAGAGCGCCTTCTTGGTATAAGGATGCACGCTCATCTCGAACGGAGTGTCCGCCGCGGAAACGGTGACCCCCCTCTCGCCGCCGACCTTGAGCCATCTGACATCGCAGCGGTTCGCATTCTCCTGCGGGAACAGGTAATCGTGAATGAAGCTCTCCGCACTTTGGAAGCGATAGACTCCGAGACGTGCGCCCGTCTTGCGGTCGCAGTAGTTCTCGTGCGGGCCCTTGCCGTAATACTCTATTCCGTCGACTCCGTCGGTCAGCTCAAAGGTCAGACCGTAGCGCGGCAGATCGACAGGAGTGATGTTCTTGCAGGTGAGCGACGCGGAAACCGTGCCGTCCGGGAACACGAGATATTCCGTGACTATGCCGGACAGGTACTTCGTGCGCCACTTGACGCTGAGCTTGACGCAGTTGCCGAACTGCTCCGCCTTTATCGAGGTCGGGCGCATCATGCGTTCCGCGTTCTCGAAAGCGTGCAGTCCGATAAAGGTCTTGACCCACTCGAACGGCACCTGAGCCATACGCTCGTTGTCCGTATTTGCGCGGGAGAACTGCGGACGGATGCCGCGGTCGATATGCTCGACTCCGTTCTTCTTATACGAGCAGAGCTCGCCCGTCTTTTTGTTGAGCCTGACTTCGAAGTTCTCACCGGTGACGATATAGCAGCGGTCTCTCTTCGAATATTCAAACTTAACCTTCTTGCCGTCCGCTCTCGGGGCGACGGAGGAATAGTTGTATTTGCCCAGCACAAACTGCTCGCGCGCCATGGTATGACCCGCTTCGAGCGCCATTATGTCGCGGCGCAGGATAAGCTCGCAGTCGAGCGTGCGCTCGCTCTCGGTTTTGAGATCGAACGGGACATCGACAACCGCCTTTTCGAGATAGCCCTTGTCGGGAAGCTCAAGCTCTGCGGAGTCGATAAGCTTGCCCTGCTCGCGCAGCTCGAGACGGAGCCTGAAGTTATCGAGAGAGGTGAACATGAAGCGGTTGAGAACGGTTATCTTGCCGCTCTTAAGCGAGAAATCCGCCTGCTGATAGCACTTGACGACCTCATAATAGTGCGGGTTGGGCGTGCGGTCGGCGCGGAAAACGCCGTTGAAGGCGAAGTTAGAGTCATTGGGCTTGTCGCCGAAGTCGCCGCCGTAGTTCCACTTGTCTCTGCCGTCTGCGGTCTTTGTTCTTATCGACTGGTCGGCGAAATCCCAAATATATCCGCCGGCGAGACGGTCATATTTCTTGAAATCCTCCCAATAGTCGGCGAAGTTGCCCATGCTGTTGCCCATGGCGTGGGAATACTCGCACTCTATAAACGGCTTGTCGACATAATCTGAGGGCTTGAGGTGATAGCCGAGACCGAGGTTCCAAAGCGCGCGGCTGTGGGTATGCGGCTTGTTCTCGCCTATGCTCTTCATCGCGGTCTGCACGGTGTACATCTCGCTGAACAGGTCGCTCGTCTTGAGCTTTGCATCGGGCTCATAGTGAACAGGACGGGTCTTGTCTATCTTCAAAATCTCCTTCTTCATCTCGGCGAAGGCGTTGCCGTTGCCGGACTCGTTGCCGAGAGACCAGAAGAGGATGCAGGAGTGGTTCTTATAGCTGTTGACCATATTGCGCACGCGATAGCAGCACTCGGCAGTCCAATGCGGATCGCTGCGCGGGACGCGCGTGGCAAGGCCGTGAGTTTCGAGGTTGTTCTCGCTCATGACGAGAATACCTATCTCGTCGCACAGCTCATAGAAGCGGCGCGAGTTCGGATAGTGGCAGGTACGCACGTTTGTTATGTTGCTGTTTTTGAGCAGCTCGAGGTCGCTTCTTATAATGCTCTCCGGCACGGCATGGCCGTAATCCGGATGGAAATCGTGGCGGTTGACGCCGCAAATCTTGAGCGGCACGCCGTTGAGCAGGATGAACGGGCCTCTGCCCGTCTTGCTGTCATAGGGCGTTATTTTCACTTCTCTGAAGCCAAACTTATGCTCTCTGCGGTCGGTATAATCGCCGCCGGAAAGAGTGACCTGAACGGTGTAGAGATAGGGGTCCTCATGGCTCCAGAGCTCGAAATTTTCAACGGGCATTTCAAAGGTCACATTGCAAAATTCGCCGTCCGCAAGAGCCTTTACCTCCGCCTCTGCCGAAGCGAACTTTGCGCCGTCGGCGCGGAGGATATCGACCTTGAGCTTGCCGCCGTCAAACTGAGCGCGGCGCGCCTTAACAACACAGTCGAGCTTGAACACGGCGGACTTGAAGTCCTCCGCCATCTCGCTGCGCATATACATATCCTCGATAAAAACTTTCGGCTCATAGACGAGCGTCACATCGCGGAAGATGCCCGAGAGGCGCCACATATCCTGATCCTCAAGATAGCTGCCCGAGCAGTAGCGGCGCACGGTGACGGCAAGGCGGTTGACGCCCGGATGAACAAAGTCCGTTATATCGTACTCGCACTCGTCGAAGGTATCCTGAGAATAGCCGACGAATTTTCCGTTGACGAACACTTCGCCGCTCGAATTGATTCCGCCGAAATGAATGAACACGTTGTCGTCGGTATCCTCAACCTCAAACTCGCGCACATAGAGTCCGCAGGAGTTGAGCTCCGGCTTTATGTAAGGAATCCTCGTGGTAGAGATAGCCTTGGGATAATTGATGTTCGTATATATCGGGATATCGTAGCCCTTTATCTGCCATTCGGACGGAACCTCCAAATCGTCAAAGGAGCTGACATCGAAGTCGGGAGCATAGTAGCCCTCGATAATGTCGTTGACGCTCTCGCAATAGCGGAATTTCCAAATTCCGTTGAGGCTGACGGTCTTTTTCTCCCATGCGGCGCTGCACGGAAAGCCAGCTGCACTGCGCGGCTCTGTGTTGACAGAATACACATCTATATCCTGCCACATTTCTTTCTTTGCATTTTTTGCCATGATTACCCTCCGGGGATATAAAAGTCTTGCAATAATATTATCATACAGCGGGCGCTGTAGTCAAGCGAGAAGGGCTATTAAAACGGCGTGCGCCGCTTTTTAAAGCCTGCACGCCGTTAAAAATCAGTTGAGCTTATCGTATGCCTTCAAAAATTCCGTCACGTCGGAAAGCATTTTTGCCGTGCCGCCCTCCGAATTGCTCTCGAGGTTCAAGACGAGAATCGGGTCATGCACGCTCATGCGCAGCAGGAACCAGCCGTCGCCGTTTGACTTATCGGTATTTATCCTGATGCCCTCATAGTTTATCTTCTCGGCCTGCCAGCCGTCACGCTTCTCGGCGAGCGCTTTGAGGTCGGCTATGACCTTATCGCCGTAGGGCTTGAAATCCTCGAGGTCGATTTTGAATCTGCGCTCAAGCTCCTCCGCCGGCTCTTCGAGGTCGGAGATGAAGCTCTCGAGGCTGCCGCCGCTCTTTTTGAGCAGAGCCGCTTTGATTATGAGCTTCGTGACAAGATACGCGCCGTCATCGAGATAATAGTTCTCCCTGAACGCGGCGTGACCGGAGGTCTCTATCGCAAGCGGGCAATCGACTCCCGCGCGGTTCAATTCTATCTGCTTGTTGATGACGTTCTTATAGCCGCGCTTGAAGCGGATATGCTCGCCGCCGTGCGCCTCGATAAACTTCGTGAGTCCCGCGGAGGTCACGGAGTCGGTGACTATAACCGCGCCGGGCTCGTTTTCGAGAATGACCGCCGATATCATGGCGACAAGGCGGTTGCGGTTGAGCTCTCTGCCGTCGGAGAGAATGCAGCCCGCCCTGTCGACGTCGGTGTCAAAGACTATGCCGAAATCGGCGTGCGTGCTCTTGACCCGCTCTGCGGCGCTGTCTATCATCACGGAGGACTCGGGGTTCGGAACATAGACGGGGAAGTTACCGTCCGGCTCGAGGTTCATGCTCGGAGAGACATCCGCGCCGAGAGGGGCGAGAACCTCGGAGGCATAGAAACCGCCCGCACCGTTTCCCGCGTCAACCATTATGCTCATGCCCGCAAGGGGCTTATCGGCCTCATCGGCGCCTATGCCCTTGCAGATAAGCGAGCGCAGGTGCGCGGCGTACTGCTTCATATGGTCGCAGGACGTTATCTTCGCGGGGACATCGCCGAGCTCGATATTCTCGGCCTTTTCGAGTATATAAGCGATATCGGGCGAGTCAAGGCCGCCGTCAACGGTAAAGAATTTCAGTCCGTTTCTGTCGCCCGGGTGGTGGCTCGCGGTCATCTGCACGGAGCCGTCGCAGGGCAGGTCGAGCACCGCCATAAACATAGCGGGAGTGGAGCTTAACGCACAGTCGATTATATTGACCCCGCGCAGAGCGAGTCCGCGGACTACCGCCGCGCTTATGCGCTCAGCGGAAAGGCGCGGGTCGTGGCCTATGGCGACAGTCAGCTCCTCCGCCGCCTTGCCCGTCTTTTCGGCAAGAAAATCGGCAAAGGCCGCGCTCGCGCGCGCGATAAATTCATCGCTCATATAGAGCGGCTCGTCACCGTTTCCTATGCCTATTCCGCGGATATCCGTTCCGCTCTTGAATTTTTTGTAGATGCCTGTCATGTCGTTCCTCCTGTTTGCAACCCGCGTCAGTCGGCGCAGATATCATTTTTTATTTTTTCATAGGTCTTTTCACCTATTCCGTCAACATTTGTTATCTCCCACGGATATATAAATTCCCCGTGCTCCTCACGGTAGCTGACAATACTCTCCGCCTTCTTCTCCCCTATCCCGGCGAGCGCGGTAAGCTCGTCTTCGTCGGCGGAGTTTATGTCTATTCCGTAAGCGCTGCCGTCTGTATATTGAACCGTGCTCGCGGCTCGGCTCGGAGATAAGCGCAGAGCCAACGCGGCCGTAAGTGCGGCGGCGAGCAGAATAAACGCGGACGCCGCAAGCAGAAGTTCGTTTTTCGATCTGCTCACAGCGCCCACCTCCGGTAATTTATTGAGTTTATTGTAACATATGGCAGGAGGGATTTCAACCGATTATTATTTCAAAAATCCCACCAACTCATCCGTGTCGCGCGGATTGATACGCTTGGAGATTATATAGGTTTTGTCGCTGCCGTCCGGGTTCTTCTCGCCGAAGCGTCCGTAGGATGAGGTGACTGCCGTGCCGTCGGAGAGCACGACGTTTCCGCAGTAGGCAGTGTCGGCGTTGGCTTTAATCTCCGGCTCGGTCTGACCGTCGAGATAGGTATGGGCTATCTTGATGCGGTAATCGCCTTCCGTGCCGTTTTTGAGGTCGTCGTAGCTGCCTATCCACGCTATCCAGCCCTCGCTGTACCAGTCGCCGTTATCGGAATAAAGCTTCAGCTTCTCCGGGGCGCGCTCTATCGAGCGGAAGGTTATGAACAGCCTGCCGTCCTTTAAATAGTCCGCCTTGTGGCGCTCGCCGTTGAGCGCGGATGGGGCGTGAACGGGCTCGGACCATGTCTTGCCCTCGTCGCGTGAAAACGAGATAAGGGAGTTTTCTTTCTTGGTGTTCGAGCGCGAGATGAGGCAGAGCTCATCGCCCTCTCCCCCGTCGCTCCTGATAACCTCGACCTCGCACATATTCGAGCGCAGCTCCGCGTCTCTGTGGGCGGCGAAATACTTCTCCGGCTTGCTCCAGCAAACGCGTCCGTCGGGGGTAAAGCTTAAAATCGTCTTGTAATTATAAAAATTGCCGTCGTGGAAAAAGCCCATCCATTTGTCAACGAATTTACCGTTCTCCTTGAGCCTCGTAAGCGACGCCATGGCGACTATGGGTATCAAATCGCAGCCGTCGGCCTTTGAATAGAAGGTCTCGAACTCGCTCCACGTCTCGCCCTCGTCGCAGGATACGGAGCAGTTGAAGCCGCCGGGAGTGTCCATATCGGGCCACTTGGAGTTTGCGGAGACGAGAATGAGCTTGTCGGGCGTGCCGTCCGAAAATTCGAGGCGGTAGACAGTCGGGGTCTCAAGCGATTTTTTCCACGATTCGGGCGGGACTGCGATACATTTCGTGTAGCTGAGTCCGCCGTTCGCGCTTATCTTATTGAGCACCGCTCCCTTGCCGTGTCCGTGGGGATAGACGGTTAGAATATCGCCGTTTTTAAGCAGGACGGAATCGGGGTGGCCTAAATAGCTCTCGCTGTCGTCTACCACGGTCTGCTCATAGAGATAGGCGTATTTCTCCGGCGTGTTCTCCGGGCGCTCGCTCAGGTCTAACTGCGGAATATTATAGTTTTTGCCGATAAATTCTTCCATAAGCTTATTCCGATATTGCTCTTATTCTGAACGCCTTGACGCCGTGCGGCTCAACAAAGGCGCTGAGAGTGGTATTTATAACCGAGGTCTCCTTCGTCCAAAGGTCATAGGCCTCGTACTCCTGCGCCAAAGGAGTTGTGACATACGAGCGGCAGACGATATCGTCCATGCGGTGCTCGAAATATCTCGTGTCGCTGCCCTTGTTGAAGAAGCAGACCGCGACATCGCCGTTTTCGAGAGGCTTTATGAGCGTATCGGCTATGAGCGTTGTCTTTATTCTTCTGCACTGCTCGCCGAGCGCATCCTGATCAATCGCTATCATGTCTCTGTCGGTGAGTATTCTCAGCGTCTCATTCTCCGTGTCGGCGGTTCCGTCCTCGCGGATAAACTCACGGATGGTCGTATCGGCGTGAATGCGGGCGATGGCTTCAAAACTCGCGCACGTCGTTGCCGAGAATCAGCGGAGCCGCCATGAAGCACCAGAGGGTGAAGTGGCTGCGGTTCTCCTCAAAGGTCAGATCGCCGTTGCCGACCTCAAGCATATCGGGGTCGTTCCAGTTGCCCTTGCCCGCATATTTAAAGAGGTTGACGTTAATCTCGTATGTGCCGACAACAGACTTCCAATTTGCCTGGATATCGGGCGTGGTGCGCCAGAGATTGCCCGCCGCCGCGCCCCAGCGCCACGGGAGATTTCTGCCCCACTCGCAAATCGAATAGACTATCGGGCGCTCCTCGGTGCCGTTTCTGTCGGCATACTCGGCGGTTGCGCGCATGAGCTCTCTGCCCATTTTGGCATACTGCACTGCCGCGCTGTCCTGCCTCGAGGCTATGGGATTCTCAAGCTCTATCGTGTTCGCGCCCGCACGGAGCTTTATCTTCACCTGATGTCTGCCGTCGGCGGTGAAGCCCTTTGTCGGCGGGACGGTGGTCGCGTACTTGTCCTCGCCGTTGACGGTGACCTCGAGATATTTGAAGCTGTTGCTCTTCTTTCTGATTCCGAGGGTCAGAGAATATTCGCCGTCCTCCGGCACATCTACGCCGAACAGAGCCGAGCCTCTGTGCGCGGAGAGCCCCGAGATATATCTGCCCGAATCGAGGCGCTCGTCCTCGAGTATCTTTGCGTCGCCGAAAAGTGACGCATCGTCCGCGGGAATAACCGTTTCAAAAGAGCCGTCCGAATTTGCGACGCTGATATATTCGATATAGGGCGCGCGCATCGGGATGGGCACGTTATGGCAGAAATCGTATTTGAAATATTCGACTCCCCACTCGGCGAAGGTGACCGCGTCTGTCGCCTCGTTGCCGAGACTCGCGGGCAGATCCTCGCAGGTCAGGGTGCCGTTTGAGGAATATATGCCGAGCTTAAGTCCGAGATCGTTGACGCTCTTGACAAGCGCGGGCATACCGCTCGGAAAATTCGAAAAATCGCCCTGGAGTCTGCCGTTTTCGTCGCGCATAGAGGACTGCCAGCAGTCGTCGAGGTTGACATACTCATACCCCGCATCCGCAAGCCCGCTCGTCTTCATCGCTTCGGCAATCTCGAGAATAAGCTTCTCGTCTATCCTGTTTCTGAATGCGTTCCAGCTCGACCAGCCCATGGGCGGGGTCAGAGCGGTGCCGTTATAGAATTTTTCGTCGGTAGGGAAAGTGAGCTTGACGCTGTTCAGAGCGTTCTTCGCCATATCCTCGGCCTCGTTTTTACCGGGCAGGATATTCGGCGCAAACTTCTTGACCGCCGCATAAGCTCCCGCGGCGATACCCGCAAGCGCGGTGATTTTAAATATCGATCCCATGAATATCATCCTTTCATTTAAAAGCTAAAAGCAAAATTAAAAATCCACTTCCGCGAGGTTGTAAACCCGAGAAAACTGTGGTATTATTTAATTGAACAAAAGACGCTCTCAGGGCTGCCTTTTGACAGTGCCGCAGTTATCCCTGCAACACTAAAAATATTATCATATATATACTTTTTGTCAAGACAAAAAGCAAAGATACGGAGGAAAACATGAGCACACGGAGACTTGTTAAAACATTCTGCGATCTCGTTTCGACGGGCAGCGAAACGGGACACGAGCGCGCATTCTGCCTGGAGCTTGAAAAGGCACTTACCGAGGCGGGCTTCGAGGTCGAGCGCGACGAGGAGGCCGGCAAAAAATGCGGCTCGGACGGCTTCAATATATACGGCTATCTGCCCGGCGAGGGCGAGAGCATACTGCTCTCCTGCCACACCGATACGGTAACTCCCGGCGCGGCGGTCACTCCCGTTGAGCGCGACGGGTTCATATATTCGGACGGCACGACGGTTCTCGGCTCGGACGACAAGTCCGGCATAGCGGAGATAATCGAGGCCGTAACAAGGCTCAAAGAGAGCGGCGAGAAAAACAGAGCCGTCGAGGTTCTGTTCACCCTCTCCGAAGAGACCGGAATGCTCGGCTCCC
>ENA-ORRE01001920-ORRE01001920.1-human-gut-metagenome-genome-assembly--contig:-NODE-1920-length-12935-cov-3.973137_pt1 | contig 12935 bp, 16 predicted proteins | sample MGYA00242171_ERZ509126 | MGnify/ENA primary metagenome ERZ509126 (study PRJEB26280, sample SAMEA2338648) | human gut metagenome | biome: human gut; feature: human-associated habitat; material: faeces... | reverse complement strand
TGCTGCCATCCTTCATGTTGGAGCCGAACAAAGTTCCCAGCACAGCGCCGATCTGCGACTTTCCTTCGCCGCCGCTGCCCTTAATGACCATCATCCTTTGTCCCTTGTTGCTGGGAATCAGGCAGTACCCGATGAATTCCTGCAGTGTGGGAATGTCCTCCGGCCAGAACAGCTCTGACAGAAATTTCAGCCAGCGTTCCGGCTTTTTCACTTTCGGATTGAACCGAACAGGGAACCGACTGCGGACAATTTCATTTTTCGCTTCGATGAAGCTGCCGTCCAGAAACACCGTGCCATTCTGGACATGAACCCGATCTGCCTGCGGCAGCAATCCTGTCACCTGGGCTTTGATGCGAAGATCCTTCATGATGTCATCAACTTTTTTACTCATCCCGGTGACGATGAAAGGCTCCAACTGCTGATAGATGGTTTGCCGCATGGCGTCCTCGTTGGTGACCCTGCCTTCTGTGGTGAAGAAGGAATTCTCGGTGTAGGCCAGATGGTGCCGCTCCAGAAATTCACGGCAGAAGATGGGCTCATTGATTGTTTTCCCCGTGAACCATTCCGGCCAGGTATCAAGCCGCTCGATCTTTTTCTGGGCCACTATTCTTCACCTCCTGACATTCTACGTTGAGGATCGCTTCGATTTTTGCAACAGCATCTGTGCTCCTGATATGATCCATGATGACTTTTCGCTCGTCCGGATCGGATGAAAAGAGACGATCAATGACATCGCTCAGGGGTGGCAAGTGATGAACAGCGTGCACGAATCGGTCATCCCAGTTTTCATCTTCTGGCTCAGAGGGAGCGAACTCTTCCTTCCATTTCTCCAGGAGCCGCTCGTATTCGATCAGGATTTTGAGTACGCGCTGTTCCTCTTTTCTTTCGATCACGGCAGCGGGCAGCTTCGGGATCGGCGCACTTTGACCCGGCGGCAGCGGCTGAATGTTGAAATCATTCGCCAGTTTTTTCGCCGCGTCATACAGCGAAAGATCGAATAGTTTTGCCGTGAAGTCGATCACATCGCCGGTGGTGTGGCAGCCGAAGCAGTAAAACCGTTCGTCGATTTTCATGGAAGGATGACGGTCATCGTGGAATGGACAGTAGGCCATGCCACTGCGATTCACGGGAACGCCGTAGCGCTCTGCTGCCTGACGGGTGGTAACTTGGGATTTGACTTGGGTAAAAAGTAAACTCATTATTTTCTCCTGTTGCTGATGTTTCTGTTGTGCTTTCTGCTGTATGTCCGATCACACAGCAGGAGGACATCCCGCCGTCCTGCGTTCGGATCATGCTTCGCGACGGCATGACGCAGGACGGCTATATGTGAACGTGCAGGATAGCTTTTCCTGCGCGGGAAATCGTGGGGGATGAAGCCTTACGTGCTGGCTTTTCATCAGCACCATATCACATGGCCTTCAAAATCGTTTTCATGTTTTGAAAACTTCGGAAAGCGTTGCGGCGTAAGGCTTTGTTGGCATTTTGCGTCTGTCAGTTTTCCATAAATGACGATTTTACTGGGCTTCTAGGGCCAAATGTTTTCACGAAATGAAATTTCTTTTTTTCAGGGACACGATTCCATGGTCTCCAGAAACCAGCCCTGGAGCATAGTAGCAAGCAGGGCAAAGGTAGCACCTTTTGCACTTTGCTTGTTGGGGAGCAGCGTCCCCAAGCCCTTTTTTACCAGCGCAAGCGCTGTGGTTGTTATGCGAATCAGCGGGATTCGTCATCGTGATGGGGAGCGTGTTCATCGAAGTGGTGATCCTTTGGTATGACATGTTGGTTACTATTTGGCGCGCTGTCTCTTTCCAGTACATCGTAGTTATACCGAATGTGCTTCAGGTCCGTGAGCTTTGGTTTCAGTTCGTTAAGCACTGCCTGATCGTTTTCTTTCTGCTCTTTCAGCCCGTCGTATTCTGCCGTCAGTTCTTTCAGCGTCGGCAGCTTTCCGCCAAGAGATCCGTACACGGCCTGCGCATTTTTGTGATCTTCGATCTCCTGCCGATGCTCCTGATAGAATTTCACCGATCAGCCGGATTCCCGATACTGTGTGTAAACCGCTTTCGTCCGGCTATAGTCCCGGATCGCTTGCCGCTGACGGTTGATCTCTTTCATCCTGTTTTGTTTTTCTCGAAGAGAAGCCTTCAGAGAATCTCGCTGATCGGTCAGCTCCTGAATCTGCTCGTTCAACTCTTCCAGCGAATCGATCTGATGCTCTTTCAGGAAAATGACCATCTGCGCTTTTGCGTCGATGTTGTTTCGCTCAGCCCAGACTTGAAAACCTTTTCCTTTGCTGGCACGAAGCTTTGCTTCAATGTCGATCAATCGCTTGACCTGACTTTCGGTGAAATCGCCCCGCGGGATTTTCGGAATGTGCACATGATCATGTGCCAGCGTCCGGCGCAAGGATGTCTCATTGTATTCCGATCCAAGGGTATCGAGCCGGATATATCGCTTTCCCTCCGGCGGCTTGATGCTGATTTGCGCGCCGCGCTTGATGCGACAGCCGACGTCTTCCTGCAGCTGCATCAGCGCATCAAAGCCGTCCGGCTGCATCCGCAGCACGGTATCAATGATCATTCGCAGCTCATCCCGATGGGTGAAATGCCGCTGATTGCCCTGCCATTTATCGTAGGTAACGGTCTTATCCTGCGGATTCTGAATGACTGACAAGCTATGTTCACGGCAGAGCGAATCGCTGATCTGCGCCAGATCCTTTGCCGATTGCTTCACATCCCGATATTTGTGCTGCCCATTCAGATCGGTGGAGCAAATGATGATGTGATTGTGGATGTGATGCTTGTCGATGTGAGTCGCAACGACGTAGGCGAAGTGATTGTCGGTCATCCGGGACGCCAGCTCATTTCCGATCTCGTTTGCTACCTCCGGCGTGATCTCCTCCGGCTTGAAAGCCTGCCGGACATGATAGCCGATCACTTCGTTTTCCTGCGTGCGTCCGGTGTTCTGCTGGTACTCCTGACGAAAAAGCATGAACTCATCCGCCGCAGTTTCAGGCGAGCAGGCGTAGGTCGAAACCAGAATTCCACCGTCCGTCTTTTTCGGATTCATGATGTAATCCAGCCGTTCCCCAATACACTGCCTGGCGGTTTTCCCTTTGTTGATGTGAATGGACATGATTCTTGTGGCTGCCATGGGTACTCCTTTCAGTGTTGAATTTGATCCAGCCTGTGAAGAATGCTGCTCAGTATCGTCCGCAGCTCTTCCTGCCGATCTTTTATGTCATCGATTTCCGTTTCAAAGATGGAACCGCGTTCATTTAATCGCCTGGCGATTTGATTGACATTGTTGCTCAGGCTGCCCATCAGGCGCACCGCATCATGCAGCTCCGGCAGATCCGGCTTCAGCACATATCCATTCAAGGCCATGGCGCGGATAAATGCCGATTGGTTTTTGATTCCGAAGGTTTTCATCTTTCTCTGAATGATGGCGTCCTCTTCCGGCGTTGCTTTGAAGCTGTAGTGAATTGTGCGGTTTTTCTTTTCTGTCACTGTGCTCCCTCCAGTCTTTGAAATCTGTCTGTTATGTCGGCTTTCGGCCGGCATTCATTTCATTGCTGTTGGTTCGGGTTTATTTTTCACTGCTGCCTCTGGCAAGAAACCTTGTTTGGCTCACTGCCGGTCCTTTCGGCGCTCCCTTCCGAAGAGGAAGATCTTCGCGGTTTGGACAGATCTGGAAACGTGGCCCTGGTTGTCAAGGTGCGCTTCGCTGGCGATGCCAGCGAATGATGAGGGGAAGCTCATCGCCTATAAATGGCGAAAATCAGCGATTTTGGAAACACCTGAGCAAAACTTTTTTGCCGAGGCGAAGGTCACGCTGGCATTTAACCAGATACCCCTCACCCCTACATGGGAAAAATCGGGCAAATTGACACCGCCTCCAGAAAATTTTTTCAGCACGCGGATCGTCATCGTCGTTTTCTCCCTTCACCCTTAAATGTCCAAATTCGAGCTTTTTGGAAACCAATTTCGAAAATTTTTTGCTGATGCACAGTGCCCAGCATAGTCTTCAGAGGGTACTATCCTCATACAGGCAGCGCTCCTTTCATTTGCCCCTCCATATCTACATGGCGAAAATCAGCGATTTTGGAAACACCTGAGGAAAATTTTTTGCCGGGGCGAAACTCATGCTGCACATTTAGCCAGACACCCCTCACCCCTACATGGGAAAAATCGGGCAAATTGACATCACCTCCAGAAATTTTTTCAGCACGTGAGTCATCGTCTAATGTCCAAAATCGAGCTTTTTGGAAACCTCTTTCGAAAAATTTTTTTCAAATTGCTTCGCACGAGTATCAACAGCCATCGATCACCCCAGCGAATCACGTCAGTGTCACCTCCTGTCAGCGGCCCCATATTGCCCGCTGCCCCTCTATGTAAAAATCGGGGCAAAGTGGAAACACTTTTTGATATTTTTTTCGTAGACTAATCCAGCTCACGCAATTTAATTCAATAAAGTGTTATCATGACCAGCCCCTCCCGACTGTCAATTGCTGTAATGCTATTTAAATTTGAAAAGTTCGATTCGGAAAGCAAAATTCATATTGAAAAGTTGGCTGTTTACGGCTATAATAGCATTGAAAAATTTTCGTGAGGTGATTAATCGTGCTCAAACGAAAAATCGCAGAGCTGATTGAAGAGCATCTGCGATCGGGCTCTGAGCGCATTTTATTGATTGACGGTGCGCGTCAGGTCGGAAAAACATATATTATCCGTCATGTTGGAAAGAAGCTGTTTCCCAATTTCATTGAGATCAACATGCTGGAAGATTCCATCGGTGACAGGCTGTTTGAGAACGCAAAAACGATTGATGATTTCTACCTTCGTGTCAGCGCGATCAAAGGCGAACTGATGGGCGAAGCAAAAGATACCCTGATTTTCATTGACGAGATTCAGGCTTATCCTCATTTGCTGACGATGCTGAAATTCCTGCGAGATGACAATCGGTTTACCTATATCGCCAGCGGCTCTTTGCTGGGCGTAACGCTTGCGCAAACCACTTCCATTCCTATTGGGAGTATTCGCAAGGTGCGTATGTTCCCATTGGACTTTGAGGAATTCCTTTATGCCAACGGCATGAATGCGTTTGCGATTGACGCGCTGCGCAAGAAGTTTGAGGCGCAGGAATCGCTGGATGAGGCCATGCATGCGAAGATCATGGACACCTTCAAGCGTTACCTTCTGGTGGGTGGGCTTCCGGCTGCGGTCAATGCTTATCTGGACACGAAGAATATCCAGGCCGTGCGGGAAATCCAGCGCGAGATTCACGATTACTATGCGGCTGACGCTTCCAAGTACGATGAGGAGAACAAGCTGAAAATCCGTCGGATCTACGATCAGATTCCATCCAACCTGGAAAACAAAAAGAAGCGCGTTGTCGCGCAGCGGATCGAGGGCAAAAAGGGAAGCACCTTCGCCAACTATGAGGATGAATTCGAGTATTTGATCAGCGCAGGCATTGCATTAAACGTGCAAGCCATCTCAACACCGACCTTCCCTCTGATTGAATCCTCCGGTAAAAACTTGCTAAAGCTGTATCTGAACGATGTCGGAATTTTGACCGCTATCCTGTACGGCAACAATATCCGTGCGATTCTGGAAGATGAGCGGAGCATCAACCTTGGATCGGTCTATGAAAGCGTTGTTGCCAGCGAACTGATCGCTCATGGCTTCAACCTGTACTATTACGATAACCGCAGCAAAGGGGAGGTTGATTACCTGATTGATGATTATGACAGCCTCTCCGCCGTTCCCATTGAGGTGAAGTCCGGCAAGGATTACACCGTTCACAGCGCGCTGAATAACTTTGTGAAAAATGATGATTATCATGTGAAAAAGGCTTTTGTTCTGTCGAATGCCCGCGAGATTACGACAAATGGAAAGATCACGTATTTGCCGATTTATGATGTGATGTTCTTGGGGGCGGCGGAGTCTGCAACTAACATTCTGTAGATGACCGATATTCGATTGAGATGTACGGATAAGGATTGGTGATTAACATGTCAAAGAGAGAAGTAAAGACCGATTTATGGGTAGCCGGTCAACTCGATAAATGCGGCATTCAATACACGCCACAGGGAAGCGATGTTAAGGAGATTGGCGAGGCCCTTTCTTCTGCCTCCAAAAGAGGGACCGGAAAGACTGGGTTTCCGGAGTATGTTGCTGTTGTAAACGACTTTGTTATTGTCATTGAGGACAAAGCTGATCTGGGACAGCATATCAAGCTCACTGATTCCGGGATACTTGATACCTCTACGAAAGCAGTAACTGACTTCGCAGTGAATGGTGCATATTTCTATGCAAAGCACATTGCGCAGAAAAGTTCATTCAGAAAGGTGTTTGCGATAGGGGTTTCCGGCGATTCCAGACATCACAAAATAACCCCGCTGTATGTCGACGATAGGGAAAGCTACAGACACCTCCCTGACGTTGAGTCCTTTGCCATGTTTACTGAGCAGAACATTCAAGAATACTATGTTCGGAACGTCCTGGAGGAGAAAACAGACGTTGAAAAGACGACAGAAGAAATCCTCAAGGATGCTGCGGAGCTACATGAATATCTACGTACATACGGATCGCTGAAGGATCAGGACAAGCCCCTCGTGGTCTCTGGTATACTTCTCGCATTGGACGACCAATTCTTTTCTGTTGACAACCTCAAAGGCGACGGAATTACGACAGACGGCCAGTAGATCTGCGAGGCAATACAGCGCCGCCTGAAATCCTCCAATGTCGGACCGGACGCAAAACGTGATAAGCTTATGAGCGAATTTGCTATCATCCGCACAAGTGCACGGCTGAACGAAAAAGACGAAAAGCTCGGGAAGACGCCATTGAAGTTTTACACGGAGTTCTTGAAGGAACGGGTCTTCGATAGTATCAAATACAAATCCTCTGCGGAAGACTTCATTGGCCGCTTCTATGGCGAATTTATGAGCTATAGTGGTGGTGATGGGCAGTCGTTGGGTATTATTTTAACACCGGCACACATCTGCGAACTCTTCTGCGACCTGCTTGATGTTCAGCCGACGGATATCGTGCTTGACCCCTGCTGTGGAACGGCTGGATTTCTTGTCGCTGCTATGCACAGAATGGACTATGCTGCGGGTGACGACCAGACTGTAAGAAAAAACATTCGCAAAAAGCAGCTTCACGGCTTTGAATTACAAAGCAATATGTTTGCCATTGCCTGTACAAATATGATCCTCAGAGAAGACGGCAACAGCAATATTCAATGCCAGGACTTTCTAAAGCAGAATCCGGCGCTGGTGCAGCAAAAGAGTGCGACAATCGGCATGATGAATCCTCCGTATTCGCAGGGAACAAAAGCCGACCCAAGCCAATACGAACTCTCCTTTGTGGAGCATCTTCTTGATTCTCTTGTGAAAGGAGCCAAAGCGGCGGTCATTGTCCCACAGTCTTCCATGACAGGAAAGACAAAAGATGAGCAACACTTCAAAGAGAGCATCATGATGCATCACACGCTTGAAGGTGTGATTACCTGCAACACAGATACATTTTACGGAGTCGGCACAAATCCGGTTATTGCGGTATTTACTGCTCATGAGCCCCATCCGACTGATAAAATATGTAAGTTTATTGATTTCAGGAATGATGGGTACGAGGTCAGAGCACACATTGGCCTTGTTGAAGGTGATTCCGCCAAAGATAAAAAGCAGCATCTTTTGGATGTGTGGTTTGGTCGCACAGAGGCACCGAGCAAGTTTTGTGTGGAATCAACGGCGCAGGCCGATGATGAATGGTTGCACAGCTTCTACTACTTTAACGATGAGATTCCAACTGAAGCAGATTTTGAGAAAGCGATTGGGGATTATCTAAGCTTTGAATCCTCCATGATCATGCAAAACCGGGAATACCTGTTCACAGGGGGTGCCGCAAATGATGAAGCTTGATGAACGAGACTGGAAGGATTTTGCTGTCCCTGAAATATTTCAGAATATCCAGCGAGGAAAACGATTAAAAAATGCAGACCACATTCCGGGTATAGTGCCCTATGTGTCCTCCACTGCCAATAATAATGGTGTCGATGATTACATAGAAGCAACTGAGGGAACGCGAGTGTTTAAGAATTGCATCAGCCTTGCCAATAGCGGAAGTGTTGGTACCGCGTTCTATGAGCCATTTGCGTTTGTGGCGAGCGACCATATTACGAGTCTTGAATGTAAAGAAGCAAATGAGTATATTTACTTGTTCCTGATTACAGTTTTGGAGCAGCAAGGCTCAAATTTCAATTTCAACCGCGAAATAAACGACATCCGTATTAAAAAGATGCGAGTCATGCTTCCTGTGACTGATGATGGGGAACCTGATTTTCAATTCATGGAAGATTATATCCGCGAATTGATGACCGCAAAGCGGGAACAGTATCAAGCCTATGTGGAGAAACGCCTGAAAGCCTTGAAGTTTGTATATCCTAACTGGGGGGGTACAGTAAACTGCTAAAAACCCGGCAGTGGCAATCATTTCGGATGGACGCTGTTTTCAGTATACTTCCAGGCAAGCGGTTGGTTGCTGCTGATTCCACGCCGGGTGATAGACCATTTATCGGTGCTTTGGATAACAGCAACGGAGTAGCTCGTTTTGTCAGTGATAAAAACGAGTCATTGGACAAGAATGTGCTTGGTGTGAATTACAATGGGAATGGAATGGGTATCGGTTTTTATCATCCTTATGAGTATATTTTTTTCAGATGATGTAAAGAGATTCCATCTGAAGCATCATGAGGATAATCAGTTCGTTTTACTGTTCATGAAAGCCTGTATTCTCATGCAGAAACAGAAATTCGGTTATCTGTATAAGTTCAATGCCGAACGAATGGCCCATAACAGCATTATGCTTCCGATCACGGAAGCCGATACGCCCGACTATGCTTTCATGGAATCATACGGCATGCTCATGTTTTTACGAAAGTATGAGCAATACCTTTCTTCACTAAAAAGACGGGTTGGCTAACGACGCGAAGAGGAAAGGAGATCAAGCAAAATGGATAAAACAGGTGTGGTCTACATACTGACCAACCCGTCCTTCCCGGAATATGTTAAAATCGGCTATACGGGCAATATCGATAAGTGGCTACAGCAGCGCAATAGAAGCAAGTGCATTCCCCCCTACCTTCCATGTCTATGCAACCGGTGCAAAGCGTTAAGGAGGAAACCCAGTTGTGGAATTGGATTAAGAGACAGAAAAAACAAGAAGCTGTGAAGAAAAAGGCAATTGCTCCCAACAACAGATTGTATTTTTGGTTGTTGGTCGGAGCTATTGCTCTGACGAGCATCTCGTTATTGTTTCAAAGATGCCAAGCCGTTTTTACTATTTGGACAAGCATTACATGCGGAGGTATTGCATCAATTATCGTTGCCTGGAGAATCGAAGTGGCAAACTTCCAACTGCAGAACCAAAAAGCAGTTGAACACCGTGAAGCTCTTTTGTCTAATCTCTTCCATGTCTTTGATCAAGGGCTTCAACTTCTGGCTTTTGAAAGCGCAGAAAATGATCAGTGTACAGATTCAAAAAAGTGGTATGAGTGGGTCGAGAATGTAGAGAACCAAGCGATGAACAATTCAGCTCTAATCCCCACATTTGTCCGTATTCTGATGGTTTTCTTCGATGATTTAGCAGAGCAGGTTTTTGCGGTAAAAAGCCAAGAAGCTGTACTGTTGGAATCGGGGATTATTGGCCAAGAGGATATCCAGGCATTATCTACAATTCTGAATATTTGTGACACTGCAAGGGCAACCTTTCGTTCAAAAGAAAATGATGATGCTTGTTTTCAACATTTTATTAAAAATTGCGGATTGATTCGTAGACTTATTGGTTATGCCCCATCGTTACGGCCGATCAATGATATGATGATCGAACCAACGCTATATTGTATGTATTTGGAGTCAAAGGAAGAAACGCATATGTCGGAAGAGAATCAAGACTGTCCTGGTTCAAATGAAAAGCAGGAAGAAAGAATAGAGGGTTAAAGCTATGGACAAAGCAGGCGTGATCTACATACTGACCAATCCATCCTTTCCGGAATACGTGAAGATCGGGTATGCAGACGATATCGATAAGCGGCTCCAGCAACTCAACCGGAGCGAGTGTATTCCATTTGCGTTCCGTGTCTATGCGACCTATGAAGTAAACTCTCGGCTTTCCGATTTGAAAATCCACAGCATTATCGATAAGCTGAATCCCAACCTGAGATCCATTGAAAACTTCAATGGCAAACAGCGAGTCCGTGAATTTTACGCCATGTCACCAGAGGATGCTTATTCCATCCTGGAGGCCATCGCTGAGATCCATGGGTGTGCGGATAAACTTAAACGAATTGCTATGGATGAAGCGCAGAAACAGGCGGAGGAAACCGCACAGGAGATTGAGGAAGAGCACAAAGAACGGCTCTCTCCATTTACATTCTCAAAGTGCAACATTCAGGCCGGAGAATACATCTTCTGGGGCGATGACCAAGATTTGCAGTTTAAGGTTCTGGATGATAAGACCGTAGAATACAAGGGCAAACCGTTCTCTCTTTCCGGCCTCGCTGCGCTGTTATTAGGGAAAAGCAGCAGCGCCGGCGTCGCCGGCCCTCGATATTTTATGTATAAGGGTGAGTGGCTGAACGATATCAGGCATCGGCTGGAAGGATGATAAATCGCGAGCCTCCACAAAACCTATGGCTTCTTAGATGATCTGACGCTTATAGCTGAGAGGAGAACAGGCATGGATACTTCGACTATTAATTTTTATAAGGGAAACCATAAATCTGCGGTTTCTGTGGATGAATTAGCAAATGAGATTGCACAGTGCCTGCAGATAGAAAACCTAAATTTCTTGATTGGGGCAGGTTGCTCGAGTTATCGAGATGACACCGGGGCTGAAAAGGCGATTCCAACTATGGTTGGACTTGCAAGAGAGTTTTACGATAGCAATCCCGATCTTAAGGTTGACCGCAAGAATACAGCTAAAGAACTTTTCCCGAATAATTTGGAAGCTTTGATCAATCATCTTATTTCGCTAAAAAATATAACAACTTCTGAACAGAGTAGGAAAGCTCTATCTGGGAAGATTAGTACCATTAATAAGTTCATATTTGAAAGGGTATGCAATACACCATATTCCAAGGAACTCATACAGCTGTATAAAGAGTTTTATCTGCGCATTGTCAAGAAAACCAGGCAGGTACCAGTTAATATTTTTACGACGAATTACGATCTGTACAGTGAAAACGCTCTTGATGAACTAGGCTTTATGTATAATAATGGTTTTTTAGGAAGTGCACAACGTATCTTTAATCCCAATTCGTATAATTATGTAGTTGTGGAAAACTTGGGATTAAGTAGGGATGTTTGGAAAAGTGTAAGCAATTTTATAAACCTCTACAAAATTCACGGTTCAATTAATTGGCTTAAAGATGATGATTCCGGATCTGATACGCCTCACATTTTGGAAAAGGATATTGAACTGATTAGGAGCCGGAAAAAATATGATTCAATAATGATCTATCCCACGCCCCAGAAGGATAGGACAACTCTGATGGTTCCATACTCAGATCTTTTCAGAATGATGCAGAACAATCTATTAAAAAAGAATTCTGTATTGATATCGTTGGGGTACAGTTTCGGAGACGAACATATTAATCGCATTATTCTCAACGCTCTCTCAGTTTATGATTTCAGACTTGTAATTTTCGGTGATTCGGATATGATTAGAAAACTGCGGGAAATCGGAGACAATCGTATTTGGATCATTAATTCGGAAGATAACATACATTATTTCAAAAACTTTGTTGAGAAGGTTCTTCCCATGCAAGATGAAGAACAAAGGGAAGAAATTGAGATTAAAAAATCTTTGAAAAAGCTTGCAGTGGTCCTAGGGGATAGTTCTGAAGGCCTAAAATGAGAAGGAAATTGATAGTATGAACAGACGAGTAATTGGTCGGATAATATCAATAAGTCACAATAATGTGGTTGCCGAGCTGTACAACAATTTAGGCAATTACGTCACACTTTATGACGGTATAAGATTTGTCGGTGAAATAGGCTCGTATGTGGCTATTGATGATATTAGCCGGAGGATTATAGCTGAGATCATTGCCGTCGATGAAAAAAGCAATATGGTTTCAGAAAAACTGAACAAAGCAGAAAGCCATAGATACTTACGAATTAATCTCATCGGCGAAATATGCAATGGCTTCTTTAGCTTTGGCGTTACAAAAATGCCGCCAGTGTTTTCAGAGATAATGATAATCAGCGAAGCAGATCTCCGGCTAATGCTCGATATCAATTCGGGTGAAATTGTCGATGAAAACGGGAAAACAAAACTGACGGTTCTTCCCATTGGTACATCCGTTATATTCCCTGAATACCAAGTAAAAGTTAAGCTAAATGAGTTTTTTGGATTCCACTTTGCTGTATTCGGGAATACTGGAGCCGGCAAGTCAAACACAATCGCAAGATTGATTCAAGAAGTTTTCACAAAAACCAATTATTCTGCCAAAGGAGCTCACTTCATCGTTTTTGATTCAAACGGAGAGTATGAAAATGCATTTGCTTCTATTGGAGAAAAGAATCCATCCATAGATGTTAAGTTCCTGAGTACTGCTCGAGATGCTGAGAAGAGACTGCAAATCCCAGTATGGGCTCTAAGCGTTGACGATTGGGCAGTTTTGCTACATGCTTCAGAAAAAACTCAAGTTCCAATTATTAGTCGTGCCTTGGATATGATAAGAGTTTTTGATGCTCCTGATGATGATGAAAATGCAAAAAAGGTTAAAAACCACATTGTTGCATCTGTAATAAAAGATGTGTTATCCAGCAATGAAAACCCAACCACTCAGAACTCCAAAATACTTATGACACTCAGCAAATTTCACACTGATGAAATCAAATTAGATACAATTATTCCTGGCAT
>ENA-ORRE01001917-ORRE01001917.1-human-gut-metagenome-genome-assembly--contig:-NODE-1917-length-12953-cov-7.676229_pt1 | contig 12953 bp, 17 predicted proteins | sample MGYA00242171_ERZ509126 | MGnify/ENA primary metagenome ERZ509126 (study PRJEB26280, sample SAMEA2338648) | human gut metagenome | biome: human gut; feature: human-associated habitat; material: faeces... | reverse complement strand
GCCGGGTCTACTTTAAAAACCGGCTGATGAACTTCAACAGCGCCAAGGAGGCCATTGAGCATGGCTTTGCCATGATCACTGAGGAGCGAAAGGCCAACGGCCTCTTCCTCAAGTGCGACCTCACCTTCAACACCACCATCGCCAACCTGGAGCTGATACTGGACAACGACCGCCTGCTGCGCGGCCATATCTGGTACAACCGCTTCACCGGTGAGATCTGCGTGGAGGGGGACATGCCCTGGCCGCGCCAGGGGGAGCAGTGGACGGACGCCGACGACGCCCAGCTGTGGGGGATGACGGAGAAGGTCTACGGCATCTCGCACCAGGCGAAGCTGGCGGCGGCGGTGAGCAACGTGGCGCGGCGGCACGGGCGCCACCCCGTGCTCGACTACTTCGACTCGCTGCCGGCGTGGGACGGGCGCCCCCGCCTGGAGCGGCTGATCATCCGGGCCGTCGGCTCGCCCGACACGGAGCTGACCCGCACGGTCACCAGGATGCACTTCGCCGCGGCCGTGCGGCGCATCCTGGAGCCCGGCTGCAAGTACGACTACTGCCTTACGCTGGTGGGCCCGGAGGGGACGGGCAAGTCGTCGTTGATCAAGACGATGGGCGACCCGTGGTTCACCGACTCCCTCAACACGCTGGACTCCAAGAGCGCCGTGGAGCAGCTGCAGCACGCGTGGCTGTGCGAGCTGGCCGAGTTCGCGGCGATGAAGAAGGTGGAGGTGGAGCAGGTCAAGGCCTTCATCTCGCGCACCGACGACATGATGCGTCCCGCCTACGGGCGGCGCGTGGTGAGCCGCCCGCGCCACATAGTCTTCTTCGGCACCAGCAACGACCCGAAGCTGCTGCGGGGCGAGTTCGGCAACCGGCGCTTCCTGATAGTGCCGATAGATCCGTCGCTGCGGCGCGCGCCGTCGGTGGCCGAGAGCATGAGGCAGGTGGCGGAGGCTCGCGACATACTGTGGGCCGAGGCGCTGCACTATGCCCGCGACGAGAAGTTCCGGCTCTACCTGCCGGAGGCGCTGGAGGCCCAGGCGCGGAAGCTCCAGCAGGAGTACAACGCCGGGAGCGACGACCCGATGCGCGAGGACCTGCGCGTCTTTGTGGACACCCCCGTGCCGTCCGACTGGGCCGAGCGGAGCTTCGAGAGCCGCCGGAGCTGGTGGACGGACGACACGATGCTCAAGGCCGCCGGGACGGTGCGCCGCGACTTGGTCTCGGCCCGCGAGTTCCTGATGGAGTATTACGGCTGGCGGCGCGACAACGACCGCATGCGCCAGAAGACCCACGAGGTCAACCGCATCTTCAAGGAATGGGGATGGCTGGAGATGACGACGTCCCGGCACGCCGAAAAGGCCTACGGAGCCCGTCTGAGAGCTTTTAAACGCATCGAAAATGATGCCAATGATGACTGCTGATCTTGGCACACAAGTTGGCACACATGTTGGCACACATGTTGGCACACATGGCACACAAGTCAAAAGATGTGTGCCAAACGTCTGGCACACAAGTTTTGGTTTTGGCACACATCTTTTTGACTTGTGTGCCAACATGTGTGCCAACGTAACCCCTACAACTCAACTACTTAACCCCTTTGGCACACTTAGCACACAAATTTTTAGTAAAAACATTTTAATTAAAATATATAGGGAAAAATACGAAAAATACGCGTTTTTGCGCGTAAAGTGCACTCGCGCGCACGCGAGGATGTGAGCCAAGCCCTAAATTGAACAAATATGAGCATAAGAGACAAAATCGCGGGCCACGCCGGGGAGTCGGAGAAGGCCCTGGAGCGGAGGCTGGCGCGGGAGTGCGGATCCCGCGGCTGGCTGTGCCTGAAATATTCCAACACGCAGATGACCGGCTACCCGGACCGGCTGGTCCTGCTGCCGGGCGCCCGGGTGGCATGGGTCGAGGTGAAGAGCCGGGGCCGCAAGCCGACGGCCATACAGCTCTACCGCCACGCGGAGCTCCGGCGTATGGGACACGTGGTGCACGTGGTGGACAGTGTCGGAAGCATCGAGGAGCTGCTGCTATGGCTGGAGGAGTGACGCGGTTCCGGCCCTATCCGTACCAGGAGCGGGCCATAGAGTGGATAGTGGACCACCCGGCCTGCGGGCTGCTGCTCGACATGGGCCTTGGCAAGACGGTGGTGACGCTGACGGCGCTGCAGAGGCTCCAGGACTGGTGCGAGGTAGGCCGCGCCCTGGTGGTGGCCCCCAAGACGGTGGCCGAATCGACCTGGGGCGCGGAGGCGGCCAAGTGGAGGCACCTGGCCGGGATGCGCGTGAGCGTGGTGGCCGGGGACGCGGCACACCGCGAGAAGGCCCTCGACGACGATGCCGACGTGTACGTGATCGGCGTCGACAACTTCGTGTGGCTGGTGGAGCGATGCAAAGGACGGTGGCCGTATGACTGCGTGGTGCTGGACGAGCTGACCAAATTCAAGAATCACCGCTCTCTGCGATGGAAGGCCATGAAGCGAGTGCGTAAAATGTGCAGCCGCGTGATAGGGTTGACCGGCACCCCCGCGCCAAACGGACTGTTCGACCTGTGGGCGCAGCTCTACTGCCTGGACGGAGGCGAGCGCCTCGGCGCTTCCGTAACGCGATACAGGGACACGTATTTCGACTATTTCGAGCATAACCACATAATCCTGAACCTGCGGCCCAAAACCGGCGCACGCGCCGCCATAGAGGCCAAGATCGGCGACATCTGCCTGTCGATGCAGGCGCGCGACTACCTGGAGCTGCCGGAGATGGCCGTGCACGACGTCCGGGTGCAGCTGCCGGCGGAGGCCATGGAGGGGTACCGGCGCTTCGAGCGGGACATGGTTACGACCTTCATGAACGATGAGGCGGCCGTGTCCGCAGCCTCCGCGGGAGTGCTGCTAAACAAATTAGCGCAGTATGCCAACGGCGCCGTGTACAACGACAACGGCGTGACGTATCCCGTGCACACTGCGAAGCTCGACATGCTGGAGGAGATTGTGGAGCAGGCCCGGAGCCCGGTGCTGGTGTTTTACCAGTACCGCCACGACGTGGAGCGCATCGCCGCCAGGCTGGCCAAAAAGAGGCTGCGGGTGCGCCGCTACGAGAAGGCGGCCGACCTGGAGGCGTGGAACGCGGGCGACGTGGACGTGTTGCTGGCGCATCCGGCCTCCACGGCCTACGGGCTGAACATGCAGCAGGGTGGCCACTACATAGTGTGGTTCGGGCTTGGCTGGAACCTGGAGCTGTACCAGCAGGCCAACGCGCGCCTGCACCGCCAGGGCCAGCGCCGCCCGGTGCAGGTCTACCGCCTGCTGGCCGCCGGGACGGTGGACGAGCGCGTGGCCGAGGCCCTGACCGGCAAGCGGTCCGTGCAGGATGCCCTGCTCGAGGGGCTGCGGGCCGACATGGCCCGCGAGTGAAATTTTTTCGGGCAAAAACTTGCATATATTACAAATTTGTTATAACTTTGAAAATCAAAGACTATGGACGTAACGATAGAAAAAAAGGGCGACGGCAGCTACATCGCCTACAATCTACAAGGCGAGAAGGCCACGCTGATAGGCACCGGGGAAACGGTGAAAGAGGCCAAGGAGGATTTTTGCAACTCCCTTGAGGAGGCACGCAGGGACTTCGAGGAATGCGGGGAAGCGGTGCCGCCGGACATGGCGGAGGTGCCGGTCTTCCACTTTGACCTTTAGCCGACAGCCTGCGGTAATAAAAAAACTTCGTCTGACAGCGAGAGCAGGTGTCGGCTGTGGAGGTGCCCTTGTTGCAGGGGCGTCTCTTTTTTAGCTCGGATATATTGGCATTCAGGCGAATTTTGGCTATCTTTGTGGAAAAATTGAGAATCGGGAAAATGGGGCGCAGGCGGTATGGCAACGGGGTGTTTGTGAGGCTGACCGGCGAGCAGGAAACGTTCGTCCGGGAGCTGGCCGCGGGCGGCGTGTCCCGCCAGACGGTCATCCGCGCGGCGCTGCTGTTCATGATGAGGGCGAAGCATGGGGAAAAATCGGACGAAGAGGAATTATAACCGCTGGCAGCGGGAGCAGGCGGCGATAAACCGCAGCCGGAGCAACCCGGAGGCGGCGGCGCTGTTCCGGGCAAGGCTGCCGGAGATTCGCCGCCGCCTCGGGGTCGTCGGCGAGGACCTGCTGCACGATACGTTCTTGAGGATGACCGCGGTCTATGACGGTCGCGGGGATTTCGTGGATCGATTCGTGGCGGAGTATCGCAAGATGGCCAGGCAGATGGCCTTTGCCAGGAACTATGCGGACGACCTGCCGCTCTCTTGCATTTGAGATCTATGCCCTGGTTGAAGAAAGCGCCTAAGCCCCGGCGCTCCCGGCGCCGGGACGAGCGGAAAAAGATAGCCGCCCGGCTGTATAACAAGGCGGCGTGGAGGCATCTGCGCGCCTCGACCATGGCTCGGATGCCCTACTGTGTGGCCTGCCTGTGCCTGGTCGCGGGCCGTAGGCTGACGCCGGCCGAGGAGGTGCACCACCTGACGCCGATCCTCAGCGGCATGGACGAGGCTCAGCGTGCCTCCCTGGCCTACGCCCCGGACAATGTGGCGCCCCTGTGCCGCCGCTGTCACAGGCTCATCCACGAGCAGGGGCTGCGCGGCATCGACGAGGGGCGGCTGTGGAGGGTGCTCGACGCTCTCCATGCCGGGGCGGCCACGGAGGATTTAGGTGAGATCATAGCTGAACTTTTGAGAGATGGCACGACGGACTTTTAAGACACCCGCGTGGGCGCGGCCGGAGACGGCCGCCTATATGCGGCAGATAACGGCGCAGCTCAAGACCCTCGATCTGCTCGAGGGGGCGGACGAGGGTGGCCTGACGATGATTTGCATGAGCTACGACGCAATGCTCGCCGCGCATGCGGAAATGCGCGAGACCGGCATGTTTGATGTCAACAAGCAGGGCGTGGCCGTGCCATCCGCCGCTTTCTCCATTGTCATGCAGGCGCAGACCCAGCTCACGAAGCTGCTCCGGGAATACGGGTTGACGTCCAAGGCGCGCGCTTCGCTCAAGCGCCTGGAGGATATAGGCGGCGAGGACGACGGCCTGCTCTCGCGTCTGAGCCGCGAAGTGGCTGACTGACTTCTTTTTCTTTTTCTTTTTTCTTTTCAGGGGTATTCTGCCTTACCCGGTTGGTTTTGTGTGGAGGGCGTCGCCGGGATGGCGGTGCCCGCCTGCTATCTTTCGGGCTGTAAGTTGCGATGGCAGGCACTCCCCGGTACATGGAATATGCGAAGCGCACGGCCGCCGATGCGGAGGCCGGGGAGCTTATGCGCCGCGCCTGCAGGCGTTTCCTTTGCGACCTGGAGCGCGAGGACCTGGAGTTCAGGCCGCACGCGGTGGAGCGGTGCCTGACCGTCGTCCGGGCCTTGAAGCATTACAAGTCGGAGTTCGCCGGGCGGAATTTCGAGCCGGAGCCGTGGCAGGAGTTCATCATCGCCAACATCACCGGCTTCTACCGGCGGGCGTCCGGGCTTCGCCGTTACCGCCGCGCATACATCGAGATCAGCCGCAAGAACGGGAAGAGCTTCCTGGTCAATGCCCTGGCCATGTATTTCCTGCTCTTCGACGGCGAGGCGTCGCCGGAGGTGATTGTGGGCGCTAACAGCCGGGAGCAGGCGAAGGCGGTCGACTTCGAGATGCTGTCGCAGTTCGCCCGGCAGCTCGACCCGCAGGGGAAGCGGCTGAAAATCTTCCGCGACGAGATAAGAGTGCCCTCGATCGCCGGGCGCCTCAAGGTGATCAGCGCCGACACCAAGACCAACGACGGGTACAACCCCTCGGTCGGCATTATCGACGAGTACCACGCGGCGCCCAACTCCGGGATGCGCGACGTGATCGCGTCCGGCATGGGCATGCGGCGGAACCCCCTGCTGTTCGTCATCACCACGGCGGGGTTCAACAAGGAGTATCCCTGCTACAGGCTGCGCGAGACGTGCGTTGACGTGCTCCGCGGCGTGAAGGAGGATGACGCCTCCTTCGCTGTCATCTTCTCCATGGACCCGGACGACGACTGGAAGGACCCGGGCGCCTGGCGCCGGGCGAATCCGAACCTCGGGGTGACCGTGTCGGAGGCATATCTGCGGGAGCAGGTGGAGTCGGCCGTCAACAATCCCGCCGAGGAGGTGAACGTTCGCACCAAGAACCTCAACGAGTGGTGCGACGCCGCGCTGGTATGGGTGCCGGACGCGTACGTGAGCCGGGCGATGGCGAAGGCGGACCGGGCGGCCCTCGCCGGTCAGAGCTGCTTCGTGGGCGTCGACCTCTCGGCGGTCAGCGACCTCACCGCCGTCAGCTACCTCTTCCCCCGCGAGGATGGCCTGATGCGGTTCTTCACCGACTACTACCTTCCGCAGTCGGCGCTGTCCGACAAGTTCAACAAGGAGCTGTACCGCCAGTGGTGGCGCATGGGCTTCCTGAAAATCACCGACGGCAACGTCACCGACTACGACGCCATCTGCGCCGACATACAGCGCAACGCAGCGCTGTACGAGATCCTGTGCATCGGCTACGACAAGTGGAACGCCACGCAGTGGGCCATCAAGATGACCGAGGGCGGCTACCCCCTGGAGGAGTTCGGCCAGACCATCGGCAATTTCTCCAGGCCCACAAAGGAGCTGGAGCGCCTGATGCTGTCCGCCAAGGCGGAGGTGGAGTATAGCCCCGTCACCCGTTTTTGCTTCCGCAACGTCAACATAAAGGAGGACTGGAACGAGAACCGCAAGCCCGTCAAGGCCTCGACCTCGCAGAAGATAGACGGAGTGATCGCGATGCTCACCGCCCTTGGCGTGAGCCAGGCCGACCACTTCATCGGAATCACAAACCCTGTATGAGATATGAGCCTTTTCACTTCAATAAGAAACCGTTTCGGGCGCAAAGGCGCTCGCGTGCTGAGACTCGGGCAGAGTCTCGGCCTCGCCGCCGGCGCGCCCATGCAGCTGTCGGTGGTGTACGCCTGCGTGGGCGTACTGGCAAAGGCCATGGCCATGATGCCCTTGGAGCCTTACCGCCGCGATCGGTGCGGCCACAGCTCCGTGGCCTCGGAACACCCGCTCTATCCCCTGCTGGCCCTGGCGCCTAACGGCGTGGTCAGCCGCTACACGCTGATAGAGCTGATGGTGCAGTCGATGCTTTTGCGCGGCAACGCCTACGCCTACATAGAGCGCGGCCGCGACGGCACCCCCGTGGCCATCCACTTCATCCCGCCCGGCGACGTGGCCGTGGCCGCGTCCGCCTACGTCGACGAGCCGCCGACATACACGGTGGCGGGCCTGCGGGACCCTGTCCCGGCCGCCGACATGATCCACATCCTCAACTACACCGACGACGGGGTGAACGGCATCTCCACCTTGCAGTATGCCGCCCGCTCGCTCGAGCTGGCGGGGTACGCCGACGAGAGCAGCCGCAACTTCTACAGGTCGGGCGGCGCGCTGGCCGGTGTCATATCCGCCGACGTGGCGGTGACGGCCCAGCAGCGCGCGGAGATGCAGCAGGAGTGGACGAAGCTCGCCGACAAGGGGGGCGTGGCCGTGCTGGCGCGCGGGGCGAGATACACACCCATCAGCGTCACCCCCCTGGACGCACAGCTGCTGGAGAGCCGCCGCTACAGCGTGGAGGACATCTGCCGCTTCTTCCACGTCTCGCCGCAGAAGGTGTTCGACTACACACATTCATCCTACTCCACCGTTGAGGCCACCGAGCTGGCATTCCTGAACGATACCCTGCTTCCGCTGATCGTCAAGTTCGAGCAGGAATTTTCCCGGAAGCTTTTCACACCGGCCGAGCTGGCACGGGGGTACCAGTGCGGATTCAACACCGCGCGGCTGATGCGGGCGGACAAGAACGGCCAGGCCAACTACTACTCCAAGATGTTCAACTGCGGCGTGCTGTCGGTCAACGAGATCAGGCGCGACCTGGACTTGCCGCACATCGACGGCGGCGACAGCCACTTCGTGCAGGTGAACCTGATGGAGCTGCAGAACGCCGGGCAGAACATGCCGGCCGACAACCGCCTGCAAAATGATAGCAGCGGGACTGTTAAAGATAAAAATCCGAAATGAGCGTGAAAAGACCCAAGAGCGGCACTGCGGAGCTCCGCTGCGCCGAATTTCGCGCGGAGGGCGCCGACAGCCGCCGCATCTCCGGGCGCGCCATCGTGTTCAACTCGCCCACGGTGATAGGCGGGTGCTTCCGCGAAATGATAGTGCCGGAGGCCATAAGCGACGAGCTGCTCGCCGGTTCCGACGTGTTGCTGACGCTGGAGCACAACCCCGCCGCCGGCATCCTGGGCCGGAGCTGCAGGGGGGAGGGTACGCTGCAGCTGGAGCGCCGCAGCGACGGCGTCTACATCTCCTGCGACCTGCCGGAGTCTCCGTTAGGTGATACGGTGCTCGAGGGCATCCGGCGCGGTGACTACCGCCAGATGAGCTTCTGCTTCGTGGTCGGCGAACAGCGCTGGGACACGTGCGACGACGACATAGAGCAGCGCACCATCACCAATATTTCCCGCATTTACGACGTAAGCATCGTGGCTTCCCCCGCCTACAAGGATACTTCCGTCTCCGCTCGCTCGGAGCAGGAGCAGGAAGACACCGAGGCCGAGGCCGACAAAGAACAAAAACCCGATGACAATATGGTAGAAGACAAAGACACTGCCCCTGCTGCCGAGCAGCAGGAGGCCCCGGAGCAGCAGGAAGGCCGCTCTGCCAATCCCGCCGGGACACCTGCGCCCAACGCATTTGTTCCCCGTCCGCAGCGCCGCCACGCCGAGGGCGGCGTGTCCCTGATGCGCATAATCCGCAGCCAGATGCGCAACGGCGGTGGCTCCATGACCGAGGCCGACCAGGAGTATTGCCGCCGCGGCGCCGAGATGATGAGCCGCGCCAATCTCGACTTCGGCGGCGGCATCGTGCTCCCCGTCGAGGGCCGCGCCGAAGGCGACGTCACGCCGGCACTCCCCCCTACCGCCGTAACCGCCGGCGCCGCCAACTACGGCGCCGAGGCCGTGGCCACCGACACCCTCAATATTCTCGGCCCGCTGTACAACAGCCTGGTGCTGGCACAGGCCGGTTGCACGATGATGAGCGGGCTTGTGGGCAACATCAAGCTGCCTTCCTACTCCGGCTCCTCGGTCGCCTGGGCCACCGAGAACGGCGACGCCACCGACGGCAGGGGCTCCTTCACCGAGATCACCTTCTCGCCAAAGCGACTGACCGCCTACATCGACATCTCGAACCAGTTCCTGATCCAGGACAGCGTGAACGCCGAGGCGCTGCTGCGCTCCGACCTCGCAATGGCCCTGCAGCAGAAGCTCGAGTCCACCATCCTTGGGGACGCCGCCGGTTCCGACACCCAGCCCGCGGGACTGTTCAACGGCGTGACCGCCACCGTCACTCCGACCTACAAGGAGATGATTGGTCTGGAGAGAGAGGTGGAGGAGCTGAACGTCACCGGCGAGCTCCGCTACATCATGTCCCCGGCCATCAAGGCGGCCCTCCGCGCCGCCTCCCGCGACACCGGCAGTGGCCGCTTCATCATGGAGGGCAACGACGTCAACGGCATCCCCGCCCTGGTGACCAACAACGCCAAGGGCATCATCCTCGGCAACTTCGCCGACTTCGTGCTCTGCCAGTGGGGCGGCATCGAGCTGATCGTGGACACCCTGACGCTGGCCACCAAGGCGATGACTCGCATAGTCATCAACAGCTACTGGGACGCCCAGCCGCGCCGCGCCACCTTCGCAAAGGCCAAACTGAAGACCACCTGATGGACCCCGTCCCGGCTTACGTCACCCTCGACGAGGTGAAGCGACACCTCAACATCGACTCCGCCTTCACCGCCGACGATGCGCTGATCTGCGCGTATGCGTCGGCGGCCGAGGGTGCCATAGCCGCCGACCTCGACCTGTCCGGGCTTGACGCTCTGGCGGAACAATACGGCGAATTGCCGCAACCGGTGCGCCTGGCCATCCTGATGCTCGCGGCCCATTTCTACGCGAGCCGCGAGCCGGTGGTGTACGGTGCGACCGTGGCCGCCGTGCCTCTGACGCTGGAGTACCTGGTGGCCCCTTACCGGCGTTTCAGCCCGGAACCCCGGCCCGACAGCGCGGACGTCGAGTTCCTGACGGTGCCAAAATCCGCAAGGCGATGAGAGCCGGACTGCTCGACACCCCCGTCACCTTCCTGCGCCGCGTGGATGCGGCCTCCCCGTACGGCAAGGGGGCCGTCACCTGGGAAGAGGCGCTGACCACCCGCGCGCGGGTGCAGCAGCAGCGCGGCGCCCTGACGGACCGTGCCGACGAGCCCTTCTATGAGCAGCGCCTGATCCTGACCGTGCGCATTTACCATGCCGTCTCCCCCGAATGGCGGGTGCGGCTGTACGGGCGCGAGTGGCAGCAGGCATCGCCGCCGCTGCCCGACAGGCGGATGCAGTGCCAGACAATCGACATAATCCCGGTAAACAAGTAGAATGACAGAGGATATAATAACCATACAGGACACCGGGCTCAGGGCCTCTGTCCGCGACCTGGCGAGGCGCTCCCCGCAGGCCGTGATGACCGGGCTTCGCGCAGGCGCCGGCTACCTGGCCTCACAGGCGCGTGCGCTGATGATCCGGCGCGTCGGGGGAGCGAATGCCGCGACGACCGTCGGCGCGTTCCGCGGCCAGCGCCTGGCTGATGCCGTGCGTGTGCACAACACCGCGCGCGACCTGATGGTCTCCGTCTTCCTCTCCATCCGCACCGATATGCGCTCGCACTGGCTCAATTCCGGCACGGCGCAGCGCCATACCGGCCGCAGCCGCCGCAAGAAGCAGGCCGGGGCTTACCGCGGAAGCGTGACCCCGCGCCGGTTCTTCACCGACGCCATAGGCCGCCACAACGAGGCACTGCGCATAGTGGAGCGTGCCGCGCTGTCTGTCGTGGACAAAGCTTGGAAGCATGATTGAGAACACCCTCGACTTCGGACGGCTGATACACGACGGCCTGCACGGCGTCGCCGACGTCTATCCGCTGATCCCGGCGGTGGACGCCACCTTCCCCCTGGTCACCTACCGGCGCACGGCGCTGGTGGAGATGCACGACAAGGACGGCACCGCCGCCGAGGAGCTGACCGAGGAGCTGGCCGTTGCCGCCTCCGACTACGCGCAAAGTCTCGACATCGCCATCCGTGTGCGCGATGCCATGACGCACCTGACAAACGTCCGCATGGGGCGCAAGTACATCACTTCCGTGCGCCTGATCGGCGTGGCGGAGGGCGTGGAGCCCGACGGCCCTGACGCCGTCTACCTGCAAATATTAACATTTCAAATCACTATCGAATGAAAGCAATAAAAGGCGCATACCTGATGGCCTTCGTCAAGGTTGACGACGCCATCAAAGCTATCGCTATGGCGAAGTCGCACACCCTCAAGGTCAGCACCGACACCAAGGAGACGACCTCCAAGGACTCGGGCGGCAAATTCCAGGAAGTAGAGCCCGGCATCACCAGCTGGGAGGCCACCTCGGAGAATGCCTATACCCTCGCGGGCGACGATAATCCCGGACTGACATACGACGACCTGCTCGACATCCAGCTTGCGCAGACGCCTGTCACCCTGGTCCTCGGCATGGCCTCGCAGCACCAGGGCGCTACGCCCGTCGACAACGTGCCGTCCGCAGGCTGGGCGCCCGGCACCGGCTGCCGGACCGGCAATGCCATCGTCACCTCTCTCGACCTGAACATGCCAAACGACGACAAGGCTTCCTTCACCGTCACCTTCACCGGCACCGGGCCGCTGACCAAACACATCCCCGCAACGTGATAACCGCCCGAATTACCCTCGGCGGCGAAAAGTACGCCATTAGGGCATCGACAGCGGCTGCCGTATATTACGAGCAGGTGACCGGCAAGGGGTTCGACCTCGACACCCTCACCGATCAGATGCTCTACTGCTGGTGCATGGTCATCGCCGCCAATCCCGACAAACCGATGCTCGACTTCCGCGCCTTCCTCGACGCCCTCGACGCTTCCCCCGATGCCGCCGACGGCTTCGCGCTTCTGCTGGATGACTTGCGGCAGCGGTCGCAGGCGGCCCAGGCGGTGACGGGGCAGCCGGGCGACGGCTCAAAAAAAAACTGACCGCCTCGCAGGTACTCGCCCTGCTGACCGGCGAATACGGCATAGCGCCCGACTATGTGCTTTACCGCATGGAGCCCTTTGAGGCGGCGGCCCTGCTGGCCAATCGGGATATGCTGCACCGGGATGCCTGGGAGCGCACCCGCCTGCTCGCCTACATAACGGCGCAGGCCAATTCCACAAAGAAATTGAGCCCCGCGGACGTGTTGCCCCTGCCCTGGGACGACAACGCCGGCGGGGCTGTTGACACAGAGATGACGGAAGGCGAGCGCGCCGCGCTCGCCGAGATGACAAAACAAATGGAGACACACCTCAATGGCCAATAAAGTCCTCAGCGTAATTCTCTCCGGCAAGGACGAGCTCAGCGTCAAGCTCGGCGCCGTGCGCAAGCGCATGGACGAAATTTCGACGTCCGGCAAGCCACTGCGCCGCCAGCTGCGGGAACTCCAGCAGGTCATGGCCGACATGAACCTCAACGGCCTGGCCGGCAACGACACGTTCACGGAGCTTGCCAGGCAGGCCGGCGCCTATCGGGACGCCATCTCGGACGCCACCGCCGCCACCAACGCCTTTGCGGACGACAATTTCTCGATAAGCGCGATGTCGGAGGCCTTTGCGGGCCTCTCCGGCGCCATCTCCATAGCCTCCGGCGCCGCGTCGATGCTCGGTGTGAGCCAGGAGAGCCTTGACAGCGTGCTGCGCAAGTTGCAGGGGTCCATCGCCTTAGTGAACGGCGCCCAGGCCATCGCCAACGCGCTCAACAAGGATTCCGCGCTGATGCAGAAAATAAAGCAAGTCCGGCTGCTGGCCACGGCGGCCGC
>ENA-ORRE01001893-ORRE01001893.1-human-gut-metagenome-genome-assembly--contig:-NODE-1893-length-13077-cov-5.681693_pt1 | contig 13077 bp, 10 predicted proteins | sample MGYA00242171_ERZ509126 | MGnify/ENA primary metagenome ERZ509126 (study PRJEB26280, sample SAMEA2338648) | human gut metagenome | biome: human gut; feature: human-associated habitat; material: faeces... | reverse complement strand
AGGTGACCTGGCAGCCCACGATGCCGCCGGTGTAGCCGTCGTAGGTGACGACTTCGGCGTAGTTGGCGCAGTTCTCGACGAAGGCGTCGGTGCCGAGGTTGCCGACCACTCCGCCCACGTAGCTGTAAGCCTCGATGCGGCAGGATGCGTCGATGACGAGGTTGGAGACCTTGCCGCCGGTGCCGATGGCGCCGAAGAAGCCGCAATAGCGGCGCGAGCCGTTGGCGCCGGTGGAGGTGTTGACGGAGCCGTCGTCCTTGCGCACCACTCCGTTGATCTTCATGTTCTTGATGCGATAGCCGCAGCCGTCGAAGATGCCGTCGAAGTGATAGGTGCCAGTGGAGGTGGACTTGTCGGCCGGGGCGGAGGCGATGCCGTAGAAGCCCGTCTTGCCGGCCATGTCAATGTCGGCCGTCAGGGAGAAGTACTTGCCGGCATAGTGGCCGGAGGTGGTGGAAGTGGCGCCGTTGCAGGCCGTAGCCAGGGCCATGACGTCGTCTGCAGTCTTGATGAGGTAGGGGGACGAGGCGGTCCCATCGCCCTCGAAACTCAGTGCCGGGTCGGCCGCCTGCGCTGCCAAAGAGCAGAAGGCCAAAGCCGGTAATAGTAAGAATTTCTTCATGAATTGGATTGTGGTTGATTGATATTGATGGTGTACTTATCGAGTGCAAAGTTACTAAAAAAATTTTTAAAGTTTGTGTACTTGTCGGAAATTACCTACCTTTGTGCAAACTAAACAGAAATGAAGCGGTTAGCCATCATCATGTCCATCATCTCGGCCGGGGTGCTGTCCGTAGCCCTGGCCGACACTCCCGCCCAGCTGCTCAGGCAGGCCGAGGAGGCGCTCAACGCCTATCGGTTCGACCGGGCCACCTCTCAGTTCAACGCCTACCAGGCGGCGCTCAAGAAGGCAAAGCTGCCCGTGGATTCCGCGGCGCTATCCGCCGCCCGATCCATACCCAGGCTGCGGCAGGCCCTGGAGGCTGTCGAGAATTTGACAATCTTTGACAGCCTGGCAGTGGAGATGTCGCCGAAGGTCTTTGACGACTCCGTGGCGGTTGATTACGATGACGCCGACAATGTGGCCATGCCGACGTCAGAGCCGGGAATCGAGTGGGAGAAGATAGCACAGACGGTGCAGTTGCCCGCTTCGGTCGGCAAGCTCATGCTCCCCGGCGAGGCAGCGTTTATCGAAAATCCGGACGAGGTGGACGGCCTCGTATTCCTGAGTGCTGACGGTGTCACGGCCCTCTGGTCGGCTCCCGGTTCCCGGGGACGCAACCTGCTTTATGAAGCCACTCGCCTGGTGGACGGCTCATGGGACGTCCACCCAGTCACCGATATTCCAGCGCCGGCATACTCTCCTTTCCTGCTCGAAGACGGCATGACATTATATTATACCACCGACGCATACCCGAGCCTCGGAGGCCGCGACGTGATGATGTCCATCCGCGACGACATCACCGAGCCGTGGCGCGAGCCCGCCAATCTCGGCATGCCGGTCAACTCGCCCGCCGACGAGCTGCTGTACGTCGTCGACGCCGTGGACAGCATAGGCTGGTTCGTCACCATGCGCACCGGCCAGCCTGTGGTCTATACCTTCAAGGTCAACGATATGCGAGAGAATCTGGCGACCGATGACGACAACCTCTCCGACCGGGCACGCATCAGCGAGATTGCCACCACCTGGCCCGAGGACTTCGACCGTAAGGTCTGGCTCGACCGAGTCAGCGAGGCACGTCAGTTCTCCCCGACCATGCCAAAAGACTGTAACGGCGAGATTCTTCCCGATGGCCGCACTCTCGGCGAAGTCTACGAAAGCGCCGACGCTTCCGTACGCACCGCCATCGACGAATACGAGGCCAAGCAGGAGGATCTCCGGCAGGCCGAGGCAGCGCTGGCAGAACTGCGCGAGTCCTTCGGACACGGCGACCGCTCCGCCGCCATGCGCACGGCCATAACCGACGCCGAGACCAACGTCGACCTGCTCCGCGCACGTCTCCTCTCCCGACGCAACAAACTCCTTAAAAACCTTGGCTATAAGTAAGACACCTCGCCTCAATGTATGGACGCACCCTAATGCGTCCACCACCAACAACAACTCTGACTCTCTTTGGGACGCACCAAAGTGCGTCCCAGCCACTGACCGAAAATGATAACTTTTCTCATATCCCTGGCACTGCTCATAGCAGGCTATTTCGTTTACGGCAAGTTTGCCGCCAAGGTGGTCGGCATAGACCCCTCCCGCAATACGCCCGTCCAGACCATGGCCGACGGCGTAGACTACGTCGAGCTCCCCACCTGGAAGATTTTCCTCATACAGTTTCTCAACATTGCCGGTCTGGGGCCCATCTTCGGCGCCATCATGGGCGTCATGTACGGACCTGCGGCGTTCCTGTGGATAGTCTTCGGCACCATCTTCGCCGGAGCCGTCCACGACTTCATGTCGGGCATGATGTCGCTGCGCATGGGCGGAGCCTCGCTGCCCGAGATCGTGGGCCGCGAGCTCGGTGGAGGTGTCAAGCTCACCATGCGCATCTTCGCCCTGCTGCTGATGATACTCGTAGGAGCCGTGTTCGTCTATAACCCGGCCGACCTGTTGGCCAAGATAACCCCCGACAGCATGACGCGCATCTTCTGGATCGTCCTCATCTTCGTCTACTACATGGCTGCCACGCTTCTGCCCATCGACAAGCTCATCGGCAAGCTGTACCCCGTGTTCGGCTTCGCGCTGCTCTTCATGGCCGTGGGAATCATGGCGATGCTGTTCGTACACTCCGACACGGTGCCGGAGCTGTGGCATCAGTTCTCCAACCACAAGTCCGACCCGGAGGCGAATCCCATCTTCCCGATGATGTTCGTGTCGATAGCCTGCGGCGCCATCAGCGGCTTCCACGCCACGCAAAGCCCGATGATGGCCCGTTGCCTCAAGAACGAAAAGCACGCCCGGCCCGTCTTCTACGGCGCCATGATCACCGAGGGCATAGTAGCCCTGATATGGGCGGCCGCTGCCGTGGCTTTCACCGGCGGCTACACGCAGCTACAGGAGGCACTCGACGGCGGTTCCCCCGCCACGCTGGTCAACAACCTCAGCACCACCTGGCTCGGCACCTTCGGCGGCATTCTTGCCATCCTCGGTGTGGTGGCCGCACCCATCACCAGCGGCGATACTGCACTCCGTTCCGCCCGACTCATAGCCGCTGACTTTTCCGGAATCAAGCAGAAGAAGGTCATCAGCCGAGTGCTCGTGTCGCTGCCCATCTTCGCCGTCTGCTTCATCATCATGCTGCTGCCCTACGACGTGCTCTGGCGCTACTTCGCCTGGTGTAACCAGGCGCTGAGCGTCTTCACCCTGTGGGCCATCACCGTGTGGCTGGCCTCCCGCAAGCGCTTCTATGGCATATCGCTCGTGCCTGCGCTGTTCATGACCGTCGTGACCGTAAGCTACATACTCTTCGCTCCCGAGGGACTCGGCCTGCTCACCCAGGCCCTGTTTGGCGTCGGCATCGACTACTGGCTCGCCATCGGCATAGGCGTAGCCGTCGCACTCACCTTCCTCGTCATGTTCCTGACGCGCAAGGTCAAGGCAGAGACCGAGACAATTCTCGACTCTCAACCTTCAACTCTCAAATAAAAGAATGCTATGAATATCGACGACAGATTCCCCGACCTGCTGGGTACCGACCAGAACGGATCCGAGGTGCGACTCAGCTCATACCCCGAGAACTTCCGCTTCATCGTCTACTTCTATCCCAAGGACTCCACTCCCGGCTGCACCCTCGAGGCCCGCTCACTCTCCGAAGCTTACAAACAGTTCCTGGACATGGGCTACCAGGTGATAGGCGTCAGCGCCGGCGACGAGAAGAGCCACCAGCGCTTCATCGCCAAGAACGACATCCCCTTCCCGCTCGTAGCCGACACCGGACACCAGCTCTGCGAGACTGCCGGAGTGTGGCAGCTCAAGAAGATGGCCGGCCGCGAGTACATGGGCATCGTGCGCACCACCTTCGTCTGCAACCATGACGGCACCGTGACGGACGTTATCCGCAAGGTCGACACCCGCAACGCCTCCACCCAGCTCTTCGCTCTGCTCGAGGGTCGCGGCTCCGTCAACCCCGCCTGAAGAGCCGAGAGGCGCCTACCCGCAAAATGTAGGGACGCACTACGGTGAGTCCGCAAACCGAGAAAGCACCGCCTGTCGTCGTCAGGTGGTGCTTGCTCTCTTTTTCATTTGCGCCCGCTGCTCCGCGGCGCACGGCTCTCATTTGCGCTTGCGCAGCCTGTCCCTTCTCTTCAGAAAGAAATACAGCGCTACGAGCACCAGCGCCTCCCCGCCTATCGTCAGCAGGTAGGTGAGCCGCGTGGCCGAGTTATAGAACATTTCCCGGCCGATATACGCCATCACGAGCGCATAGATGCCGATCACCAATGGTATTATCTGGTAGCGTTTCATAGTACGGAGATGCGCAGGCCGTCATATCCCAGATGCACACCCTCGGGCAGATGGGCATCCTCGGTGGCGTACAGACCGATCTCGTGGCAGAAGTGCGTCAGGTATGCCTGTCGGGGCTTCAGCCCGGCAATCACGTCAAGGGCCTGTTCCACACTGTAATGCGCGAAGTGCGGGCGGTGACGCAGGGCGTTGAGAATTAGCGTGTCCAGGTCCTCCAGGTTCTCGGTTGTCTCCGGCGGCAGCTCGGAGGCGTCCGTGACATAGGCGAAGTCGCCTATGCGGAAGCCAAGGATGGGCAGCTTGCCGTGCATCACGCGCAGGGGTAATATATGAAGTCCGTCAATGACCAAAGGCTTACCGGCCGAAATCTCATGCAGCACCAGTCGCGGAACTCCCGGGTAGAGGGTGTCGCGGAAGCAGTAGTCGAGGCGTCGGTGCAGGTCGTCGGCCACGTCCTTCTGTGCGTATATTGGAATGTCGGAGGTGGCACAGAAGGGCCGAAGGTCGTCGATGCCCCCCACGTGGTCGTAGTGGCTGTGTGTCAGCAGCACCGCGTCCACATGGTCGATGCCGGCACGCAGGGCCTGCTGGCGGAAGTCTGGCGACGGATCGATGATGATGCTAAGGCCGTGCGTGCGTACCCACACCGAGGAGCGCAGTCGCTTGTCCCTGGAGTCCTCCGACGAGCAGACGGGACAGAGGCAGCCAATCTCGGGGACACCCTTGCTGGTGCCGGTGCCGAGCATCTCCACGTCGATGCGGGTGCTGATGTAATTGACCTCCGGCTTGAGCTCGACGGCGAACCGGCGCCGCACCTCGTGCTGCACCTTCTCTGCCAGCTGCTCCACGTCCTGGTATGTGGCCCCGCCACGGTTGACAATCACCAGGCACTGCTTGGGATACACTTCGGCTCCACCCACGGTGGAACCCTTGAGTCCGGCATGCTCTATGAGCCATCCGGCAGCGAGCTTGGTGCGCGAGCCGTCGCCGACGGGGTACGAGACGATGTCGGGCGCCAGTGGCCTTACCACCTCGTTGAAGTAATAGGTATCGACCACGGGGTTGCGGAAGAAGGAGCCGGCGCTGCCTATCTCTTCGGGGTCGGGGAGCTTGGCGCTGCGGACACTCCGTATCTCGTCGCGCACCTCGGCAATGGAGGGTGTGTGGCCGAGGCGCTCCCACAAGTCTCGCAAGGGACCATATTCCAGGTTCCGGGCCTCGGTGGAGGGGCGCAGGCGGAAGCTCACGCGCAGCACTATGTATCGGCCTTTCCACTCGTGCTTGAAGCGGCTGGCGTCGCGATAGCCGAAGCCACACTCGTTGCCGAGGATGCGCTCCACCTTATGAGTCTGTACGTCCATCACCTCAACGCTGTGGATGAGCTGTCCGGCCTCCACGCCGTAAGCCCCGACGTTCTGCACGGGCGCGGCTCCAACGGTGCCAGGGATGCCGGCCAGGTTCTCCAGTCCGCCCAGGCCCTGCTCCACGCACCAGTCCACGAAGTCGCTCCAGTCCTCTCCGGCACCGGCTATGGCGAAAGCAGTGCCGGCGTCCTTCTGGTACATGGCGCGGCCGAGTATGTCGGAACGGAGCACCAGGCCGTGGTAGTCACCGAGGAAGAGCAGGTTGCTGCCGGAGCCGATGTGCAGCCATTCGTTGTCGCGGAATATTTCGGAGCGCATGAGCTTGAGCAGCGCATCGGTCGAGTTGTAGCGTGCGAAATACCTGGACTTGGCGGGAATGCCGAAGGTGGTGAGCGGGGCGAGGTCTTTGTCTTGTTCTATCATAGTATGGAAGCGCGGCGCTGAAGTGTGCGCCAAATGCAAAAGAAAATGCTTGTTGTCGTCTCAACTCTCAGCTAACGGGCGAGCTTGAAGCGCTGGAGCAGACCGTCGCAGAACATAAGGTACGAGCCGTCGGGGTATTGCCAGAGCTCGTAAAGGAGAGCCGAGTTGTGTCCCTGCGAGACGTCCTTTGGGGCGCCGAGTGAGAGCCTGGCCTCGTCCTTGGTCATGCCTTCGGCCACGCGCTGCTGCTGGATGAGTCTCCACGTCTCGTCAGTGATGGCGGGATAGTTGGAGCGAGGGTCTGTGAGCGAGAACTGCTGGGCAAAGCTGCGGGAGGCCGGTCCGGCGCCGGGAAGCGCAACGGGAAGCCAGCCACTGAGGCTATCGGTGCGGAAGCATATGCGGACAGGGTAGACGTTCACGCCGGGCAATACCTTTTCCACCCGCACGGGCGAGTATTTGAGACCCTGCACGGTCAGCGAGTCGGCGGTGTGCCACATGGGGTTGCGCACCCAGAGTGTGCGGCCGCGGAGCATGGTGTCGAGACGGTGGACTATGGCTGCGTCTGCCATCATGGGCATCTCCATGCTGGTGATACGGCTTTGCCGCAAGGGCAGGGAGTAGGTGCGGACGCTGTCGGCGAAGCGGAGCACGGTGAGGGTATCAAGTCCGGGGGTGACACGCCGGTCGTTGCCCTGGTAGCGCAGGGTGTCGCCGCTCAGGTGCAGGCTGAGAGGGTCAGCGGGGAGGGTGTGAGGGTCGAACATCAGCGCCGCACGGTCGTCGAGCACTATGAACTCGCGACCCGGTTGCCACTGGGCGAGGGGTGTGCCAGTGAGTCCTGCCACTAGCTGTTCCTCGGCGCCGGGCCGGGTGGCGGCGACATCGTTCTTGCTCATCACCACGCGCCGTGTGCCCTCCACGCCGGTGAAGCAGGAGGTGAGCAACATCCCCACGGCAACAGCCAGCAGGCACCTAAGGCGATAGCGAGAGGTGCACCGCGCTAAAGCGGGCGTCAATCGCAAAGGAAAATGCTTTGTGTGTGTATTCAATTCTCAACTCTCACGGACGCACCGTGGTGCGTCCATACAAGTCAGCGGTTTTTCTCAATCCAGCGGCGGGCGTTGACGAAGGCGGTGAGCCAGGGTGTGAGCTGGTCGTCGCGCCGGCGATCGGGGTACTCGGCGCACTGCCAGGGGAAGATGGCACGCTCCAGGTGGGGCATCATGGCCAGGTGACGGCCATCGGCACTTACGATTCCGGCTACGGCACCGGGAGAGCCGTTGGGGTTGCCGGGATACGACTTGTAGTTGTAGCGCAGGGCTATCTGGTCGTCGGGCCATTGCGTGGGGAAGCGGAACTTGCCCTCGCCGTGGGCCACCCAGATGCCGAGCTTCATGCCGGCAAGCGGACCGAGCATCACGGAGTTGCTCTCTGGGATGCGGACGCTCACGAAGCCGGACTCGAACTTGTGGCTGTCGTTGTGCTCCATGCGCGGGTGCTTTTCTCCGGCGGCAGGGTCTATCAGGCCCAGCTCCATCATGAGCTGGCAGCCGTTGCAGACGCCCAGCGACAGGGTGGCGGGACGAGCGTAGAAGTCTTCGAGGGCCTTGCGGGCGTTGTCGTTATATTTGAAGGCGCCGGCCCAGCCCTTGGCCGAGCCGAGGACGTCGCTGTTGGAGAAGCCGCCGCAGAACACGAGCATATCGATGTCGCCGAGGTCCTCGCGACCGCTGCGCAGGTCGGTCATGTGCACGTCCTTGACGTCGAAGCCTGCCAGGTATAGGCTGTAGGCCATTTCTCGGTCGCCGTTGATACCCTTCTCGCGGATAATGGCTGCGCGGACGCCGCTGCGGCCGGGACGGTATTCGTTGAGGCCGTGCTCGCCGAGACGGCCGGAGAAGTCGGAGGGGATGGCGTAGCGGACAGGCTGGCGGCGGTAGTTGAGGAAGCGCTGCTTGGCCTGGCGCTCGCCGCTCTGGCGGCGGTCGAGCAGGTAGGAGGAGCGGTACCAGACGTCGCGCAGGGCGTCGATGTCGAAGCTGAACTTGCGGTCGCCCTGTTCCACCACCAGGCGGCGCACGGACTGCGGACGGCCAAGCACCTTATACGGTATGCCGTTGCGGCTCAGTTCGCCCTCCACCAGCGTGTAGTCGCGGTCGCGCACCTGGAGCACCACTGCGGGGTTCTCGGCGAAGAGGCTGTGCACCAGGTCAGCGTCGAAGTCGTCGAGGTTCACGCTCAGGCCGCCATGGACGTTGGCGAAAGTCATCTCTAGCAGAGTGGTGATTAGGCCGCCTGCGGAGACATCGTGCTGGGCCAGGATGAGGCCGCGCTCGGTGAGCACCTGCACTGCCTCGAAGGCTTTTACGAAAGCTTTGGGGTCACGCACTGTCGGGGCCTGGTCGCCGAGACGGTTGAGGCTCTGTGCAAAGGCAGAGCCGCCCAGGCGCATCTTGTCGCCGCTGAAGTCGACGTATATCAGGCGAGAGGGTATCTTTTTGAGCACCGGGGAGTTGACGCAATGGATGTCGCTGACCTCTCCGGCTGCGGAGATGATGACAGTGCCGGGGGCGTCGACGCGGCCATTCGGGTACTGCTGGCTCATGCTCAGGGAGTCCTTGCCAGTGGGGATATTGATTCCGAGGGCGCGGGCAAACTCGCTGCAGGCACTCACGGCGCGGTAGAGGCGTGCCCCCTCGCCCTCGATACGACAGGGCCACATCCAGTTGGCCGACAGCGATACGGACTTCAGTCCTTTCTTCAGCCGGGCGCCGCAGATGTTGGTCAGGGCCTCGGCTATGGAAAGCACGGAGCCAGCCTCGGGAGAGATTAGCCCTGCCTGCGGAGCGTGGCCGATGGAGGTGGCGATGCCGCTGCGGCCATGATAGTCGAGGGCGGCCACGCCGCAGTCGCTCAAAGGCAGCTGGAGCTCGCCTACGCACTGCTGACGGGCTATGCGGCCCGTCACGGAACGGTCGACCTTGTTCGTCAGCCAGTCCTTGCAGGCCACAGCCTCCAGCTGGAGCACACGCTGCAGGTATTCCTCGATGCGCTCCGGGTCATATTCCACGGGTGCGAACTCTCGGGGTATCTCGTTGTCGCGGATTATAGTCTTGGGGGAGGAGCCGAACATATCGGCCATTGCCAGGTCGATGGGCTTGCGGCCATCCTTCTGGCGGAATACGAACCGATTGTCGCCGGTGGTGCGTCCTACTATGTAGAAGGGGGCCTGTTCGCGCTCCGCTATGGCACGTACCTTTTCGACGTCCTCGGTGCGCAGGACGAGACCCATGCGTTCCTGGCTCTCGTTGCCGATTATTTCCTTGGCCGACAGGGTGGTGTCGCCGATGGGCAGCGCGTTGACGTCGATTTCGCCACCGGTGTTCTCCACCAGCTCGGAGAGGGCGTTGAGGTGTCCGCCGGCGCCGTGGTCGTGGATGCTGACGCATGGGTTGCCTTCCATCTCTGCCAGGGCGCGGACCACGTTGCTGACGCGCTTCTGCATCTCCGGGTTGGCACGCTGCACGGCGTTGAGCTCGATGGCGTTGGCATACTGGCCGGTAGCTACGGAGGAGACGGCGCCGCCACCCATGCCGATGCGGTAGTTGTCGCCACCCATCACCACCACGCTCATGTCGGCCTGCGGCTCGCCTTTCAGGGCGTCGTCGGCCGAGGCGTTGCCGATGCCGCCTGCAAGCATGATGACCTTGTCGTAGGCCAGCAGGCGGTCCTGCTCCGAGTGCTCAAAAGTGAGTACGGAACCGCAGATTAGCGGCTGGCCGAACTTGTTGCCGAAGTCGGAGGCGCCGTTGGATGCTTTTATCAGAATCTGTTCGGGCGTCTGGTAGAGCCAGGGACGGGGTGCCGGGGCTCCCTTTTCCACCTCGCGGGCCTCTTCGGGACGGGGATAGCCGGTCATGTATACGGCCGTGCCGGCGATGGGCAGCGACGCCTTGCCTCCACCCATGCGATCGCGAATCTCGCCGCCGGTGCCTGTGGCGGCGCCGTTGAACGGCTCCACCGTAGTCGGGAAGTTATGCGTCTCGGCCTTGAGCGAAATCACCGTCTTTATCTTCCTTTCTTCGAAGAAGTCGGCGCGGGAGGCGTCGGCGGGAGAGAACTGCTCCACTTCCGGGCCCTCCACGAAGGCCACATTATCTTTATAGGCCGACACGAGGCCATTGGGGTTCTCCTTCGACGTCTGCTTTATCATCTTGAAGAGGCTGGAGTCCATTTCCTTGCCGTCGATGATGAACGTACCGTTGAAAATCTTGTGGCGACAGTGCTCGGAGTTAACCTGCGAGAAGCCGAAGACCTCGCTGTCCGTCAGGGGGCGCCCCAGACGCGTTGCCAGCCCCTCGAGATAGACTATCTCCTCGTCGCTTAGGGCTAAGCCCTCCTGGGCGTTATATGAGCGGAGGTCGGTTATCTCCACTATCTCCTCGGCCTTGCGTCCGGGAGTGAAGACATTCTGGTCGGGGTTCTCGTATAGGGCCTGGAGCATCGGGTCATAGTTCGGCTCAATGTCAGATGTTCCCACGAACTGCTCGATGCGGCTCACGCCGGGCACACCGATGTTGAGCGCCATCTCCACGGCGTTGGTGCTCCACGGGGACACCATCTCCCGGCGCGGACCGATGTAGCGCCCGCGCACGGTGCGCACCTTCAGCGGCTTGGCGCCGGAGAATAGCCATTGCAGACGCTCCTTGTCGGCGTCGGTGAGTGCCTGCGCCGTCTGCACGGCCATCAGCAGCGAGTTCCCTTTCTTGAAATACGTTATCATACAGTCGTTGAAAAGATTTGCAAAGTTAAGAAATCTGTCCCATTTTTGCAAGTCAAAGACGCGAAAGAGCCTAAATATTAGAGAGATAAAATAGTAATAGAGGTTAGGAACACTCAGATTTGAACGCTTCCAACAACTCAAAGATAATCAAAACCACTAAAAACATTTCCAAATTATTGTCCAAATATTATGGCTACTCTGAACGCAATTGTAATCAAATCCAAGGAAGGCAAGAACGGCAAAAACAAGGTGCGCATCTCTGTTGCACACAACGGCGAAACACGTTACATTGTAACAGACATCGTCCTCGATTCATCAAAGGAGTTCAAAAACGGCGCCGTCGTCAAGCGCCCGGATGCGGCAATGCTCAACACCAAAATCCGTAAGCTGCTACAACACTACCAGTCCGTTCTTGATGATCTCCAGTACATTGACGGACTTACTTGCCCGGAATTGGTGTTTCAACTAAAAAACGCAAAGGTTCGTAAGCATCGGACTCTCAAGAGCGTATATGAGGAGTATGTTAACACTGCCCATATAAAGCCGGGCACTGTAGCTTTTTATCGATCAAGTTGGAATGCACTTGCAAAACACCTGGGAGAAAATATGTTGGTAGAACATATCAACCATTTTACTGTCCTCGGACTTGACAAAAACATCAGGAGTAGTGGAGTTAAAAATAACACAATCAAAAATTACATCGTCTTACTAAAGATTCTTGTAAAATATGCGGAAAGGTGCGGTTATGTTCAGTATCGTATAAATCCCTTCGCCGGTTATAAATTACCACCTAAAGAAGTGCGTGAATCATGGCTGACAGTTGAAGAGATACGTCGTATAAGGGATTTAAAAACAACACGACGAAATATCGCCAAATGCCGCGATTTGTTCATGCTGTCATACTACTTGGGTGGCATAAATATTACTGACCTTATAGACATCAACTTCGATGAGCATAAGGATGTTATTTGTTAGGTGCGCAAAAAGACGGATGCACTCCCAAAGGTTAATAAGTTCGTAGAGTTCGCTATCCCTGATGAGGCCAAACAAATTATTGAGAGATGGAAAGGCGCTGACGGCAGGCTAAATATATCGGATAGCCAGCGCCGGCATCGATTGAAATATTTCTTTGAAAGAAATATGAAGCATCTGGCTTCTTTGACTGGCATCAAACATCTGATTTATTACTCGGCTCGTAAATCCTTCAGCCAGCATGCCTTTGAGCTTGGCATCAATACGGGTGTGATTGACTACATTCTTGGGCATAGCATCGGCAAAGGCGGATCTTCCCTTTACCACTACGTCTTCGTTACTCCCGAAAAAGCGACGGAGGCGGTGCGTCAGGTGTTGGACAATCTAAAATAATTGACTACCTTTGCAGCGTCAATAACTCCATGCCGGTTTTCCTGTTATGGTTTTATTGGTTTGACTTGGCGAGGGGGTGGTTCCCCTCGCCCTTTTTCCTACCCGCCATGAAAACGAGCTCTCCTTTTGACAAATACGACGAATACAGGCTTCACATGGAAGTCCTGCTCTCCGCCCCTCTGACTGACTTCGATATTCCGGTACGCATCCTCTACCCGCTCGGAGATGCCGGGATTCGCAGGATTCGCGACCTTGTAGCCATGACACGCGAACAATTGCTGTCGCTCAATCGCATGGGCGTTGTGTCAGTGAATTACCTGGAGAATTTCCTTGCATACCACAAGCTGTCACTGAGTAAATGACAAAGGGCCGGCAGTCACCGACCCTCGAAGCGTCATCACATCATCATTTACATCATCACTGACGCTCCACTCCGTATTACTATTTTGACGACTGAGAATTTGCCTTGTCCATCGAAATGTTTCACCTCTGGTCTAATGCGGCTACAAGAATGGCTATGGTGTCAAGCGTCACGTTGTAGCGGCCGCCCTCTATCCTGACGATATGTTTATTGGCAATCCCGGTCAGCTTCTCAAGGCATCAGAGAGTATAACCCTTGGCCTCCCTGGCGTGGAAAATCCAGAGCGGACTGACCCCGTGCGCCAGTCTTGATTGACCCCTTGGCC
>ENA-ORRE01001880-ORRE01001880.1-human-gut-metagenome-genome-assembly--contig:-NODE-1880-length-13118-cov-5.657965_pt1 | contig 13118 bp, 13 predicted proteins | sample MGYA00242171_ERZ509126 | MGnify/ENA primary metagenome ERZ509126 (study PRJEB26280, sample SAMEA2338648) | human gut metagenome | biome: human gut; feature: human-associated habitat; material: faeces... | reverse complement strand
CTTGCCGACAGGCAGCGGCTCGGGAGTGCGTTCCCACTCGGGCCCGCTGCCGGAGCCACGGGGATAGCGGATGGCCATGGGTCCATCCTGGTGCAGGGCCGTGTGCATCAGGCAGCGGAGGTCGTATTCCGTCACTGGCGAGGCCACCTGCATGCCGGGGATTATGCGCAGGTAGGCCAGGTCGAAGAGTCCGTGATGCGTTACGCCGTCGGCCCCGACCACCCCGGCGCGGTCGATGAGGAACGTCACAGGCAGTCCCTGGATGGAGACGTCGTTGATGATATTGTCGTACGCACGCTGCAGGAACGAGGAGTATATTGCCACGAACGGGCGCTTGCCGGCCTGTGCCATGCCTCCGGCGAAGGTCACGGCGTGTCCCTCGGAGATGCCGACGTCGAATGCCCGTTTGGGCATTTCCCTTAGCAGCATATCCATGGAGGTGCCGGAGGGCATGGCGGCAGTGACTCCCATCACGCGGTCGTCGGCCTTGGCCATCGCCACCAGCTCGCGCCCCATCACTGTCTGCCACTTCTCTGCGCCAGGCTTTGAGGTGGGACGCTCGCCGGTGACGGGGTCGAAACGACCCGGCGCATGCCATAGGCTCGGGTTCTTCTCCGCCTCCTCGAAGCCCTTGCCCTTGACAGTCTTGAGGTGCAGGATGCGCGGGCCCTCCATGTCCTTGATCTTGTTGAGCGTTTCCACCAGCCCCTGCACGTCGTGTCCGTCGATGGGTCCGAAATATCGGATGTTCAGTCCCTCGAATATGTTCTGGTTGCCGCTCAAGAGTGCCTTGACGCTGTTGTTGAAGCGGATGATCATGCCCTTGCCTCGGTCGGTGATCCAGCCCAGGCGGCGGAAGCGGCGGTAGGCCCGGTCGCGTATGTCGTTGTACTTCCTCGAGGTGTGTATGCGCGACAGATAGCGGTGCAACGCACCCGTGGGCGGGTCGATGCTCATGTCGTTGTCGTTGAGGATGATGAGCAGGTTGTTGCGGCTCTGGGAGGCGTTGTTGAGGCCCTCGAAGGCGAGTCCGCCGCTGATGGAGGCGTCGCCGATGACGGCTGCGGTGCGGTGCCGCTCCTCCCGGGGCTTGCTCATCTCGGCGATGGCCATGCCCAGGGCGGCGGAGATGGAGTTGGAGGCGTGGCCTGCCGTGAAGACGTCGTACGGACTCTCCTTGGGGCTCGGGAAGCCGCTCAGTCCGCCTTCCTGGCGAAGGGTGGGGAAGTTCTTGCGCCGCCCGGTCAGGATCTTGTGCGCATATGCCTGGTGGCCGACGTCCCACACAATCTTGTCGAGCGGCGTGTCGAGCACATAGTGCAGGGCCACGGCAATCTCCACGGCGCCCATCGACGAGGCAAAGTGCCCCGGCGTGGCCGAGAGGTTGTCGATGATGCATCGGCGGATGTCGGCGCACCCGGCCGGCAGCTGCTCCGGCGCCAGCCTCCGCAGCTCCTCCGGCGTGTCGATATAAGGTATGTCGGTTAATTCTTCAGCAGGTTTTTCCATGGTCTTGGTCTGCGGCTCTGAACCGTCTCAGCACAGGGTAGATGATCATCCAGCCCGCCGCCGCCGCCACCAGCAGGTTCTTGAGGTTGACCCCGCCGCGTATCAGCAGGAAGGCCGAGAGCCACACCCACAGCAAAGTCAGCAGGGCCAGTATCAGGTAATGCCGCATTTTCATAACTGCAAAATTAATCAATTAATGTGTGCCGTGCAACCGTGGGCGATACGGGCGGAAATATGTTGTATAGCATAATTTCGTCATAAGTGTTTGTATAGCAATGGCTTGGAGGTGATGCTGGGAACATGTCGGCGTCGTGTGATAGAACTTTTCCGCCTGAAAATTTTGTTGTTATATGAAAAATGCCTAAATTCGCTAATCCAAAACCAAAACCAATGTAACCTAAAAATAGAGACCATGAGCATAACGATCACATTCAACGAGCTCCGTCGCCTCAAAGACTCTCTCCCCGACGGGTCCATGCACCGCATCGCCGACCAGCTGAACTGCACCGTACAGACGGTCCGCAACTACTTCGGTGGCGAGAACTACCAGTTCGGCAACTCACAGGGCGTTCACATCGAACAGGGTCCCGACGGCGGCCTCGTAGTGCTTGACGACAGCACTATCTACGATATGGCCATGGACATTCTCAACGAGAACAAGAAGGAGGAAGAGTAATAACTCTCTTGAATGAACAATGAACAATGAACAATACAGCGACGCCCGTCGGCGACAAATTATTGTTCATTGTTCATTGTTAACTGTTCATTGAAGAACATGAGCAACGACACCACGGTCACACTCGCCATCCACACCTACCGCCGTGCCATCGAACTGCAGGTGCGCCTCAAGGCTGAAGGCGTGGCGAGCGAGCTGCGTCCGGTCCGGGAGGGCCACTCCGGGCCCGAGCCTGGCGTTCGCGTGTGCATCGCCATCTCCGACCTGGCACGCGCCCTGCGCATCGTAGAGACCGAAGCCGACCGCGAACTTGTTGCCCTCTCGGCACGTCTGGCGGGTATGAGACCCATTCTGCTCATCCCCGTCGACTTTTCCGACCACAGCCGCCTGGCCGTGGAGGTCGGCTTCGACCTGGCCGCCAGGCTCCACCTCACCCCGGTGTTGCTGCACGCGTACGTGACGCCCTACTTCCAGGGACAGATAGCCCCCGACTCGGGCATCGACAGCGCCGAACAGCTCGACAACACCAAGATGGACATGGACCTGGAACAGCAGGCAACCCTGGAACTCGACCGTCTCAAGGGTGCCATACGGCGCCGCATTCTCGACGGCACATTGCCAAAGCTCGACTTCACCGCCGAGCTGCGCGAGGGCGTCCCCGAGGAAGTCATCCTGCAATACAGCCGCAAGACACCTCCGTCATTCATCGTCATGGCCACCCGCGGCGCCTCACGCCGCAACCGCGAGCTCATAGGCAGCGTCACCGCCGAAGTACTCGACTCCTGCCGCGTGCCGATGTTCATCGTCCCCGAGCACCACACCATGCCCGCCATACGCGCCATCAACAAGGTGGTCTTTTTCTGCAACCTCGACCAGCAGGACATACTCGCCATGGACACCTTTCAGCGCATGTTCTCCTATCCCGAGGACGCTGAGATCTTCCTCGTCGCCGTCAATCCGCGCGTGACGTCGCTCAAGAACAAGATCGAGGGCCTGGCGGACTACTTCGCCGAGAATTACCCGACGTCCACTTTCAAGGCCCTCCCCATAGGCCTCAACGGCTTCCGCGAGCAGTTCGAGCAGGCCATGACACAACACGGCATCCAGCTGCTGGTGGTGCCCAACCGGCGCCGCAACATCTTCCAGCGCATATTCAACCCCTCAGTGGCGCACCGCATCCTTTTCGAGCGCGACATCCCCATGCTCGCCCTCCCCTCCTGAGGTGGCGTAGCCTCGTTTTACCGTCAAAAAGCCATTTATTTAGCATTTGGCGCCTGCTTTAGCGCGGCGCGTCACTCTCGTCTGCGGAACTCGGAGAGCGTAATTGCCGTGGCCATCGCCACGTTCAGGCTCTCGGCCGTCGGCGCACCCGCCGGATAGGAGGGTATCAGCAGCCGCAGAGTCAGCAGGCGTCGCATCTCCTCGGTGATTCCCCGCCCCTCGTTTCCCATCACGACCAGGCATGGCTTCGGCAGGGTAGCGGAGTAGATATTCTCGCCGTTGAGCAACAGTCCCGCCACCGGCACTTCCCGGTGTTCCGACACAAATTCGCCCAAGTTCCGGTAGAAGACCCGCACCCGGCTGATGCTGCCCATCGTGGCTTGTACCGCTTTGGCGTTATATAAGTCCGCGCAGGCCGGAGAGGCTATGATCTGCCGTACTCCGAACCAGTCGCACAGCCGGACGATCGTGCCGAGGTTGCCAGGATCCTGCACCCCGTCGAGCAGCAGCGTCAGGTCGGTCGACACCAGCTTTTCGTCCGGCTCATATTCCGGCCGGCGGTAGACGGCCAGCACCTCCGGGGCAGTGCTCAGCGACGAGACCTGCCGCATTTGGTCGGAGCCGGCCAGGAACACCTCCCCGTCCACGTGCGGACGGCCGGCGAACCATTTTTCCGTCGCCACCAGGCTAACCAGCTCGAAATGCCCGAGCGTGTCTCCCACGCACTTGCCGCCTTCGGCTACGAACACTCCCCGCTCGTCGCGGTGCTTCTTGAGCCGGAGCTGATGCAGTCGGCCGGCCATAGTCTTTGAGAGTCGCGGATACTTTTCCACCTTTTCCATGTTGCAAAATTACTCTTTTCCTGCGGTTTCGGCAAGGTGTTCAAATTTTTCCTACAGAAATTTAGGCCGTTAAAAAGAAAAGAGTTAAATTTGCACATTAAAAGTATACAGGTAGAAGTGATGAAATACATAGGAGCGCATGTCAGTACAGAAGGAGGCGTTGCGGAAGCCCCGCGGCGTGCTCACGAGATAGGGGCGAAGGCCTTCGCCCTCTTCACCGGATGGTCGTCGCGGTGGAAGTCGCCCATGCCCAAGCCTGAAACGGTGGCACTTTTTCGCAGGCGCTGCGAGGAGTACGGCTACACCCCCGATGTCATCCTGCCTCACAGCAATTTCCTCATCAACCTCGGCTCGCCCGACCAGGCCAAGCTCTCCCAGAGCCGCGAATCCTTCCTCGGCGAGATGCGGCGCTGCGCTGCGCTCGGCCTGAAGATGGTCAACTTCCACCCTGGCTCCCACCTCAACGGCTTCGACGACCCCACAGAGTGCCTCGACCGGATTGCCGAAAGCATAAACCTCGTCCTGGAGCAGGTGGATGGCGTCACGGCTATCCTGGAGAACACGGCCGGAATGGGTTCCAACATGGGCAACGAGTTCGAGCACCTCGCACACATTATAGACAAGGTGGAGGATAAATCCCGCATAGGCGTCTGCATCGACACCGCCCACGCCTACAGCGCCGGCTATGACCTGGCCACCGCGGAAGGCTACGAAAGGACCTGGGCCGACTTCGACCGCATTGTCGGCCTCCGCTACCTTCGCGTAATGCACATCAACGATTCGGCCCGCAAGCTCGCCTCGCGCGTCGACCGCCACGCCTCCCTGGGCAAGGGCCTCATGGGTACCGACGTCTTTCGCCGCATCATGAACGATACGCGCCTCGACGGCATACCCCTCATCCTCGAGACCACCGACCCCGAAATATGGAAGGACGAGATCGCCTGGCTCTACTCCCTCGTCGAAACTGGCAATGGCTGACCTTAATCAAGAAATCCACTACAGCGTAAAAATAACTTAACTGAAGAAATCTTACATGAGAACCAAACCCGATTTAGGCTTCTGGCAACTGTGGAATCTGAGCTTCGGATTCTTCGGCGTACAGATTGCCTACGCCTTGCAGAGCGCCAACGTGTCGCGCATCTTCGCCACCATCGGCGCGGATCCGCACGACCTCAGCTACTTCTGGATCCTGCCGCCCCTGATGGGGCTGCTCGTGCAGCCCGTCGTCGGCACCCTCAGCGACCACACCTGGAACCGCTTCGGCCGCCGCCTGCCCTACCTCATCGTCGGGGCCGTCACCGCCGTCATCGTCATGTGCCTGCTGCCCAACGCCGGCAGCTTCGGCTTCACCATCTCAGGCGCCATCCTCATGGGACTCGTCGCCCTCATGCTCCTCGACACCAGCATCAACATGGCCATGCAGCCATTCAAGATGCTTGTCGGCGACATGGTCAACGAGCGCCAGAAGGCCAAGGCATACTCCATCCAGAGCTTCCTGTGCAACGCCGGCTCCATCGTCGGCTTCGTGCTCCCATTCCTGCTGGCCTGGATCGGCATCAAGGCCACTGCTCCCGAGGGCGTAGTGCCTCCGTCTGTCATCTGGTCCTTCTACATAGGCGCCGCCGTACTCATACTCTGCGTCGTCTACTCCATGGCCAAGATCAAGGAGTGGCCCCCGCAGCTCTACAATGAATACAACAACATAGCCGAGGACGCCGCCGGCAAGCCCAAGGAGAAGACCAGCCTCGTCAAGCTCCTCGTGCACGCACCCAAGACCTTCTGGACCGTCAGCCTCGTGCAGTTCTTCTGCTGGTTCGCCTTCCTGTTCATGTGGACCTACACCACCGGCACCGTGGCACACAAGGCCTTCCACACCCCCGAGGTGCAGACCATCACCGGACTGCAGGTCGGCGACCAGGTATACGGCGACAAGTTCCTGCTCGTGGGCGACGACATCATCGTAGCCAAGGGACACCTCATGGCCGCCGGAGTGCAGGTCGGCGACAAGTTCCTTCCCGCCTCCACGGTGGCCGTCGGCACCGACACGCTTGTCAGCGGCCACGCCATGCAGACCACCGAGGCGGGCATCGACAAGGCTTCATTCTCCAAGCCACTCGACCTCAACGGCCAGCCCCTCATGCTCGATGGCAAGGCCGTCGACACCGACGGCCAGCTCGTCTGCATACGCGACTACCTGAGCCGGCTCGCCGGCCCCCTCACCCTCACCACCGCCTCTATAGCGGCCACAGACAAGACCACAGGCAAGCTCGTGCTCGAGGGCCGGAGCGACTATCGGATCGCTGACCCGCACCAGGCCACCTTTGCCACCAAGATCGACCTCAACACTTCGTCCAAGCCATACAACGAGGCTGGCAACTGGGTCGGCATCCTCTTCGCTGTCCAGGCCGTGGGCAGCGTGATATGGGCCATGCTGCTGCCCCGCATCGGCAGCCGCAAGTTCTCCTACGCCCTGAGCCTCGTGCTCGGCGCCGTCGGCTTCGTCGGCGTGGCCTTCATCACCAACCCTTGGCTGCTGTTCGTGCCCTTCCTGCTGATCGGCTGCGCCTGGGCCGCCATGCTCGCCTGGCCATTCACCATCCTTACCAACTCTCTTCACGGAGGCAACATCGGCGCCTATCTGGGCCTGTTCAACTGCTCCATCACCATCCCGCAGATTGTCGGCGCCCTCGTAGGCGGCTGGCTCCTGAGCCTTTTCAGCACCGAAGGTCAGCTTGCCCCGCAGTACGCGATGATGATTATTGCCGGCATCTCCCTGGCCATCGGAGCCTTCTGCGTCTCCTTCATCCGCGAGAAAGCGATTAAGGACGACACTCCTGCCGAAGACCCCGTCGATGCCGGTGCCATCTAATTAATGAGGAATCGAATTAATGAGGAATCAGGAAGCCTCGCGCTAACCTGGTTCCTCATTTCTCATTCCTGATTCTATTTTGTTTGTGCCGCTTCCCATTCCAGGATGGCACGCTTCCTCTCCTTTCCCCAGTGGTAGTTTCCCGGTTCGCCGGAGGAACGTATCACTCTGTGGCAGGGAATCAGCAGCGACACCGGGTTGGCGCCAATAGCCGATCCCACAGCTTGTCCGGCTCCAGGCCGGCTGACGGCACGGGCTATCTCTCCGTAGCTCACCGTGCGCCCGGTCGGGATGGCCAGCAGCGCTTTCCATACCTTCAGCTGGAAAGCAGTACCCCTGATGTGCAACATCATATACTCCCTGTCGCCATCTCCGTTGATGGCCGACAGGGCCTTTTGCTGGATGCCGTCGCGCTGGGCGACAAACGCGGCACGCGGGAATTTGTCTGTCAAAGCCTCGAATGCATCAACATGGCTGTCGGCAAACACCAGGCGGCATATTCCCTTGTCTGTGGAGGCTATGAGTATATCGCCGAAAGGCGTGTCGGCGTAGCTGTAGCGGATGCGTAGGTTCTCTCCGAATTGTCCATATTCGGAGTCTGTCATGTCTATGATTCTCATAATAACTATTTAGATCCGAGGGCCTTGCAGATGCGGTCGATGCCCTCCATGAGCAACGGTCGCGGACAGGCGAGGTTGACGCGTACATATCTGGAGTCACCGTACATCCGTCCCGAGTTTATCCACACGTGTTCTCGCTTGCATCTCTCCTCTGCCTCGTCGCCGTCGATGCCCAGAGCGCTCACATCTAACCACGACAGGTATGTGGCCTCCGAGCAGCAGACCTTCACCTGCGGCAGTCGGCTCTCAAGCTCGGAGCGGAAGACACGGTAGTTCTCGAACAGGTAGGTGTTGAGGGTATCCAGCCACCCGGCGCCATGCCGGTAGGCAGCCTCCAGGGCAACGACCCCGAAAGGGTTCATCAGGTTCGACTCCGTGGCGCGGATGCGGCGGTTGATCTTCTCGCGCAGGTCGGCGCGGCGAGTGACGATGTTGGAAATCAACAGACCGGCGATGTTGAAGCCCTTGGTAGGCGAGCAGCACGTCACGCAGTCCGGCTCGATGGTGGCGAAAGGCGTGTGGCGGAAACCCGGATGCACAATCTCGCAATGAATCTCGTCGGCCACTACCGTCACTCCAAGTCGGCGGCAGATCTCGCAGACACGCTGCAGCTCCACAGACGTCCACACACGTCCCGTGGGGTTATGCGGGTTGCATAGCAGCAGCAGAGTGTTGGCCGGGTCTGCACAGAGCCGCTCCAGCCCCTCGAAGTCCAGCTCGAACGTGAAGCCCCCTTCCACTTCGCGGCGCAGCAGCGGATTGGGAACCACGCGGCGCCCGTTCTCCTCTACCACCGGGAAGAAAGCGTTGTAGGCGGGCGTCTGGAATATGATGCCGTCGCCGGGATTGGTCAGCGCGTCCACCAGGATGCACAGCGCCGGCACGATGCCCGGTATATATATAATGTCTCCTGGGTCGCCGATCTGCCAGCCGTGTCGCCGCGAGAACCAGTCGATCACGGCCTCGTAATAGCTGTCGGGCACGCGCACGTAGCCGAACACGCCCTCGGCAGCGCGTTTCTGCACTGCCTCTATGATGGCCGGGGCCGTGCGGAAGTCCATGTCCGCCACCCACATCGGCAGCATCCCGGCGTCGTCGCTGCTGTCCCATTTTGCGCAGGAAGAGCCCCGTCGGTTCACCACCTGGTCGAAATCAAATTCCGTCTTCATTTGCTTGCCTGTTAGTTCCCTGCAAAGTTCGCAAAATATCCCGAAAACGGCAAGAGAAAAATTTAGGCGGAAATGGTTGGCCGTATGCGGAAAAATATATACCTTTGCGCCAAATATCGGTGCATGAGGCAGTTTGCCAACCGCGCCGGTATGCAACCAAGCACAACCAACCTAAACGCGATAAGCAATCATGAAAAAGCACAATTTCTATGCAGGCCCCAGCATCCTGTCGGCCTACACCATCAAGAATACGGCAGACGCCGTAATCGACTTCGCCGGCACAGGCCTGAGCCTGCTCGAGGTCAGCCACCGCAGCAAGGAGTTCCAGGCAGTGATCGACGAGGCCACCGCGCTGGTCAAGGAGCTTCTCCAGCTTCCCGAGGGCTACCACGTGCTCTTCCTCGGCGGCGGCGCAAGCACCCAGTTCGCTATGGTCCCCTTCAACCTGCTCGAAAAGAAGGCCGCATACATAGATACCGGCACATGGGCCCACAAGGCCATCAAGGAGGCCAAGCTCTTCGGCGAAGTTGACGTAGTGGCTTCCTCCGAGGCTTCCAACTACAACTATATCCCGAAGGACTTCACCATCCCCGCCGACGTCGACTACTTCCACTTCACCTCCAACAACACCATCTACGGCACCGAGATCCGCCGCGACTACGACAGCCCCGTGCCCGTGGTCTGCGACATGAGCTCCGACATCTTCAGCCGCGTGTTCGACCCCACCAAGTACGGCCTCATCTACGGCGGCGCCCAGAAGAACCTCGCCCCTGCCGGCGTCACCTTCGTCATCGTCAAGGAAGACCTGCTCGGCCACGTAAGCCGTCAGATTCCCACCATGCTCGACTACCGCACCCACATCAAGAAGGGTTCCATGTTCAACACCCCGCCGGTGCTCCCCATCTTCTCCGCACTCCAGACCCTGCGTTACTACAAGGAGCAGGGCGGCGTGGCCGCACTCGAGAAGTTCGACCTCGAGAAGGCAGCCAAGCTCTATGCCGAGATCGACCGCAACAAGCTCTTCATGGGCACCGTGGCCGAAGAGGACCGTTCCATCATGAACGTATGCTTCGTCATGAATCCCGACTACGCCGAGCTCGAGAAGGAGTTCTTCGACTTCGCCTCCGCCCGCGGCATGGTAGGCATCAAGGGCCACCGCAGCGTCGGCGGCTTCCGCGCCTCCCTCTACAACGCACTCCCCATGGAGAGCGTGGAGGCCCTGGTTGCCTGCATGAAGGAATTCGAAGCCAAGCACTAAACTTCATATTTTATCTAATGTCAGCTGACTGTCAGCTGACATTAGATAAAATTGAAACTATACAATTTCTCAGAAATGAAGATACTCGTTTTCACCGAGAAGCCGTTCGCACCGGCAGCCGTAAAGGCCATAGCAAACGTGGTTGATGCCGCCGGCGCCGACCTCGAAGTAGTAGAGCAGGGCACCCGCGAAGACCTCCTCAAGGCAGTCGCCGATGTCGAGGGTCTCATCGTCCGCTCCGACAAGATTGACGGCGAAGTCATGGCCGCCGCTCCCAAGCTGAAAGTCATCGTCCGTGCCGGCGCCGGCTATGACAACATCGACCTGGCCGCCGCCACCGAGCGCGGCATCTGCGTCATGAACACCCCCGGCCAGAACTCCAACGCCGTCGCCGAGCTCGTATTCGGCATGCTCGTCTTCATGGCCCGCAACCGCTACAACGGCAAGTCCGGCTCCGAACTCAAGGGCAAGACCCTCGGCATCTACGCCTTCGGCCAGGTAGGCCGCAACGTGGCTCGCATCGCCAAGGGCTTCGGCATGAACGTCACCGCCCTCGACGTGTTCGTGCCCGACGACAAGATTGAGTGCGAAGGCGTCAAGCCCCTCCACACCCCTCAGGAACTCTTCAGCCAGAACGACTACGTGTCGCTCCACATCCCGGCCACCCCGCAGACCCGCGGCTCCATCGGCTACGACCTCTGCATACTCCTTCCCAAGAACGGCGTACTCATCAACACCGCCCGTAAGGAAGTCATCGACGAGGAAGGTCTGCTGAAGGCACTCGAGGAACGTCCCGACATCCGCTACATCTCCGACATCAAGCCTGACCGCGCCGACGAGTTCGAGAAGCGCTTCGCCGACCGTGTCTTCTTCACCCCCAAGAAGATGGGCGCCCAGACCGCCGAGGCCAACTTCAACGCCGGAGTGGCCGCCGCCGAGCAGTCAATAGCATACCTCAAGGAGGGCTGGAACAAGTTCCAGGTCAACAAGTGAGATACAGATAGCACAAACTGACTTATACCTGTCGGCAAAGGGGCGGTCAAAACCAACGGCACCCTTTGCCGACATTTTTATGCCATGTCGAACATATTAGATGTCCCCTATTGTCACGACGCCGCTTTCATGGCCGAGTGGCAGAAGATGCTGGGTGGCGAGATGTACGCAGCCCAGCACCCGTACTTCCACGAACTCCTGCAGCAGACCCGCTCCAAGGTCAGGGCTTTCAATGACCTCGACCCGAACGACCTGCCCGAGCTTGACCGATGCATCCGCTCCATACTCGGCCGGGCGGGAGAGAAACTGCACGTCAACCAGCCCTTTCACTGCGACTACGGCTGCAACATCCTGGTAGGAGACCATGTGTTCGTCAATTTCAATCTGACAGTGCTCGATGAGGCGCTCGTCACCATCGGCGACCACGTCTTCATCGGCCCGAATGTGAGCATCTACACTGCCTGCCACCCCACCGACCCCGAAGAGCGGCGCGACGGCCGCGAGTGGGCCGAGCCGGTTACCATCGGCAACGACGTGTGGATAGGCGGCGGGGCCACAATCCTGCCCGGAGTGACCGTAGGCGACGGATTCGTGATTGCCGCCGGAGCGGTAGTTGCCAAGGCTGTCCCGCCACGTACCATAGTGGGGGGCAACCCCGCGCGGATCATCAAAGAATTGTAAAATATTGCTGTCCGATAAAAGTCGGAAGTGGCACAAAAAGATGGCTCAATCGCTGATATGGTGCGGTTGAGCTTGCTTTTTTGTTTCCTAAGCCCGCACAGCGAGGGTTCCGAAGGAGCCCCGGAAGCCTTTGCAAGAAGGATTTTCCAGTCTTTGTCGGGGTTATTGAACAGGCTGTAGAAGTCAACGTAGTACATGAGAGTGATTCGCACCATTGTCGCCAGACCTGAGGGCGGGCGAAATCCCATGCCAAAATTTTGCCATGTCCGAAAAATGTATTAACTTTGCACCTGGAAATGCAACGACCTAGTTTCCGCTCAGTTTGGAAAGATGCCGGAGCGGTCGAACGGGACGGTCTCGAAAACCGTTGTACCCTTACGGGTACCCAGGGTTCGAATCCCTGTCTTTCCGCAATAAACATTGATTACCAATGTTTTGCGAAATTTGCGCACTGATTTGCGCACTGAAATCAGAAAAAAGAGCGTGGTCCTCGGCAGTGGACACGCTCTTTTTTCGTCTGTCTGGCAACAGCAGAGCGACCTATCCATCGCGGACAGGTCGCTCTTGAGAACAATGAAATTTGGCTAACTGCTTATGTAATTATTTCAGTAGTCGCCGGGCGAGTGAGGTTAGCGGCCTGCGGCTGATCCAGGCTATGCAAGCGACAAGGGCCGCCATGATCCATCCCCATGTGTCGAGGCGCGTCTTCTCCCACCGTGTCATCCTGCGTTCCACCTCTCTCAGTACTTCGACCGGGACGGGCTTTTCTATCGTCTTGTTCACAAATACAGTGTCAGTCGCGTTCTTGACTGGGACGGGCTTGGGGGCCGACTTGTTCTTGAGGGTGTGGCTCAGAGTGCCGTCTTCGTTGATTCTCGCGTCGCTCTCCGCGTAGGCGGTCTCGAGATGGGAGATCTTGTCTGCGGTGGTGCGTTCTGCGCTCTGTGCCGGGATTTCGATGAACACCGTGTCTATGCGCTCGGTGTGGATTATCCTCGTGTCTGTCTTCGTCTTGATGGGTACGACCGGGAGTGGCTGCTGTGCCTGTTTTGCCGTTTTGCATCCTGTGAGGAGCGCCGCCGTCGTTATGAGAATTATCGACGTTTTCATGATTTGAAACATTTTATGTATTGGAGTATTGAGTTGACGTGCAGCTCTGTTATCGCCTGTTTCCCCTCCTCCGAGAGCAGGAAGTCCACATCCTCGCGGTTGTCCTGGAACAGGTTTGGAAAATCCAGAGCGGACTGACCCCGTGCGCCAAGTCTTGATTGACCCCTTGA
>ENA-ORRE01001872-ORRE01001872.1-human-gut-metagenome-genome-assembly--contig:-NODE-1872-length-13148-cov-5.166196_pt1 | contig 13148 bp, 14 predicted proteins | sample MGYA00242171_ERZ509126 | MGnify/ENA primary metagenome ERZ509126 (study PRJEB26280, sample SAMEA2338648) | human gut metagenome | biome: human gut; feature: human-associated habitat; material: faeces... | reverse complement strand
CCCGCCAGTCCCAGTCAATCTCTTTGGCATATTTCTTGAATAACGGGTCATAGTGGGATATCTTTCCTTTCTGTACGGATAGGATAGAGCCGTGAGGCATCCGCTTGCTGATTTCAAAGTAACGTTTACTGCTTGCCCGGTAAGACGGAGAAGTCATGTTTTCCTGATGCCATCGGGTAGCTGCAGCTGCCAGCAGGGGAGAGGTTTTTCTTACCGCCCACGAAGCACGTTGGTCGAAACTGATGGCAAGGGAAATGTTCAGATTCGGATAATATGTTTTGTTGAGTTTGGCCAGGTCGTTGTCGCAGATGGCATAATCGATGCTGCCGTTGGACACCTGCATGATGAGGTCTTCGGTGGTAACACTGTCGTTCTCTACTTTATGAATCAGGATGCCGCCGCCCAGTTCCTTGTCCAGGTTTATCAGGCGGTCGAGGTACTTGCCGGGTTTCACATACACTTCTTTACCTATCAGTTCGGTCACATTCTTCAGGGGGGGCACCTTGTTGCCGTTTCGTTGCACCAGCACTTGGTGGGTGATGATGTCTTCACCGCAAAACTCTACGCTGTCTTTAAACTCCTTCGTGATGGGAAGGTTATAGGCTATTAAATCGCCTTCGCCGGCCAGTAATTTATGTACCAGGTCGTGTGTATTCTTGGCAACTTCCACCTTTAGTTTCACACCGAGTGAACGGGCGAACTGTTCGGCCAGTTCATATTGAAACCCCATCGGTTCGCCCCGGTAGTTGAAATAAGAAGTCGAACTGTTGAGGGTCAGCACTACTAATTCCCCGCTGTCTTTTATTTGCGGCAAATCATAATTTGTCACTTCATTGCTCTGCGGCTTCGGGCGGCACGCCATCATGCAGATACAGGCGAGAAGAAGTAGCCAGACTTGTTTCATTTGCCCAGAATCTTTTCGATATATAACTTAAGGATTTCAATCGCCTTCTGATTGTTGCCTCCATTGGGGATAATAATGTCGGCATACTGCTTGGTCGGCTCGATGAATTCATCATGCATCGGCTTCAGGACATTGCGGTATTTGTCTATCAGCATTTCCAGAGGATGCCCTCTTTCCACCATGTCACGGGTAATGACACGCAACAGACGTTCGTCGGGTTCTGCATCTACAAAAATCTTCAAGTCCATCAGGTCACGCAATTCCTTGTCGTACAAACTCATAATCCCTTCTACGATAATGACTTCCTTTGGCTCTATATGAATGGTTTCGGAAAGACGTGTACATACAATATAGGAATAGGTGGGCTGCTCGATGGAGTGTCCTTTGCGCAGCTCGGCTATCTGTTGCTCAAAAAGCGGCCAGTCAAAAGCGTCGGGATGGTCGAAGTTAGTCTGTTTACGCCTTTCCAAAGGAAGGGAAGATTGGTCGTTGTAGTAAGAATCTTGTGGAATAACAGCAACGGAACCTTCGGGCAGGCTCTCTATTATTTTCTTGACTACGGTGGTCTTTCCTGAACCGGTTCCTCCGGCTATACCAATAATTATCATAATAATAGGATGTATTTTAAAACAAAACTGTTATTTTTGCATCAGGCTACTTGCGTTAGCCGGTGTTTAGTTACAAAAGTAGAATAATTAATTAAAATATCAAGTATGGTAAAGCATATAGTTTTATTTAAATTGAAAGAAACACTTCCGCAGGAAGAAAAACAGAAAGTGATGAATGATTTTAAGGTTGCTATCGAAGCATTGCCCGCAAAGATTAATTTCATTCGCAAGATATTTGTCGGTCTGAATATCAATTCTGCCGAAGCGTGGGATATTTGTTTGGAGAGTGAGTTTGATACATTGGCAGACGTCAATGCGTATGCAACTCATCCCAATCATGTGGCGGCTGCCGGCATCCTGAAAGATGCGAAAGAAGGACGCGCATGCGTGGATTACGAATTCTAAATGTAGCTTATGAAAAAGATAATCAATCCCTGGAAGGGGATGGAAGGATATAATTGCTTTGGCTGCGCACCCAATAACGAAGCCGGAGTGAAGATGGAATTTTATGAAGATGGCGACGAGGTAATCAGCATTTGGAAACCTCAGCCACAGTTCCAGGGATGGATTGACACGCTGCATGGCGGCATACAGGCTGTGTTGCTGGACGAGATTTGTGCGTGGGTCATTCTGCGCAAGATGCAGACCACCGGTGTGACTTCGAAGATGGAAACCCGCTATATGAAACCTATCAGTACGAATGATTCATATATCGTGCTGCGTGCTTCTATCAGGGAAGTGAAGCGCAATATCATTTTGGTGGATGCGGCTATCTATAACAATAAGGAGGAATTGTGTACCAAAGCGCTTTGCACTTACTTTACTTTCTCGCAGGAGAAGGCAAAAGAAGAGATGCACTTCTTGCATTGCGATGTGGAGAACGACGAGCAGCTTCCTTTAATTTGAAAGAAAAACCGAAGTTTTTATGATAATTATTTGCTGTATTCATTTTAATACTTTATTTTTGTCGCAAATAAAAAGAAAAACTATGGTTAGAACAGCTACACATCATCATCATTTTCCTAACGAATAACGCGGTGGGCTGTGATGATATTGTAGTATGATGATATAAGGGCTTGCCGATGCGGTAAGCCCTTTTTTATTCACTTGAACAATAATAATCAAAAGATAGAAAATATGCTTAGAATTGCAGTACAATCCAAAGGCCGTTTGTTTGAAGAGACAATGGCATTGCTACAGGAAGCGGATATCAAGATTTCCTCTTCCAAAAGAATCTTATTGGTACAATCCTCTAATTTTCCCATCGAGGTGCTTTTTCTTCGTGATGATGATATTCCCCAATCCGTGGCTAGCGGTGTGGCCGACTTGGGCATTGTGGGGGAGAATGAGTTTTTGGAACGCAAAGAAGATGCAGCCGTTATTAAACGGCTGGGGTTCAGTAAGTGCCGTTTGTCTTTGGCCATCCCCAAGGATGTGGATTATCAGGGCTTGTCTTGGTTTGAAGGCCGTAAGATTGCCACTTCCTATCCGGGTATCTTGAAGGAATTTATGCAGAAGAATGGCATCAATGCAGATATTCATGTCATCACCGGTTCGGTGGAGATTGCTCCGGGAATCAGTTTGGCAGATGCTATCTTTGATATTGTGAGTTCGGGTTCTACATTGGTCAGCAACAGTCTGAAGGAAGTGGAAGTGGTGATGAAGAGCGAGGCATTACTGATTGGAAACAAGAATATGTCCGAAGATAAGAAGGAGATATTGAATGAATTATTGTTCCGCATTGAAGCGGTGAAAGCGGCGGAAGATAAGAAGTATGTATTGATGAATGCGCCTGCCGACCGGCTGAAAGAGATTATTGCAGTATTGCCCGGCATGAAGAGCCCCACGGTGATGCCTTTGGCACAAGAAGGTTGGTGCTCTGTACATACGGTGTTGGATGAGAAACGTTTTTGGGAGATTATCGGAAAACTGAAAGCATTGGGAGCGGAAGGTATCCTGGTATTGCCCATAGAGAAGATGATAGTGTAGAACGAGAAGGTATTCCATCTTTAAAAAGAAAGACTATGAAGAAAATTATATATCCCGATAAAGCAGAATGGACGGACATACTCCGCCGTCCTGCCCTCAATACCGAAACGCTTCGCGACACCGTGAAGGAAGTGCTGGACCGCGTAAAAGCAGAAGGAGATAAAGCCGTCATTGAATACGAGGAACGATTTGACAAAGTGAAACTTGACTCGTTGGCTGTGACTGAAGCGGAGATGGCGGAGGCGGAAAAAGAAGTTCCTATCGAACTGAAAGCTGCTATCATGCTTGCACAGAAGAATATTCATGCCTTCCACGCTGCGCAGCGTTTTGAAGGAAAGAAAGTACAGACTGTTCCGGGAGTCACTTGCTGGCAAAAGGCGGTTGCCATTCAGAAAGTCGGGTTGTACATTCCCGGTGGCACGGCTCCGTTGTTCTCTACCGTGTTGATGTTGGCTACTCCTGCACAAATAGCCGGTTGCAAAGAAATAGTTCTTTGTACTCCTCCCGATAAAGCGGGCAAGATTCATCCTGCCATCCTCTATGCGGCAAAGTTGGCGGGAGTCAATAAGATATTCAAGGCAGGCGGAGTGCAGGCTATCGGTGCAATGGCATACGGGACGGAGAGTGTGCCGAAAGTCTATAAAATATTTGGCCCCGGCAATCAATACGTGACGGCTGCCAAACAGCAGGTTTCTCTGCGTGATGTGGCCATCGATATGCCTGCCGGTCCTTCAGAAGTGGAAGTACTGGCAGACGAGACGGCCAATCCCGCCTTTGTTGCCGCTGATTTGCTTTCGCAAGCAGAACACGGAGTGGATAGTCAGGCGATACTGGTGACTACTTCCGAAAAACTGATGAAAGAAGTGGAATACGAAGTACAACGGCAGTTGGCTTTGCTTTCCCGTTGGGAAATCGCGGAGAAATCTTTGGCCAACAGCAAACTGATATTAGTCAGAGATATGGATGAGGCAATTGCTTTGACCAATGAATATGCTCCCGAACACCTGATAATCGAAACCAAGGATTATGCGGAGCAAGCCGAACGCATCGTCAATGCCGGTTCTGTGTTTCTGGGAGCTCTGTCTCCCGAGAGTGCGGGCGATTATGCGTCGGGCACTAATCATACGCTCCCCACAAACGGTTATGCTAAGGCTTACAGCGGAGTGAGTCTGGATAGTTTTATACGGAAGATAACGTTTCAGGAAATTACCCCTGAAGGTATTCAGATTATCGGTCCCGCCATCGAAGTTATGGCGGCCAACGAGCAGCTGGATGCGCATAAAAATGCTGTTACTGTCAGATTAAAAGCAAAGTAAAAAAGAGACTATATGAAAGAGTTGAATGAATTGACGCGCCCCAATATCCGGGCTTTAAAACCTTATTCATCGGCACGTGACGAATATAATGGGGCGGAAGCGTCTGTCTTTTTGGATGCGAACGAAAATCCCTACAATACTCCGAACAATCGCTACCCTGACCCGATGCAGCGGGAACTGAAGAATATGATAGCACCTGTCAAGAAAGTCAAACCGGAGAATATCTTTTTGGGGAATGGCAGCGATGAGGCGATTGATTTGGTGTATCGTGCTTTCTGTCGCCCGGGAGTGGATAATGTGGTGGCTATCGACCCTACCTACGGCATGTATCAGGTGTGTGCCGAAGTGAATGATGTGGAGTATCGTAAAGTCTTGCTGGACGAGAATTATCAGTTCAGCGCAGACAAACTGTTGGCGGCGACGGATGATGATACTAAATTAATATTTCTCTGTTCGCCCAATAACCCGACCGGGAATGCATTGGACCGTGAAGAAATTGAAAAAACATTATCCGCTTTTCAGGGTTTGGTTATCATTGACGAAGCTTATTCCGATTTTTCGGATGCACCTTCTTTCCTGCCTGATTTGGAGAAGTATCCCAATCTTATCGTTTTTCAGACCTTCTCCAAAGCATGGGGCTGTGCTGCTATCCGGTTGGGCATGGCGTTTGCTTCTCCCGAAATTATCTCGATTTTCAGCAAGATAAAGTATCCTTATAATGTGAACCTGCTGACGCAAAAAGAAGCTATTGCCATGATGCACCGCCATTATGAGGTAGACCGTTGGGTGAAATCACTGTTGGAAGAGCGTGCACGCCTCATCAATGAGTTTATTCAATTGCCGTGCTGCGAGAAGATTTATCCGACGGATGCCAATTTCTTCTTGGCAAAAGTAACGGATGCAAAGAAAATATATGCTTACTTGGTAAGCAAAGGAATCATTGTACGCAACCGCACCAACGTTTCTTTGTGCCGTGACTGCCTACGCATTACTATCGGTACTCGTCCCGAAAATGATACGTTGCTGGAAGCACTGAATGCCTTTGCCGTGTAGCTTGGTAAACAAAAAGATTGTAACAGATGAAGAAAGCATTATTTATAGACCGTGATGGTACATTGGTGGTGGAACCGCCGGTAGACTATCAGCTCGATTCGTTCGAGAAACTGGAGTTTTGTCCCAAAGTATTCCGCAATCTGGGCTTCATTCGGAGCAAGCTGGATTATGAGTTTGTTATGGTTACCAACCAAGATGGGTTGGGAACAGATTCTTTCCCGGAAGACACCTTCTGGCCGGTGCATAATCTGGTGCTGAAGACATTGGAAGGGGAGGGCATCACATTCGATGATATTCTGATAGACCGCAGCTTTCCCGAAGACAATGCTCCAACACGCAAACCGCGTATCGGGATGATGGGCAAATACATGACGGGAGAATACGACCTTGCGAACAGTTTTGTTATCGGCGACCGTGCTACGGATGTGGAGCTGGCCAAGAATTTGGGCTGCAAGGCTATCTTGCTTCAAGACGGTAAAGAGATTCTGAAGGAAAAGAACCTGGAAGCATATTGTGTGTTGGCCACGACCGATTGGGACAAGATAGCAGAGTTTCTGTTTGCCGGAGAGCGCATTGCCGAAGTCCGCCGTACAACGAAAGAAACAGATATATGGGTCCGTCTTAATCTGGATGGTAGCGGTCAATGCGATATCTCTACCGGGCTCGGTTTCTTTGACCACATGTTGGAGCAGATTGGCAAGCACGGCGGCATTGACCTGACTGTTAGCGTGAAGGGTGATCTGGAAGTGGATGAACATCATACCATCGAAGATACGGCCATTGCATTGGGAGAGTGTATTTATCAGGCATTGGGCAGTAAGCGGGGAATTGAACGTTATGGCTATTGTCTGCCCATGGACGATTGTCTTTGCCAGGTAGCTTTGGACTTCGGCGGTCGGGCGTGGCTGGTATGGGATGCCGAGTTTCATCGTGAAAAGATAGGAGAGATGCCTACCGAGATGTTTCTCCATTTCTTTAAGTCACTGAGCGATGCAGCGCGTATGAATCTGAATATCAAGGCGGAAGGTCAGAATGAACATCATAAGATAGAAGGCATCTTTAAGGCTCTGGCGCGTGCCATGAAGATGGCGGTCCGAAGAGATATCTATCATTTTGAGGTACCGTCTAGCAAAGGGTGCATTTAATTTTTTTTGTTCGGCATGACTGTTAAATCATCATTATAATATACTAAAGCCGAAACAACCTATCGTTTTGTCATCTTGCTGATGAAGTCATTGTCTGGTGGGAAAATAAAAAAGCTAAGTCTTTGATGTATAATCGTCAAAAACTTAGCTTTAGGAAAATCATATTTTGGCTGTAGGGGATATAACATAGAAGCATCTATTTGCATCAATGAAAAAATATTAAGAGGGGTAACGAAGCCAATCTTTTAAGTCTGTTGTTTAAGAAGATATGTGAACACTAGTACAATAATGATGCTAGTCGTTGGATTTCCTCCGGTGTTACACGAGCTCCTTTGATATGTTTTTTTGATTGATTGTCTACATAGACTACTTCATAACGTAAGTAGGTCTTTGTTCTTTTAAATTCATTGACAACCCATTCCAGCCCTTCTCCGGTAGAATCTTGCCTTAATACTTCGGATACTATCCCTTGAACTCCTCCTTTTTTCATGTTCTCCAAATTTGCAGAATTGAATATGTTTTCATCAAAGAACTGATAACTGAATACTAATTCCTTTGTCGTGGAATCAAAGAAGATACGGATTTTACTTTTGATGCCTTGAGATGCAAGCATTTCTTCTAAAGAGGAAACAATTTCATTGCCCCCTTCTAGCATTTCATCAATGATTTCATTATGTGTAATGCTTTGTGCATGAATCGTAAAAGTCGTCATTAGACAAGCAATGACCGCAAATAAAAATTTCTTCATGATATACTAATTTTGAATATTAATAAATTGAGTTTAAGAATGTTTGTTTCTCTTCATCAGATAGTTGATAAAATGAATTAATGAGCCATCCTGCATTATAAGTTTCTCTTTCAAATTGCTTGACAGTAAATACATAGCCCGGTACCTGCATAAAAATAAATTCCAGATTGCTTACATAATCAATATTAAGTAGCCCACTATATACATAGGTGTAAAACACGGAGGTTTCATCAAGCTGAAATCCTTTTGCAGCGTATAAAGTAATATAATCATCTTTTTCAGTTGTAATGCGATTTAAGGACATAAAATTCGTTTCGTGATCATCAGGCATCAGCATGATATTATCTACTTGTCGTGACGGAAGTAATTTTAAAGCATCTCCTTCAGCTTTTCCGATTACCCATTTATACATATCTTCTTTTCTGTTTTCTACATTTAAGTATAGCGTCAATGAAATCGGCTTTCCATTGAAAGTAGCTTGACAATCGGCCTTTGCTATCCAGGTGCTGTCAGAATAGTTTATTTGGATATCATTGGTCATGATTGTTCTTACCATTGTTTGTGCTTCCATGAAAGTGGAATCGTGTTCCGATTTGAATAATTGTCTGTTGAATAATAGTAACAGGTTCTTTATTCGACCGTTTACATCTTCATCTTTTATATCCATACGCCCTTCCTTTCCGTTGAATCTGTCAAAGAACTCATCTACCAATTTAATTCTGGTCCTATATAAATCCCGCATTAATTGGTCGGTAGCTATCAAGTGAACTTCATCCTTCAATTTGGATGGCATTGGACTAGAGAAAGAATTTGTTTTTGTATCGCTTAATTGTATGACGAGGTTGCCTAATAAAGGAATAAATTCCTTTCCATCTTCTGTTTTTTCAAACAGTATAGGTAAGGAACTACCTAAAGCACCATATTCGGATGTAGGAACAATAAGAGTTGCAGCCCTACTTGCAGAATAAATAACACTGTCTACATTCTGTATGAATAAGTTTCTGTTCCACGTTGGTACATATACAGAGTCAATAGAATGTAGATTTACAGTTCCTTTTGATAATAAGTAGAGAAAGGAATCGACCGACATGCATTGTTTTTCACTATCCCCTTTTATAAAGGCAACACTAGCAGGAGTAAACAGTTCTTTTGCCTTCTGTGCATAATATACTCGACTTTCCTGGTTTACCATATCGTTTTTGATGATTTCTATATAATCATTCAGTTGGACGATTCTTTCTGTCAAGCGGTGTGTATATAGTTTTTCTGCATTATCCAAAATGGAATCTGTTATAGTTCTGGCAATTACTTTTGTCTGTTTGAGATGACTTTTAAGTGAAAAGCATCCACTCAATAGGGCGGTGCTTAAAACTAAAATGAAAGTCTTTTTCATAAGGTATATTTTTTAAAATCTCTTAGTGCTCATCGCTGTTACATCACCTAACATTACCACGTATTCTTCTCCGTCCTCGGTTTGCTCTTTAAATACATAGCACTTTACCTTTTTCCGTGTGACGTCCCTATATACGGGCCTTCCTTCGCGATAGCCGCAGAATACTTGTTCAAAGTAGCATGTACATACATATTGGTTTTCCGCTATACGTTTAAGTTTACTAACTTCTATATCGGATACTTCAGTGGTACTAATCGTTACTTTTTCGTAATTCAAGTTTATCAATCCAGTAAAGTATTCTTTTATTAAACGATGTCTGGAGGTTTTATTATTTACTGAAGTTACTTCCATTAAAACTCCCTTTTTTTTTCTTCCATCCTCTTCGTAGGCTTCTCCTTTGTTAATAAACAGATTCAATGCCATCGTCCGATAATAATTTCTAGTTTTAAAGTTATTTTGTGGATTGGCCATGAATTCGATGTAATCGCACAATTGACCTACTTTCTCTGCTGCTCTTCTGCGTAACATATCTTGTTTACTTTGTTGTGCAGACGCTGAAACGGCAGTCAATATGATTACCGTAATCCATAATAGCTTTAATAAAGTATGTTTCATAGATTTTATTTTTTATAATATTCTTTTACTCTCAATTCTGTTATGCGATTTCCTGTATATCTATAAAATGTAGGGACCACTTTCAACAAAATGCGGCTAGAGGACAGTCTGCCTAAAAAATCATTTATATTTTCTTTATCCACTACTGTGTCACCATCTTGGCTCAACACTTTAAGTTGGGCATTTGTAGCAAACAAAGTTTTCATATTTTCGGCTACTTCAATGCGCTTTTCTATAGACTGTTTCTGGTCAATGACAAAGTCTATGCAATGTGTCAGCACATTTCCTACCGCATTGGCATCGTTTATATTTAAAACATTATTTTGTGGTTTCTTTCTTTGCACCTGTATCTGTTGGATGGGAGAGATGTTTGAAGTAAAAAATGGAGTTTGCGCTCCCTCCGTTATGTTATGTATTTTGTTTTTTACTTTGCTAAACAAAGAATTCCATGACAGGTTACCGTTAGTGGCTGCCTGTTCAAATTCGCTAACTAATTCGGCAGTAAAAATGTCCATAGTTCCCAAAGAGGTGGAGCCACCTACGGAAGATTGATTAACGGAGGCCGATGACAGAATAAAGTCTCCCTTATTGCCTAAAAACATCTTCTGTATAGCTGCGAGTTCAGTAGGAGTCATATAGGTATTTCCATAATTCACATTGAAAGTCGGTGCTTTCTTTGCTGTTGCTCCTTGTATCTTGTTACAGCACATACCTATGGTTACGGTCAAGCGTCCGCCTTTTGCTTTCAGTCGGTCGTGCACCCATTTCAATGGAATGAATTTATGTTCTTCATCCCAATCGCATCCTAATAACATTTGCGGGTAGTCATTGTCTTCATTTCCTGCATGGGTGCCATGTCCTATGTAGTAAAAAACGATAATGTCTTCAGGGCGACAAGTCATACTTTCCACAGCACGCTTGCAGTTTTCTGGGGAAGTGCGATTTCCGTAGAAATCCTGTATGTCTGAATTGTAGCCTTTTTCAGCCAATGCAGCGTTTATAACATTGATGAATCGGCTATACAATACTTTTCTTCCTGTAATATCAAGTGCTCCTACATATTCATCAGTCGTGTCAATAAAAGTCAGCCAATGAATGGTTTGGGCATTGGTTATGAGGGTTAGGCAAGTAATTGCCAAACTTAATATAAATCGTTTCATTTTTGATTAGTATTTATAAGTTCGTTTATCAGGTTGTCTTCTGGGAAAATCAGATGTGCAAAGCGCAGCATATTACCTGTTTTCAAATCGTATTGTTTTAATGGCTTCCTGGTTTTGTCACATAGTTGCCATTTGTTCAAGCCAAAGTCGAAAGTCAGGATACATAAATTCCCTTTATAACAGAAAGTAAGTTGAAACATAGAAACGAATTTTCCATAAACGGTAATATTGTTTTGGTAGTTCTGTATATCGGTTAGTATAAAACGGAGAATCTCTCGCTGTACGCGATTCAACCGGCGTATCTTCTGGTGAGAGTTGTCTTTCGTATTAAAAGAAAAAGCCCTGATTTCTTTAGCTTTCATTAAAGGGGTGTAAATGCTATCGCTTAGAGACTGGCGCATTATACTGTCAGTTTCCATGGGCTGCCTCTTGCTCCCTGTCAAACTTTCTGTGTGTGCAGAACAGGTAGCAAAGATAAATGCAGTAACAATAGCCAAAAAGACTATTGTACAACTGTTACTTTTGTTTTTCATAATATATCGTTTTAATGGTTTCTTATTTCCAATTGCTATAACAGGAATAAATGATTTTACCGTTTTTAATAACTTTCCATATTTCATTAATGTCAAAATAAACGTTATCTATGTTATAAGCCACTACGTTTCCCATTTCATCATACATATCTCCTTTTCGGGTTCTTGGGTTTTGTATAATAATGTATTTATCCAGTGAAATGGTTTTTAATTTATCGTATCCGCTGATAGTTCTCAATATCTCGTTCCGGTCTGTGACAACAAGCAGATTACCGTCTTTTACAGCAAAAAAAGTATGCCCTAAGAAAGTGTCTTCCAATTGGTCGTAAATACATGGGACTACTTCCTCTCCTTTTATATTAATAAATCCTTTTTTTCTATTGCTGTCATATACCAATGCCAAACCATTGTCACCAAATGGGAATGCTATTTTGTATTTACAAGGAATTACGACTTCGTTTTTTTCATTTACATAGCCATGTAGTGCGTTTTCTATTTTTGGCATTAGCCCTTTTACTATAGGTCTATAATTTCTTAAAAGATTTGTGTAATCAGTCCATTTATAGAACTGGAATTCCTCTTTAGTGATATTGGCTTTATTATAAGCATCAATCATAAGCCTTAATGCTTCAGGAAAATGATTAAAAGTGAGGTCTTCACCAAATTGAATAACATAATCGGTGTAAGAAATATCATGTTCCTTTTTATACTCCATCCATTGATTCTCAAGGAAATGTTTATTTGTTTCTCGTCCTCGTGCAAGCCACCAAATGGCTTCCTGTCTGCGTATATGTTTATCTATATGTTTACATCCTTCTCCATTTAAGAGCATTACTGCTGTCCAATATTGTGCCATATAGGCTGACTTATCAGCATTAGCCAATTTTCTGAACAGCTTAAAGGCTTCATTGTAGCTTTTATTTGAATAAAGTTCAATTCCTTTTCCTAACGTTTCTCCGTCTCCTGTACTAATTATCTTGGTTATTTTATTCCTACGGATAAAGTACATCACCCTATCTGCAATTCTTATGAAACCTCCTACACGTAATCGTCCCATGACCACATGCAGTGTGTCTCCTAGGGTACTCATCTCGCCGGGAGCTACTATATTCTTCCGATATTCCAAAAAATCCACATTGATACTTACTGTCCCTTTCATTTTCCATTTCTCAAAGGCATTGTAGTAATCAGCTACACGGAGCGTTCCTGCCGGATATCCGTTTTCTTGTACGATACGTTGGGCTACAATGTCATTGACAAGACAGTTTGGGGGAGTGATTTCATCTAAGTGTATACGACTATTAATGTCCCCTGTTTCTACATACGTTTTCAGGTTTCGAACATAATCGCGTACAATATCAATAGCTTGATTTTGTGCAGATAAGGTTAATGGACATAAGACATAGAATATGGTAACTAACCGTGTACCTAAATATTTCAGTTTTAGGGTTTTCATAATCTTAATAATAAATAGTATCTTATGTCCCCCGATAAGATGAATTTTACTGATGTTGATGCAGCTATATACAGAAAGCGCGGGAACTGTCTCAATTTCTTATTTGTTTCGAGGTATCGCCAAACACCCACCATTCAAATAATAATAGACAGCCCACGCCCTTATAGATATACCGGGGCAGTAGAAATTTAGTGGGGATTCTCGTTTCCTATTCTCGCCCGAAATTCC
>ENA-ORRE01001870-ORRE01001870.1-human-gut-metagenome-genome-assembly--contig:-NODE-1870-length-13153-cov-4.276989_pt1 | contig 13153 bp, 9 predicted proteins | sample MGYA00242171_ERZ509126 | MGnify/ENA primary metagenome ERZ509126 (study PRJEB26280, sample SAMEA2338648) | human gut metagenome | biome: human gut; feature: human-associated habitat; material: faeces... | reverse complement strand
AAGCCTGGGAAGGTGGTGACAAGTAATCTTTTTCTTTCTTAGTAAATATAAAGAGCGGGAAACGGATATTCTGTTTCCCGCTTTCCTTTATGATTAAACTCCGGTCACCTGTCTTTATACAAACTGATCTCCTAGCTTGATTTGTACGTCATTCACGAATTTTCGGATAGCGCTTTCGTCATCTTTTTTGCAAATGAGTAATACATTGTCTCTTGCGGCTACTAAATAACCTTCTAGATCCTGTATTACGGCTAATTTCCCTTCTGGCACTACTATTACATTATTATAGCTGTTATATAATAAGGAGTTTCCGTTTACTACAACGTTACCTTCTTGGTCCTTGGATGATATATCATACAGGGAGCCCCATGTACCTAAATCTGCCCATCCGAAGTCGCACAATTGGACGAAAACATTGTTGGCCTTCTCCATGATTCCATAGTCAATGGAGATATTGGGACAGGAAGCGAAATCTTCTTCTCCGTTAGTCAGTTTGGTACAAACTTCGGGCATAATCTCATTGAAGGCTTCTAAAATTGTATTGATATTCCATAAGAAGATCCCTGAGTTCCAATAGAATTCTCCACTTTCTACGAATACTTTGGCAAATTCCAGTTGGGGCTTTTCAATGAATGTTTTTACTTTAAAGAAGTCTCCTTGTTTTTCTTCCTCAATCTGAATATAGCCATAACCGGTTTCCGGTCTGTTAGGTTTGATGCCTAATGTTAGTAATTGAGGAGAGTTTGAAACAAATTCCAGTCCTTTCAAAATTGCAGCTTTAAATTCATCTTCTTTTAAAATCAGATGGTCGGACGGTGCGACAATGACATTGGCATTTGGATTGAATTTTTTTATGTGATAGGAAGCCCAAGCTATACATGGAGCAGTGCTTCTGCGAGTGGGTTCCAATAAAATTTGTGATTTGTCCAATTCTGGGAGTTGTTCTTGGACCAGTTCTTTATACAGCACGTTGGTTGTAATAAAGATGTTTTCTATAGGGACTATTTTTTTATAACGATCAAACGTTTGTTGTATTAGAGAACGTCCAGTCCCGAAGAAATCAAGGAATTGTTTAGGAAGGTTTTTGCGGCTATATGGCCAAAACCGACTACCTATACCTCCCCCCATGATGACACAATAATTATTGCTGTTTGTCATGATATAAAATCGTTTTAAAGTTTCCGCTAATATAGGGCTTATTTTTAGAAAACCATTGTCCGTTATCCCATAAATCGTAGTATATTTATCTTTTTTTGAAAAAAAGTGCCGAAAAGTTTGCAGATATGAAAAAAAGCAGTACCTTTGCAACCGCAATTGAGAAACAAATAAGGTTTTAAAAGATGCCCAGATGGCGGAATCGGTAGACGCGCTGGTCTCAAACACCAGTGGATTCACTTCCATCCCGGTTCGACCCCGGGTCTGGGTACAAGAAGATGAAGATAAACCCTTGTAAATAAAAAATTTGCAAGGGTTTTCTGTTTCCCAGCTGAGACATGGCTGAAACATTTTTTGGGGAGATTATCTTTATACGGTCATTCAATAAATAACTTTGTTTGTCACGTATATCTACCTTACTCTTAAAAGCAATATTGGCCCGTTCCAGTTCTTTCAATTTTTTCGCTGCCGAAAAGGATGCTGACACCGCCCGTATGTTTCAGCCGGCGGAGATTTTATGGTTCCCGCATTAGTATTATGAAGGGGATGCCAAAACTCTGATCGGTATATCGTTTTGCACATCCCCTTGTTTATCGTAATTCAGACCCGATGTTCTTTTGTACGTAATGGATCAGCGTACCAAGTCTCTGAAAGCATGGCCGAAAATTACATAGCTTGTGTTTCCTGCAATAGTGCCTTCGTTTTGTCCCCAAAGAAATGGCCAGTCATCATAGTTCTCGAAGTGGTCGGGTTGTCTGAACAATACACCGGGAGCCATGTTACCGGGGATGGCGGAGAAATCGGCCCGGTTGTTGCCGTAGAAGACAGCTTTGGGACGGGTAGCTCCAACGGTTGCCACAAATGAGTAGTTGTGATAGGGATGACAACCATATAGCCAGTTGGCAACTTTGAATGCATAACTGCTGTCGATGATGTCTGGGAAATATTTGCTGGCAAAGCAGACTGTGGTGCCGAAATTGACCATGCCGCCATTTCCTGCCCAGTTACCGCGTCCGATTGGCAATCCGTAGGGGTTGTCGTGGTTCAGGCTGTCGAGATATTCCTTGTATTTAAGGACGTATGGGCGCAGTTTCTCTTTATATGAAGCATCCATATAAGGAATAGCGTCCATAGCAGTCATGATATTATAGTTGACATTGCCTTCCAATGACTGCCATATTTCCTGTGTGAAGCGTTCCAAATAATTCTTCTCTCCGGTAGAAACGTATAGTTGCAGATTTGCAGCCATGTCTTCAGTAACTTTTTGTCTTTTATTTTTAGGAGAGCTTTCCGGCATCAGTTCCGTAGCCTCTTTCAGCAATCTTTTCGACTGTTTCAAGGCTCTTGCCGAAAGGTCGTCATTGTAACCCTTCAAAGCGCGACTTGCAGCAGCAAACATGGTGGCTGCCCGGAAGTCCAGACTTGGGTTACGGCTTGTAAAGGCCCACATGTCATCCGGAGTACCGCTGGATTTTCCATCGGCAGATTTCTCATAGGGAGCCAATTTGGGGTCATAGTGGAGTCCGTCGGTGATGGATGCCGCATCTCCCAGGTGGTGATAGTTGTCGAGTACGGAATTGGAAAGAGTCTGTGACATGTGCCCGATATTTTCGGCTTGTGCCACAAGGTTCAATACGCCATGCTCTATGTATTGGATAATGTCGGGAATACTGTCCGGGCGGTGGAGATCTACGTAGCGTTGTTTTTCGCTGACGAATGTTTCGTCGCGTAACGGCTTGAAGAGCTCCCAGGTTCTGACAAAATTCTGGACAACATTGATGTTGGCGCCAGTCTCTATATCAAAGTCGCCTGCATCAAAGTAGCCGCCTACGTTTAATCCGGGGATTAGTTCCAGCGCCTTATACTTGGTGTCGGTAGTTGGACCTTGGCTGTGCAGGTCGAAATGGTCTGTGCTGGGGGGAGCTTGCAGATAGCCTTCTTTGAAAGGTTCGCCATGCCAGATGCGGTATCCTTCATTCACTGTCATATGATTCATGTGGATGGGAATCCACACATCGGTGGTGGCGTCGGTGATATGGTTGTACACAGTTTTGTCGATGAGGAAATTGTTTGTTTTCACATTGCCGTACTTGATGTAGTATATGCCCGGATCCTTCACTTCGGAAAAGTCGAATTTTGCATAGTTGTACTTGAAGTAAGTTCCCCACATAGAGGTCTTTCCGGTGAATACTTCTACTTCTGAACCGTCTTCTTTTACTTGATAGACAGAAGCGCTGGAGATTATTTTATCTTTTTTGTCCAGTTCTATGATAGCTTCTTTGGGCTGTGAGGGAAGGTAGCCCACTTGAGAGAAACCAATGTTAGGTTCTCTTATCCAGTCTTTGATGGCATTCGGTTCCACAGTCCAGGTCAATACTTTGCCGGTTTTGCCGGGAGGCAGAATGCTTCGCAGCACGAACCATCCGTTCTGGGCCAGCATGCGTCCATCGAATAGCATCAGATCAGCATCTTGGGAGGTTACTTTTACGGTACGTTCGGGAGCATCGGGCGCCAATATCATGGCACGTCCGGTGGACAATGGCAGCGGGTCTACGAATCGGCCTGTTCCCCGGTCGTCATAAGTTTTGTATCCTTTAAATTGTTTGATCTTCTCGGAATTGGGACGGGTGATGGTGTTGCTTACGGCATAGCGTGGGAACCGGTCGGGCTGTCCGTCCATGATGTAAGCTTTTCCCCAATATTGTGAAGGCAGGAACTCAAGGTTGAATCCTGCGTCTCCTTCCAGTTCCTGTGGAAGGGGCTTATCCAGATAAACGGAGATTTCAACGGCTTTACCTTTTCCTGTCACTACTATGCGGGAGTCGAAGTCGAAATCGTCATAGCGGAGGGCTACTTCGATGGAGTTGTCCTCAATGTTCACTTTCCTTGATGGGGTAGAAGGAACCAAATCCCATTGTTCGGGAGTATTGGAAAGCCTGATGGCCCCACCTTGTGCAGTGCGTACACCATGGTGGATGAGCTCGATGCCGGAGTTCTTCTCGTCATTGAAGCCACCGGAGAAGAGGTTACTGTAAACCAATACGTTGACTCCTTGAGTTTCAAAGTACTCAAGTTCATTCAGCTTCAGGTTCTGGTCGGGGCTATTGCCGCATGCTGTGGCTAATAGTACGGAACATGCCAATAATACTTTTTTCATTTTGTGTGTTTTTAGTAATTTGTATGAATTCTGTATGAGTTTTTGTTGTGCGTTTTTTCTGAGCTCATCAAAAAAAGATGCTGTATGTACATCGGAGAAAAGATGCAAAATGCATATAAGAGGACTGGTAAACATGTTTTCATAATATAGTCCTTAATGTATTCCTGATAAATAAACATGATGTCCGTATCTGTCTAAGTATCATCGGTATAACAATAAAAGTGTCTTATTCTTTGTGTCCGGTTGTGCCATTTGGGCATCTCTTTGCTTGTCTAAGTTATGAAAAAGATTCCTTATTAACAAGCAGTTACCGTTTTTTAAGTAGATTTGCTTCAAATGTTTTTTTGTGAGGTATGCATCTGACTCCCTTTCCCAAACGGGTGTATAGGGTGAAATATTTCATTGGACCAAGAGGACTTCTGAAGAATGTCGAAGTAAAAGCAGCGTAATTGGCTTCTGTTTCCGGTTTTTCCGTATTTTTGCGATGTAATTAAAGAATAATTTGTAATGAACCGTATATTGCTTGCGTTGAAACGTCCTTTCATTTGGTTGTATCGCTTCCGCCACCGTTGCGGTTATGGAGTACATTCGCCTTTTGCGTTCAATCTGATTACACACGTCATCTATGAAACAACTCCTTATTATAAATATAGGGAGTTGGCTGCCGAGCAAAAGAAACTTGCGCCGCAGAAAGACCGGATGTGGAGTTACGAGTCTGTAAAGGTGAAGCGGTTGCTATTCCGTTTGGTGAACTATGCGCAGCCCGCTACAATTGTAGATGCGGGTATACCGGCTGCTTCTTCCCTTTATTTGAAAGCCGCTAAGGAAGGAGCGGACTATACTGCGGCGGCTGATCTGTCCGAGCTCTTTTTGGAAAGTGATACATCTGTCGATTTTCTATATTTGCATGATTACCGCCGACCGGAGTTTGTGGAAGAAGTGCTGCGCATCTGCATTGCCCGCACTGCAAAAAAATCTGTTTTTGTAATTGAGGGTATCCGTTATACATCGCAGATGCATGCTGTTTGGAAGCGTATCAGGCAACACGAAAAGACTGGTATCACCTTTGACCTCTACGACCTCGGCATTATTTTCTTTGATAAAACAAAGATAAAACAAGACTATATTGTCAACTTTTGACTATCTTTAGGCGTCTTCTATGTTGGACCCGATAAAAACGATTGTTTATGAAGAAAAGCCTTGTATATACAAAGACCGGAGACAGAGGAACCACTTCTCTGGTAGGGGGGACTCGTGTTTCTAAAACCCATATCCGCCTCGAAGCCTATGGTACGGTGGATGAATTGAATTCCCATTTGGGATTTCTCATTACTTTCCTTTCTGATGAGCACGACAAGCTGTTTCTGCAAAAGGTGCAGGACAGGCTGTTTGCGGTAGGCTCTTATCTTGCAACAGATCGCGAAAGGACCAGACTCAAGGAAGCGAGCATCATTACTCCGGAACAAGTGGAAACGATAGAGCATGAAATTGACCGGTTGGATGACACGCTTCCTCCCTTATCCGCTTTCGTGCTTCCGGGCGGATGTCGGGGAGCGGCTGTTTGCCATATTTGCCGCACCGTTTGCCGTCGTGCCGAACGCCGTATTCTTACTTTGGCAGAGCAGGCAGATATTTCTTCGGAGTTGTTGGCTTACGTCAATCGTTTGTCTGACTATTTGTTTGTTCTTTCGCGTAAAATGAATCAAGACGAGAAAAAAGAAGAAATATTTTGGAATAATAGTTGCAAGTGAAATATTTTGTTATACTTTTGCCGAAAAATAAAAATAGGAATTAATATTCACAATTTTAATACTTAGAAACTATGTATTGGACATTGGAATTAGCATCTAAATTGGAAGATGCCCCTTGGCCGGCAACTAAGGACGAGCTGATAGATTATGCCATGCGTTCGGGTGCTCCGCTTGAGGTTATTGAAAACCTGCAGGAAATGGAAGATGAAGGCGAGATTTATGAAAGTATTGAAGATATTTGGCCCGATTATCCCAGCAAAGAAGATTTCTTCTTTAACGAGGAGGAGTATTAATACGCTTTGATTGAATTTTATCCGCCGATTTGAGGATAAGACAAATTATAGGAAGAGGTAGTACGAAGGCCTTTGCTATGGCTGGGATACTATCTCTTTTCTTTTTTTCATAGCATTAATGATGACACAAACAGGAGAGGCACCCCGTTTGCCCGAATTGAAAGAACGCCATTTGCCCGAGAACTGCCGGCAAGGCGTAACGGAACTTTTGAAAGATACGTATGGTTACGACCACTTCCGTAACCTTGAAATTTACGCAGACTTGTTTAGGAGCAGAGAGACGCTTTGTATCTCTCAAGGGCAACTGATTGAGAATGTGATCCGGGAAGCGGAAAAGGCGCAGAAAAGAGAGGCAGAGCCGGAGAACATTCTGCTGACTGCTCCGACAGGTTCGGGAAAATCCTTATTGTTCCAGCTTCCGGCTATTTATTTGGGGAAAGAATATAATCTGCTGACCATTGTTGTTTCTCCTTTAAAGGCTTTGATAGTCGATCAGGTAGAGGGCTTGCAGGATTTGGGCTATCAGCGTGTGGCGTATGCATCTTCCGACCTTTCGCCGGAGCAGAAAATGGAAGTTTACCGGGCAGTGCGTGAAGGTGAAGTCGATTTGTTTTATCTCTCTCCTGAACTGTTGCTTTCTTATGATATAAAACACTTCGTAGGCAACCGCCGTATTGGTATGGTTGTTATTGATGAGGCGCATACGGTAACCACCTGGGGCAAAGAGTTTCGTGTGGACTACTGGTTTTTGGGGCGTTATCTGAGTGCCTTGAAGCAGAATCTCGGTTATACATTTCCCTTGTTTGCGTTGACTGCCACTGCCGTATGGAATCCCAAAGGTGGCAATGATATGGTATTCGAAACTATCCGTTCGTTGCAAATGGAGCCCTGTGTGCTTTATGTCGGTACGGTGAAGCGTAAGAATATCGGTTTTGATATCCGGCAGCTTACGCTGGAGGAGGGAGAAACTTACGACAAAGGAAAACAGCGTGTCATATCCGAACGTGTGGAAAACTTTCTCGACGGACATAAAACACTGCTCTACTATCCCTTTGCAGGTGGCATAGACATGCGTATAAAAACCTGGGTACGTTCTGCCGACTGGCGCTTGGTGGCTTCTTATTATGGCAAGAAAGACAAAGAACAGAAAGCCGCCATTGTACAAGAATTTAAGGAAGGCATGAAACGGATGATTGTTGCCACAAAAGCTTTCGGTATGGGAGTAGATATCAGTGATATCGACCGCGTCTACCATGTGGCGCCTTCCAGTACTTTCGTCGATTATATTCAGGAAATAGGTCGTGCTGCTCGTGATGCGGATGTTCAGGGTGTTGCTGCCACCGACTATCATGAACGCGACTTTTATTATATGAAACGCTTGCATCAAACCGGCAATATTGCGCAGGACCAGTTGGCGTTGATCTTGAAAAAACTCATGGAAGTATACCGGATGAAGGGGGAGAAAGAAGAAATTCTCGTATCGCTGTCCGACTTTGAGTTTGTGGTAAAGCTGCCGCGTACAAAAAACAAGCTGGAGTATGAATCCGAGTTGGGGCAACTCATCAAAACCGCCCTGTTATGGTTGGAGGATGATCTGTCACAACGTTACGGAAGGCGTCTGCTGGAGGTGAGCCCGCAAAATCTGCTGACGGAGGGATACATCCAAGATAAAACAGGTGATGCCTTTGCGAGCGAATTCCGGGCTTATCTGACGAAAGTGGAAGGTGAGGAAAGCGTTTATCGTGCACGTTTGGATAGTCTTTGGGAGGAACGTTTTCCTGAATTGGGGTATAGGGAGTTCAAACAGAAGCTGAATAACGGAACGTTATGGGAAGGCTCTCGTGCCGTCTCCGTTGGCAAGCACGAGGTGTTGCTGAAAGAGGATACGGCGGTGATCCGCCAGCGTATGGATTCACTGTTCAAAAGTTTGGTGACGATGCTGAAAACCGCTTTGTTGAAAACGAAAGGCCGTTTCGATGAAGAAGAGCTGCGCGCGGTGTTTGCCGAGCATGGCATGGATGTTCCCTCTGCCAAACGTTTCATTGGTTCGTTGCTGGAGAGCCGTACTGAAGAAGGGCGCAGCGTGAGCTACATCAGCAGTGTCAAGAAGAAAGAATCAAATGAGCTTTCGTTTACGGTTACCAAAGGTTTCGACCTGCTCTTGTCGCGTTATCAAAAACTGTTTACTCAGCGCATTGCAGGCACTAAAGGCGAGCGTTTGCAGTTCTATTGCACTCCGTTTTCCGATTTGAATATGCTGCTCAATCTTCTTTCTATGCTCGACTGTCTTTCGTTCAGCGTAGAAGGTGGTGGAACGCCTTGTGTGCATGTCCGGTTCAATGACCCCGGTCTTCTGCAACAGTTGGCAGATTCCAATGAATACCATAATCTTATTTTGGACACGAACGAACGTATTTTTGAAGAACAGATAGACTTGTTTTCTTCTTTCTTTGGCACTGATATCTTGACGGACGATCAGCGTTGGGATTTCGTAGAGGAGTATTTCACCGGAACGAGTGTGGAGGAGTTGAAAAAGAAATACATAGGTGAATGAGTGTTCTATTTCTGCCTTTACAGTTTTTGGAAGGCCAGTCGTTCATCTCCATTTAGCAGGTAGATGATGCCGCAGTATTGGAAGCCGTATTTTTTGAGGATATATTGCAGGATGTGGTTGTCACGATGTGTGTCTGCACGTAGATTGGGTATTTGGCGGTAGCACCATTGCAGGCAGATGCTACGCCTTTGCTGTCTTCCGTACTGGCCAGACGGTGGATAACGCCGTAAGGTTGTTTGTCATCTATCCATGCACCGTCATAGATGTGTGCATAGGTAGGGTCATCTCCTTGTATGAAGGCGAAGGTTCCCACTATTTTCTGTTCTTCATCAAGGCATACATAGCTGTTCCCGTTTTCAATATCTTTTTTGATAATCTCTTCGGTAGGGTAGCCGCCGGTCCATTGTTTGGTGTTCCCGTTCTTGCGCATGATGCGCTTTCCCTGTTCAAAGATATCCATAAGGATGGCAAGTTCTGTGATTTCGGCTTTTCTGATTTCTATCATAATCTGTAATAAAAAGGAATGTGATCCTGATAAAGAATGTTTCTGCAAAGGTAGTCAATCTATGTTTTCCGGCAATGCGTCGGGCTATTTTCGGTTACTTTACATATAAATTTTGAACTCAAGGCCGGCTGGTAAAAGACATGCGGTATAATCGGTTTCTACATGCGGTATATCTGCTTTATGCGTAGAATAATCACTGCAACAACAGGCAGGTAAATAAGAGAATTTAAACCGAAGTCCGGGCAGGATATACAAAGGCAAGGTGTTTGAAGTTTTGCCGCTACTATGAACAATTTGGGATGCTCATTGTTCTTTTTAGGGATATTTTACATATATTTGTCCCGAAAATTTAAACATATTGAATTATGAAAAAGATTTTTAGTGCTTTTATGATGGCTGTATGCTGTTTGGCAATGGCTATGCCTGCCCAGGCTCAACTTATTAAGTTTGGTGTGAAAGGCGGAGTGAACCTGACTAAAGTAGACTGGGATGGTGGATATGATGGTAATAAGGATAATGCTACTGGTTTTTTTATCGGTCCGATGGCTGAAGTAACAATCCCTATTGTCGGTTTAGGAGTAGATGGTGCTTTGTTGTTTTCTCAGCGAGGTAAGGATGATGGAAAACAGACCGGCTTGGATATACCTATTAATTTGAAATATACTATTGGCTTAGGCAGTATGTTAGGTGTATTTGTCGCTGCGGGTCCTGATTTCTTCTTTAACTTTAGTGGAGATAAGAAATACATGGATGAAGCGATGGAATTGGAAAAGAAGAAAGCAATGGTAGGTATCAATATCGGCGCTGGTGTAAAGTTGATTAAACATTTGCAGATAGGAGTTAACTACAATATTCCGTTGGGTGATTCTTACAAATTGAAAGAAGTGGGTGAAGCCGTTATCGGCGCAAAGAATAAAACTTGGCAGATTTCTGCTGCTTACATATTCTAAAAGCTGAATAGTTGATAATATAAATAGCGTTGTATGACAGAAGTCGGCAACGCTATTTTTTTATTCTCTTACCCTCTTCTTTCTGAAAAGTGCTATCTTTGCCGCTATAATGGAAAAGTTCGTTGATGTCATATTGCCCCTTCCCCTGCATAGCAGCTTTACGTATTCTCTTCCGGAAGAGATGGCGGGAGATGTACAGATTGGTTGCCGGGGGATAGTGCCTTTCGGGCGGAAGAAGTATTATACTGCGATTGTGCGGAATATACATTATTCTGCGCCGACAGAGTATGAGGTGAAAGAGGTGAGTGCCTTGCTGGATGCGCATCCGATCCTGTTGCCCGCACAATTCAAGTTTTGGGAATGGCTGGCTGATTATTACCTCTGCACTCAAGGGGATGTTTACAAGGCGGCTCTTCCTTCGGGATTGAAGTTGGAAAGCGAAACAATGGTGGAATACAATCCCGACTTCGAGCCGGATGTGCAATTGTCGGATAAGGAACTGAAAATCTTGGATCTACTCTCCGCAGAACCCGAACAATGTGTTACGAAGCTGGAAAAAGAGAGTGGCGTCAAAAATATTCTGTCTGTTATAAAATCCTTATTGGACAAAGAAGCCATTTTCGTAAAAGAAGAATTGAAGCGCACTTACAAGCCAAGAACGGAAACCCGCGTGCGTCTGACGAAAGCGGCAAGTAATGAGCATCGTTTGCATTTCTTCTTTGATGAATTGCAGCGTCGTGCTCCCAAACAATTGGATCTGTTGATGAAGTACATAGAGCTATCCGGCTGTTTGGGAAAGGTGCAGAAGGAGGTAGCGAAGAAAGAACTTTTGCAACGGGCTTCCGCTACTCCTGCCGTATTTAACGGATTGGTGGAACGGGGAGTTTTTGAGGTCTATCAGCAGGAGATTGGCCGATTGAATACAGCTTTTGCCGGAAACACATTCTCCCTGAATCCCTTGAATGGACATCAACAGCGTGCACACGATGAGATCGTGGATAGTTTCCGGACTAAAAATGTTTGCCTGTTGCATGGAGTTACATCCAGTGGAAAGACTGAGATTTACATTCATCTGATAGAGGAGGTCATCCGGCAGGGGAAACAAGTGTTGTATCTGTTACCGGAAATAGCATTGACTACACAAATCACCGAACGGCTGAAACGGGTATTCGGTTCGCGCCTCGGCATCTATCATTCCAAGTTTCCCGATGCCGAACGGGTGGAGATTTGGCAGAAACAACTATCGGATAGCGGATACGACATTATTTTGGGGGTGCGTTCTTCGGTCTTTTTGCCTTTCCGCAATTTGGGGCTGATTATTGTAGACGAGGAACATGAGAATACTTATAAGCAACAAGATCCGGCTCCCCGTTATCATGCACGTAATGCAGCTATTGTGCTGGCTGCATTGTATGGCGCCAAAACTCTGTTGGGTACGGCGACTCCGTCAGTGGAAACCTGGTACAATGCTACCTCCGGCAAGTATGGACTGGTGGAATTGAAAGAAAGATATAAAGAGATACAGATGCCGGAAATTATTCCGGTGGATATTAAAGAATTACAGCGCAAGAAGCGGATGAACGGCCCGTTCTCTCCTTTGCTGTTGCAGTATGTTCGTGAGGCTTTGGAGCAGAAAGAGCAGGTTATCCTGTTTCAGAACCGCAGAGGGTTTGCATCGATGATAGAGTGCCATACGTGCGGATGGGTGCCTAAATGCAAGAACTGTGATGTGAGTTTGACATATCACAAGGGGCTGAACCAATTGACATGCCACTATTGCGGATACACCTACCAACTGCCCCGCATCTGTCCGGCCTGTGAAGGGGTGGATTTACGCAATCGCGGTTTTGGTACGGAGAAGATAGAGGATGACGTCAAGCGCCTGTTTCCTGAGGCGGCCGTTGCCCGTATGGACTTGGACACAACCCGCACGCGTTCTGCTTACGAGCGTATAATTGCGGATTTCGAACAGGGAAAAACGGATATTCTTATCGGGACGCAAATGGTTTCTAAGGGATTGGACTTCGACCACGTGAGTGTGGTGGGTATCCTTAATGCCGATACAATGCTGAATTATCCGGATTTTCGCGCCTATGAGCGTGCCTTTCAACTGATGGCTCAGGTGGCAGGGCGTGCAGGGCGGAAGAACAAACGGGGAAGGGTGGTGCTGCAAACCAAGAGTATCGAGCATTCCATTATCCCTCAAGTGATTGGTAACGACTATGAAGGCATGGTGAACGGACAGCTTGCCGAACGGCAAATCTTTCATTATCCGCCTTACTATCGGTTGGTATATGTGTATCTGAAGAATCGCAATGAAACCTTACTCGATTTAATGGCGCAGACTATGGCGGGCAAGTTGAGTGCTATTTTCGGAAACCGGGTGCCGGACAAACCGCCGGTGGCGCGTGTGCAAACGTTGTTTATCCGTAAAATCGTGGTGAAGATTGAAACGAAAGCACCTATGGCGCGTGTTCGCGAACTGTTGTTGCAAGTGCAAAAAGACATGGTTATGGAAGATCGTTTCAAGTCATTGATTGTGTATTATGACGTGGATCCGATGTAGGAAACTATAAATAGCAAACATGTTTGATTATGAAAGATAAGAAAAAAATACTGTTTGTCTGCCTCGGCAACATCTGCCGAAGCCCACTCGCCGAGTTCTACTTTAAAGACCTCGTGGCAAAACACAACCTTTCCGCTGAATTTTATATCGAATCCGCGGCGACCTCCTATGAGGAGACCGGAAATCCGGTACATCCAGGAACGCGAAAGAAGCTGGCGGCGG
>ENA-ORRE01001856-ORRE01001856.1-human-gut-metagenome-genome-assembly--contig:-NODE-1856-length-13227-cov-4.293729_pt1 | contig 13227 bp, 15 predicted proteins | sample MGYA00242171_ERZ509126 | MGnify/ENA primary metagenome ERZ509126 (study PRJEB26280, sample SAMEA2338648) | human gut metagenome | biome: human gut; feature: human-associated habitat; material: faeces... | reverse complement strand
TTGTGTCTTCGGGCAGGCAACCCCTGCCCCTACAGTTGACGATTGGATAGGCTGGCTTAGTTTTGACACACTCCCCTTCACTAATAGAAACAATGTTATAAATCCTCATATTCCCGGCTTGCCTTGAAACAAGGGCGTGCGCACCATTCTCTTAAATATCAATAATGATATGTACCAAATTTGTACGCGATTGTATTATTCACTATCTTTGTTTTAAATTAAAATACATAATGCTATGTTGGTTATAAGCAGTAGAGAATTTAGAGACAACCAGAAGAAGTATTTCGATTCGGTTGATAATGGTGAGCAGGTGATTGTCCAGAGAGGGAAAGACCGTTCGTACAAACTTGTTCCTGTCACGGATAGTGATGTCTGTATGACTGAGGAAGAGTTCTACGAAAAGATAGACCGTTCTATCCGGCAGGCAAAAGAAGGCAAAGTATTAAGAGTATCATCAGATGATGACCTTAAAAAGTTGCTTTATGATTGAGTATGAGCTGGAGTTTACCCAAGATGCGTTGGATGATATCCAAAGGCATAAGAAGAGCGGGAACAAACCCCTGCTCAAGAAATTGGAGAAACTGCTGGGGGAACTAAAGCAGCATCCCACAACGGGCACCGGACAGATTGAGCTCCTAAAACACTATAAGGAGGAAACCTGGTCGCGGAGAATAAACGATGAGCATAGGCTTGTCTATCGTGTTAAAGATGAGGTAGTGACAGTCCTCGTATTATCGGTGTATGGGCACTACAAGTAAGAAATGGATGGCAGCCTATTCATAAGCTTATAAAAAATAAAGGCTCCCGGCATACACCGGAAGCCCTTCACTAATAGAAACGATTTTATAAATCCTTATATTCCCGGCTTGCTTTGAAACAGGGGCACGCTTTATGAACATTCGTAGAGAGTTCATTGTGTCCCACGATGCGCGCTTCGGGATAATCCAGCCGCAGTTGCCGCAGCAGTGCTATCAATGTTATTTTCTGTTCCATGGTTCGTGTGTCGGCCGGGTGTCCCTGTTCGTCCAGACCGCCTTCGTAACACACTCCGATGCTGTGCTCGTTGAAAAAGCGGGCGTGGGCGCCGATGTGGTCTGTGGGGCGGCAGACATGGGTGATGCCGTCGCGGGTGATGTAGAAATGATAGCCGATATCGGCAAACCCGCGCTGCTGCACATGGCAGCGGCGGAGGGCTTCTATCGGAAAGCTGCGGTCGGCACGCGTGGCGGAACAGTGGACTACTATCAAGGCTATGCGCCGGTAGTTCTGATACTGTGAACTGATGTTGTCGTAAGTCATTCTTATTAAGAATTGAAAATTAGATACAACTTTGGATGCCTAGCACACCGCCTATGGCGGTGGCTACTGCAATAATTACTTTGAGTATGATACTCCAGGTTGAATTTCCTTTTTGTTTTTCCATGGGTGTAATGTTTTTAAAAGTTATACATTTTTTGTGTATTCGGGCGGACACACGGGTCCGTCCCTACGAGCTAGACAGCCGGTTCTTGCTGGGACTTGAGCAGGTCTTCCACCACTTTTCCTTCCTTCTCCGCGCGCAGTGCGGCTGCCTGTGCGGAACGGCTGGCAACGGGTTGGAATTCCAATGAGCCGAAAATGGTCTTCAGGTCTTCTCCGGGGATGTACTGGATGTTGACACCGGTGATGTTTGTAGATGTGAATTTCTCAAGACTCTCCGCCCCCTCGTTGAGGATATGGAGCCGGAATTTACCCAGTTCGCCGAAATCCACCTGTTTCCCCTCTTGGAGGGCATCGAGCAGGTTCTCGACAGTGGAGATCAATACCGCCACCACATCCGCCCGGCTGACGGTGGTTTGCATGGATACCCGGCGGCTCAGCTGCTTGAGCGATAGCTCACCATTGATCTGTGCCGTGGCGTACGCTTTCGCCGGCTCGTCTTTCTTCAAGGGGTTGGGCCGAAGGGCCACACTGTAATTTAATGCCATAATGATTCTGTTTTTTAATGGTTTATATAAATTGAACATGACAAAGATAACACTCCGTAAAGGGGAGATTGTGAAAGGGCGTAAACAGGCATGAGGATGTGTGACACACTGTGGCAGAAGGTGAAATAAAGTGAATTAAAGGCTTCGGATTATTTCTATATATGGACTATTTTCATTACATTTGCTATGAAGATAAACGATACGAAATCATTAATGTACAATGAGTAATTGATGATTTTAAGTTAGAATATTATAGTAAAAATAGTAAATGTTATGAAGGAAGAAGAAACGTATTTGGGCGAATGGCCGGTGAAACCTTATTATAAACGTGATTTGGCAGTGGGGTATGCCCCCGATATTACTCCTGTGGCGGCGTTGAACCGTCTTTCCGCCTGGATACACCATCACAAATTGCTCTATTATGCTCTGCTCGATTCGGGCTATGTGGAGAGACAGCGTATTTTCAATGCAGTGCAGGTGGAATTGATTTTCCATTATCTGGGAAGGCCGGGATAGGCGGTCGGATTTCGCGGCTGTCGGTATGGCAAATCACGTTAGTACGTGTAGGCTTATGCATACGTATGTATCGCCCCACACGTACGTACGTATGAGGCGATGCCACCGTATGTGTAAATTAGGCATTATCCATTCTCATCCGTTACTGCATTCTTCCTCGCTCTCGTGCTCTTCGTAGCGTCCGCAGGGCTGGCGGGTGTAGTACACGGTTCCTGTGCGGCACAGTTCCTGGTCGCGCACTTTCAACACATCCAGACGGGTGAAGGCACGGTTGGGTTCGTTTACGCGGGTGATGGAAAGAATGAAATCGGCCAGGTTCGCCCAGTTTGCACTGCCCGATATGGTGTACATGTTGATGTCCTCCATCTCGTTCTTGCCGTCTATCTTCTTCAGGCTGCGCGGATGCGCCACAATGATTACCCAGATGTGGTGTTCACGTCCCCACGATTGGAACCGGGTCAGCATCGACTTGATGCTCTGGGTCTCGGTCTCGGCTTTTCCGTTTTGTGCCTCTACAAAAAGATAGGGGTCAATGACCAGATATTTCAGCGGTTGCCTGCGGCGCACCAAGTCGGCCCGGTGCAGGATGTTTCCGGGGGTGGGTGGCACTTCGTGCATATCCAGATGAATCATGTGAGTGTTCAGAAAATCAACATAGGGCGTCAGTTGCTCATCGGTATAGGCCGTGGTATTGGCTTTGCCCAGCAGCAGGTGTACCAGGTGGGCGATATGCTTGTCCTTGTCCGGCACCTCGAAGGAGAGGTAGCACACAAAACGTTCCGTGTCGCGCATGATGCGGCTGGTCAGGTCGTTCAGGAAGTCAGTCTTTCCGCTGTTGGGCATTCCGGTCATGATAATCAGGCCGCCCGTGTCGGTGGGGTGGAAAATGCGGTCGGTCAGCGGTCCGTAGCCCACGCTGTAGCCGTGGTCGTATTTGCCGTGCAGCACGTCTATCACTTCCTTCCTGCGCTGTTCCACGGTGATGATATCGGTGGTTTGGCAGGCACAGGCATCGTCAATGACGGTTCGCACCACTTCGGTGCCGTAGAGCTTCATCACGTCGCCTATGTCCTTGCATCCTCCGGGCAGGACGGTGAAAAGGCAGCGCGCCCCGAAGTAGTCGGAAAGACGCTTCACCAGTGTGCGCCCGGGCAAGTCGGAGTCGCCGCAGATTACGATGTCCTGCACCTGGTCCAGCCAGGGGATGAAGGCCTCGAAGCATTTGGCCAGGTCGGTTGCCGCTCCCGAGGGCACGCTGATAACATGGCGGTATCCCGCTTCCATCAGTATCAACGCGTCTTTTCCGCCTTCCACGATGATGAGGCGGGGGATGATTTCCTCTTCCACCAGCAGCGGGTTGATGCAGTCAATGTTGTAGGGTGCGCATGGCGTGGTGGGCGAGTCCTGGCTCCAGAATTTGCTGTACGCAACGGGGTGTCCCTCTTCGGGAGATGGCGACTGGATGGGGCTGCATGAACGGTATTTGGCATTGACGGGACGTCCGTCCACGTAGTTCACGTAGGCGATGCAGGGAAAGACGGTGGAAGCCTGTTCGCGTTTGTCCTCACTGTCCTTGGTGATGCAGTAATGACGCAGACAGCCGATGTGTGCTGCGATGGCGGTAGCGAGGGAGATGCCCTGGTCGGCCAGATAACGGCGTGCCGCCAACTGGTCGGGGTCCGTACAGTCGGGCGACTCGTCCAGCGGCTTGATTTTTTGCAGCACGGTGGGGGCGAGGACTTTGTAGTCGCCCGGCAGCATGGGCACTTCGTTCACAGCGTTTTCCGTATGCCGGTTGTCCTGCGGGCGATATGTCGCGCCATTCGAGGGCGAATCCCCTTTGCGGTAAGAGAACATAGGTCGGTTGTCCTTGCAATAATCGGTCAGGATGCCATTGAAGTCGCATCCCGCATAGAAACAATGATAAAGCCCTTTGGCTTTTGAGATATACAGATGCATGGTGCCGCATTTAGGGCACCGGACGATGAAATTCTTTCCCGCATTCTTGCGGTCGGGAAAGTCGGAGAGAGAGTAGTAGGGTTTCATTTGAATTAAAAATTAAGAATTAAAAAATAAGAGACAGATGCCGGGTAACCGATACGGATTAGCCCATCCATTCGTTGGACAGTATGTTCCAGATGGAGGTGTCGGCAGGTCGTGGCGGTGCCTCCCGCGGTATTTCCACCTTTCCGTCTATGGGGTCGTCATAGTAACGCAAATCCTTGTCGGGGTCCTTCCATTCGAAGGGCGAGACGGGGCGGAATGCACGGAGCTTCCTGCGCTTTTCCTCCAGTTCCTTGCTTCGTTCGCTTTCCATCCGGGCCACGGCTTGTTCCAGCAGTGACTGTCCGTGGCTGGTCTTCATGAGGTTTTGCAGCCAGATGATTCTTCCCGTGTGCGGGTGGCGGGCAAAGCGGGGGTCAGCGTCAAAGTGCGGGATGAGAAATTGGTTGACCAGGACAATGAGTCCTTGCAACGCCCTTGGGCGGCTGTAGTGGTGAAGGGCAGCGATTTTGTTGATAATCGGTACCAGTACCTGCTGCTTGTCTTTGGGCGTGGTGTTGAGTCGGTGGAAGAAGTCCTTGGCAGGCGACGATGAAGAATTTCCGCCGTCAGGCGTTTCCGCAGGAATCTCCGCAGGAGTCTTTTCGGCATCCGTTCCCTTGGAATTTTGCGCTTCCTTTCCGGCGGAAACTCCCTTACGGGAATCCTCCGGAGGATATATATTATTTATATTATATAATATATTACTATAAAAAGCAGAATCCTGCGCAGAATCCTGCGGTGTTTTCTGCGGTGAATCCTGCGGTGATTCCTGCGCAGAATTCTGCGGTGATTCCATTGGATTTCCATCCTTTTTGCGATACCATAACGGTGAGTAGAATGCGATGACCTTGGTGTGTGTCTCATCCCAAATTATTCCGAATGACTGGCAATTTGTAACAGCAGTCACCAGTGCCGATGTGTACGAAAATCGGAGTGATAACCGGATGTCATAGAAATTACAGAGCGGATAGATGCCTTCGGGGGTCATGTATGCCGACATACCCAAGTAGAGGTCCAGTAACTTGGTGATGGTGGGGTCGTTTACTCCCCGTCTTTTCCACTGGTGAATCATTTTCTGCACCTCGCTGATGGAGACGCTTTGTTTCAATGCTTTTATAGCCATGTGTGCTTTGTTTTTGTAATAATGACAGCGAAGTTACAAAGGAAAAAATAGAGTCGTCTGTCCACAGTGGACAGACAATTTCAGAACGGTTAGTATTATTAACGATATTTAAACATAGAAAAAATGAAAGACAGGGATTTTTCAACGGAAAAGTTGGCTGAGAGCATCAAAACTCTTAGAAAGGCCGGTGGTGTCAATGTGAAGGAATTATGTAAATCCATCCACATGACGGAACGCAGTTACTATAGGGCCCTTAATAGCAAAGTGACAATCTAAATTTGTATGCTCCTATCATGCATTTCTTGGTAGAGAACTATGGCGACTGCGGACTGGACGAGGAGATAGAGGCGGTGAAAAGAGAGTGGTGGAATGTGGTGATGAAGAATTCGTGGGAGTATGCGGTAGAGGAGAAGAAAGATGAAGTGGAGGAGTTACCTATATGAATACATTTAAAGACTTGAAAATAGCAGTGGCCGGCACAGGCTACGTAGGCTTGAGCATTGCCACCCTGTTGGCACAACACCATGAGGTGAAGGCAGTGGACGTAGTGCCCGAAAAAGTGGAAAAGCTTAATGGCAGAATTTCACCGATACAGGATGAATATATTGAGAAATATTTGGCGGAAGAGCCATTGAACCTGACAGCTACCCTTGATGGTCGCGAAGCCTACCGGGATGCCGACTTCGTAGTGATAGCTGCCCCCACCAACTATGATCCGGTAAGAAATTACTTTGATACCTCCCATGTGGAAGAAGTAATAGACCTGGTACTGGAAGTAAATCCTGATGCCGTAATGGTTATCAAGAGTACTATTCCTGTGGGTTATACCCGTAATCTTTACGTAAAGTATGCCAAGAGAGGAGTTAAGAAATTCAACCTCCTTTTCTCGCCTGAGTTCCTTCGTGAAAGCAAGGCGTTGTATGACAATCTTTATCCAAGCCGGATTATTGTCGGTTATCCGAAGATTATTGACGCACCGGAATTTGCAGAAGAAAATGAAGCAATCAAGACAGTGACGGATGTTGACAACATGAAAGAAGCGGCGAAAATCTTTGCCGCCCTATTGCAAGAAGGAGCTGTCAAAAAAGATATTGATACTCTCTTTATGGGTATGAAAGAAGCGGAAGCCGTGAAGCTGTTTGCCAATACTTACTTGGCACTGCGTGTAAGCTATTTTAATGAATTGGACACATACGCTGAGATGAAAGGTCTTGATTCAAAAGCGATTATTGACGGTGTTGGTCTTGACCCGCGTATCGGCACGCATTACAATAATCCGTCCTTCGGATACGGCGGCTACTGTCTGCCCAAAGATACCAAGCAGCTTCTTGCCAATTACGCGGATGTTCCGGAGAATTTGATTGAAGCCATTGTGGAAAGTAACCGTACTCGCAAAGATTACATTGCAGATGCGGTGTTGCGCAAGGCGGGGTATTATAATGAAAACAGCAGTTACAATGCTGACTGTGAGCATGCCTGTGTAATAGGCGTGTATCGCCTCACCATGAAGTCCAACTCTGATAACTTCCGTCAAAGTGCCATTCAGGGTATCATGAAACGTATCAAGGCAAAAGGTGCCGAGGTGATTATTTATGAACCGACATTGGAGGACGGAACCACATTCTTTGGCAGCCGGATAGTAAATAGCCTTGATACTTTCAAACAACAGAGCCATGCTATTATAGCGAATCGCTATGATACCTGTTTAGATGATGTTCGCGAGAAAGTGTATACGCGTGACGTGTTCGGAAGGGATTAACGAGAAAATCTTTCAAAGGAGATTTGAATAAAATTTTTGAAAGTGACGCGAGCGTATTGCAAAAATGTAGGCTAACAAGCAATAATGAAAATATTGTATGTGTGGGTTTCCAATGAAGATAATTGGCTGTTTTATTCGGATGAATGGAAGCAATTCTCTTTCTTTTTAAAAAGAAAAGAAAGCAATAGTCGTGTATGACAGCGAAGAACTTAGTACCTCATGGGATATCTTTCCAATTATTCTGTTCAAAGAATGTATGTTGTCTTTCTGAACTAATGTTGGAATTTGAAACGATGTTTGCTAGAGTTCATCGTGTATTTCCGTGGAACTTATCTTGAACAATGGCCTGCATATTATTTAAAAGGATTTTATAGGCTTGACTATATATCAGTAGTTAAAAATCTGCCGATTTTAATAACTTTCTTGTGAATGCATCTAGAAGATGTTTTATAACTTATAAATAAGATGCTCTAAATTGAGTATTATAAAATTACAGTTTTAAACTGAAATATGTCAGAGAGACAATTCAATAATAAACGAATAGCCAAAAATGCAATCTATATGTATTTTAGGTTACTCGTTACGATGGCTTTATCTTTATATTCTTCGCGTCTTATACTTGAAGTAGTAGGGATTGAAGACTTCGGTATATTTACTATTATTGGAGGTGTAGTAGCTATGCTATCTGTATTTACCGGTACGGTAAGTGGGGCGATAAGTCGTTTTATGGCATTTGCTTTGGGTAAAGGTGATAAAGTGGAAACTTCTAATGTGTTTTCTTCTTCAATTAATATTATCGTATGTGTTACATTGTTTGTGGTTATTGTTGCAGAATTGGGAGGCCCTTTCTTTGTTCGAACTCTTAATATACCAGCGAATCGTATGGATGCGGCATTATGGGTATTTCATGCTAGTGTTATTTCGTTTGCATTATCTTTTATCAATGTAATCAATCATTCTTGTATCATAGCCTACGAAAAGATGTCGTTCTATGCTTATGCTAGCATTCTAGACTCTATTACCAAACTTTCAATTATTCTTGCTACAGAGTATATAGGTTCTGATAAGTTAAAGGTGTATGCCAGCTTTATCATTTTGCAAAGTCTGCTATACTTTATCATAAATTCCGTATATGTGAAATTAAAGTTTAAAGAGTGTATTTATCGATTTGTTATAATACCTGAATTGCTGAATAAACTCTTTAACTATATTGGGTGGACGTTTATAGGATCTATGGCTTTTATCGCAAAAAACCAAGGGGTTGATATTTTGCTGAATATGTTTTTTGGTCCGGTAGTGAATGCAAGTAAAGGAATTGCTTCTCAAGTATCTCATGCCGCTAACCAATTCGGATCAGGCTTTTTGAGTGCCATACTTCCTCAGATAACCAAATCTTATGCCGCCGGTAATCATGATTATACAAGGGAATTGACACTGCGTGGATTACGTTTTAGTTTTTATCTTTTATTGTTGATAACAATTCCTCTTTGCTATAATATTGACTATATTCTGAATTTATGGTTGAATGTTGTTCCTGATAAAGATACTGCTATCTTTGCTGTTCTTTCTTTGGGCTATGCTGTGTTTGAATCTGTTTCTCTTCCTTTTAATTATGTCATAACGGCATCGGGAAATATAAAGAATTATCAGATAATAGCAACTATTGTTCAGTTTGCTACATTGCCCATCGTTTGGGTGTTGTTGATTTTGGGTTATAGGCCTGTTTCTGCTTTTGTGGTTTCTTTGTTGATGTGTATTGTACTATTCATAGTTCGATATTATTACGCTCGCAAATGCATAGATTTGTCTCTCTCCTATATATGGAATAGTTGTTTGCGTAAAATGGGGTTGGTATTGCTTTTCCCACTTTCTCTTATTTTAATAAATATACCATCAGCTTCTTCGTTTACAGGGTTAATAGTAAATGTGGCTGTTTTTTTATTTGTAATCATGGTAGGTGTATATTTGTGTGGACTCACTAGCAATGAACGGATAGTAATAACTAATAAAATTATGGGTATATGCAGATTAAATTGATTTTAAACAGATGTCTTAGCCGCTTAGAAAATATAACAGGAAGATCCCGGCTCCGAGTTTTAAAAACACTCTACTTGAATTTCCGTTTATTTCCTTTTTATCAAGCTATTAAACTTCCTGTTTTTGTGTATGGGAGGCTGAATATTCTCTCTTTGGCAGGGTCGGCTTTGGTTAAGGGTGAGGTAAAAAAGGGAATGATTCGTGTAGGTGAAAATCGTGATACCATGTTTTCATCGCGTTTACATTCTTTTTGGTGTATTCCCCTCGGATGTAAACTGGAGTTTAATGGTCCCTGTTCATTTGGCTGTGGACATACTCTGCGTCTAAGTGGGGGGGGTAAAGTGGAGTTTGGCAGACATGTTTTTATCGCTTCTTCTTCCCTGATTGCTTGTGCAAGACATATCAAGATTGGTGATTATACCCAAGTGACTTTTCGATGCACATTGCGTGATACTAATTTTCATTACATGTTGAATACGAGTGATGGCTCTATTCACGACAGAAATGGCGAAATTATTATTGGTAGAGCCAATTGGATTGGTAACGGAGCTTCGGTGACGAAAGGAACAGTTACTCCTGATTATACTATAGTGGCAGCAGGTAGCTTACTCAACAAAGACTATTATCAGTTGGATGAGTACGATGGCACGCCCATGTTACTGGCTGGTCCCCCTGCCAAGATTCGGAGGAGAGGCGATAAGGAAATTATTTGCAGGGCAGATGAACGAATGATAGACTTCCTGTTTAGACAAGGTCAGTCGGATAAGCTATTTGTTAATTTGGAAGACTTTGATTATGATGTTAATAATTTAGATGAGAGCAAGTTGTAATATTTTTTTTATGTAGCGGGTTTTTATATAATATGTGGACATCTCGTAGGTATAGTTTTGTGGTAGTATTTTATTTTATTTTTATTTTTGCTTTGGCAAACGAAAATATATTTTCTTGGTTGACAGCAGGAACTCCTTTAGTTATATGGAGACAGATAGGGTGGTTTATATTACTCCTTTTTACTTTCTTTTCTCCCATAGGAAAACGAAAAAGTATCAGGAAAATAACATATAAGCTACCATTGTTTCTGTTTTGGGCTGTATTTATGGTTTTGTTAGCGCGAATACAGTATCAGTTCAACTATGTTCGATTGGTATTTGCTTTGTATAGCCTTGTTTTTGGATATGCCTTTCTTGGTTTAGGATATGCACTTAGCCAATCTACTTATACCTATATTACGTTAGCTAAGTTCCTTTTTTTTACAGGTGTATTTGTAAGTGTAGGTTTGATTGTTGATGCTATGATGGGTGGAGCTATCACTCTGTTCTTTCTACAATATGATACTTTAAATATTGAAGAACTGTTTAGTGGTAGAGTTGCTTTCTTATCAGGCTCTCCCACTGTTTTTGGTTGCATATATAGTCTATATATGTTCGGGCTTTTTTACCTTCTAGAAAGAACTCGTAAACAATTATACCAATTGCTTCTTTTTGCGTCTTCGTTTCTTTTCATGGCGGGTGCCTATGTCACAGGAAGTAGACAAATTCTTTTGGCTCTTGTGGTTTGTTTTGGTTACAATTTATATAAGTATATAAAAAAGAGAAGTCTGTTGCAATATTTTAAAACGGTATTTCCTATTTTGATAGTATTGTTTCTTTTTTTAGGAACCATTCTATCACTTAATTCTTTTGAACGATTATCGGGAAGATATATCAATGATAAGGAGATGAAGAACATAGATGATTATCGGTCTAATTTAATGATGGAAGGAGTGAATGAATTTATACTTTCGGGTGATGTAGTTAAATTATTAATAGGTAACTCACTTTCTTATGTATCATCTAAATCAGAGCCAAATGAAATTAATGGAAGTAATTACGAGAACACATTTTTTGTTATATTCTCTAATTATGGAATTGTAGGTATTATCATTATTTTTGCTCCATTCTTTTATCTTTTAAAACGAAAGGATAGAAACTTGTGTTCGCAGTTATCTTTTTCATTGGTTTTATCGCATTTAGTTGTGAGTGTTCTTTCTCCAAATGGATTAAATCCAACTTCCGTAATGACGATTTTTTTAGCTATGGGTATAGTGATGGATTATTCCGATAGAAAAGAACAATTTTTAAAATTTAATAGAAAAGAAAATGAGAATATTTATCTGTAGTATTGTTCCTAATGAGCTTATTTTGAAATTGAATGCCCCACAAGCTCCAAATAACTTTTGCTTTAATCTTATTGACAATGGAGCGTTTGATAAAACATATTCTTTGGTGCCTCCCACTTACTACTATGATGGTAATTATAGCAATTCATTGATTAGTTATTTAGGTGGAACTAAAGATCAAAATAAAATTTGGAAATCTTTAAGAGCGGTTTTAAACAACATAAAGTGTGCATGGAAAGTTCGTAAATCAGATGCTATATGGTTTTACAACATCTGTGCGGCTAATGTGGTTGCATATCTTGTTATACGTTTTATTTTCGGAGTTTCCGTCTACACAATTTTGTTAGATCATACTCCTTCTAATAATCGATTATCTTTCAGGTATTATGTACCTAGGCTGTTTAGGCTATCGAAGGGAATGATTTCACTTTCTTCAAGATCTCCAATCACACATCCAAACTTTATTTGTAAAGCTGGAGTAATGGCTAAAGAGAAAATTCAACCCATTAATAAACAACCTAAGGCACAATCTTTACGATTCCTTTTTTCCGGTAAATTAGATGCAATAACCGGTTTCCCTTTGGTCTTAGGGACTTTCAAACAATTACCTGATATTGAATTATATGTTTCAGGATTGGGTGAAGTAGACATAGAAGCACTAAAAGCTTATCCAAATATTCATTATTTTGGATATATGGAATATGCCGAATATTTAGAACTTTATAAGAAAGTTGATGTGTGTCTGAGCCTTCGTGATCCACAATTTGAAGAGAATTTAAATAACTTTCCATCTAAAATATTAGAGTATTTTTCTTATGGAAAAATAGTTCTTTCTACAATAGATTATCCTGAACTGAGCGGATTTAATTTTGTAAAGTGCACTTTCGGTGAAGAAAGTCTTATTGCTGAGATTAAGCGTTTAAACTCACTTTCAGATGATGAACTTAATAAATATAAGGATAATAGGTTGGTTTTAGAAAGAAATTTTTCAGTAGAGAGTTGGGTTGAATCTTTCAATGAAATTGAAAATAATGTAAAATACAAAAATTGAAATATATGAGAATTGTATTTTGGCAAAATTGTTTAAGTCCACATCAATTACCTTATATCGTGCATTTACTTGATGATGAGAGGGTAGATAGTGTAGTAGTGGCATCAGGAGAGCTAATAAGCGAGGAACGTAAAAAAATGGGGTGGGATGTCAATTCGTATATAGGTTTAGGAAAGTGTGAGGTTCATTTGTCACCTGCTCTTCAAACTATTGATGAATTATTATCTTTAAGAGTGGAGGATAGTTATCATATTTTTTCAGGTATAAGAGGCTTTCAATTCGTTTTTACTGTTTTTCAGCGTAGTTTGAAGTTTAAGCTCAAAAGATGTATGGTAACAGAACGTCCTAATACATATTTTGGAGGTTTTCCCAATGGAAAGCCTTTATGGTTGCATTGGCTGAGATGGAAGATTCAAGAACGAAATAATATTCCTATGGTGGAAAAAGTATTTGCCATGGGAGGTGACGCAGTAGATTTTTATAGTTCTGTTTCTTCACAGTGGAAGGTCATTCCTTTTGGATATTGCACCCAACCACTTTCATTGTTAGACAGTCCCGCCATGACAGGCT
>ENA-ORRE01001854-ORRE01001854.1-human-gut-metagenome-genome-assembly--contig:-NODE-1854-length-13231-cov-3.406117_pt1 | contig 13231 bp, 14 predicted proteins | sample MGYA00242171_ERZ509126 | MGnify/ENA primary metagenome ERZ509126 (study PRJEB26280, sample SAMEA2338648) | human gut metagenome | biome: human gut; feature: human-associated habitat; material: faeces... | reverse complement strand
TTATGATTTTTCGCCTATATGACCTGCGTAAAAAACCAGTAGATCATGCCGTAGACCACGCTTGCGACCGTCCCGTAGACGATGACCGGCCCCGCGATGGTGAACATCTTGACCGCTGTTCCGGTGATGAAGCCCTCTGCTTGTGTCAAGATAGGGACGAGGGAAATTTTTGCCCTATTTTACTGGGTTTTTGGCTCCTCAAATTTCTAAAAAAATCGGCTTTTTTCGCAAAACTGCTGTGATAATAGGGATAATTGCTGTGATAATAGGGATTTTGGCAGATAACAACATCCCCGTTCGAGAGCAATTTGGGGCCATCTTTGCTAAACAGCATTGTGCTTCATGGGATGTGAAATGCTCTCTGGCAAAAGGAGCCTTTCAAATGCATCTACGTTGCGAAACTCAATTTCGACCCTCCCGTTCTCAAAAACACGCACCTGCTCCACAAGCCGGGCAATCACTTCCGGACGATATTCTGACAGAGCCAGAATATCCTTTACGCTCTGCGTGGTGTTGCAGGCTGCGTCATACCGTTTGCTCCAATCCTCCAGTTCCTTCCTCAGATCCTTGATTTGGATCTGCAATCGTTCACATTCCATCTGATTCGTTTGCTGGATCTCTTTGAACCGGTCTTTGGTGTATTTGCCTGCACGGTACTCCTCATATAGAAATCCCTTTGTGCTGTTGATGTGCCCCAACCTCATATCAGCAATGCGGATCTGGCTCTTTATCTGCTCACGCTTGGAGCTGTCCAGATTTTTGATATAATCTGATTTTGAAAGCAGCAATTTGGCATGCAGCTTTACCACCTGCAGCGCATTAGACTGCAATGCGTCTACATTCTCATGCAAGGATTCACATCCGGGGCTATGCTCAAAACGCGCCCGCACACAGAACAGATGAACCTGTTTCCCGTGAGAGCGCTGCAGTTTTCGGCCGCAGTACCCACAGACGAACAGATTTTGTGAACGGTTTCCGGCAGTGTTGTTATTTACAGTCCGTATCCGCGATTTCAGCGCACTGATCGCCTGCTGATAGGTTTCAGGCGAAATGATAGCCTCATGCGTTCCCTCAACAACGACCCAATCCTCTCTCGGGAGGCTTCGCATTTTATTCGAGCGGATACCCACAGTTTCTCTGGTTCCGCTTATCATCTTCCCGGTATATCTTTCATCGTTCAGAATCTTTCGAACCGTTCCGCCAAGCCACAGCGATTCGCTTTCAAGAACCCGCCCATTGTAGCGCTCTCCGTTCTGCCTTTTATGCTCCGCCGGGGATGGTATCTTTCGTGAATTGAGACGTTTAGCAATTTCCATCGTACTCAAACCTTCAATGCACCATTCAAAGATTCTTTCTATCGTTGTACGGACATCTTCATCCACTAAAAGCTTGTGCTTGTCCGATGGATCCAACCGATAGCCATAGAAGGCTTGACCACCCCAGTACAAGCCTCTACGGTTGCGGGTTTTTACGGCACTTCGGATTTTCAGGGAAAGATCCTTGCTGTACATCCCATTTACAAGGTTTCTCAGTGCAAGTTCCATGCCTCCGGTCGTTCCGATGTAATCATTGCTGTCAAAGGCATCGCCGACCGAAATAAACCTCGTGCCAAAGAGCGGAAGAATCAATTCGAGGTACGCTCCTACCTCCAAATACTCACGGCCGAAGCGGGATAGATCCTTCACAATAATGCAATGGAGATCTCCTCTGCGAACCAGTTCCATCATGCGCTTGAAATTCGGTCGCTCAAAGCTGGTTCCGCTATAACCGTCATCACAGAATTCCGTAATGCGATAAGAGAGCAGATCATGAGTCTGCTCGATATAGCTTTGAAGGATCTTCCGCTGATTGGTAACACTGTTGCTCTCGCTCTTATCCGTTGATGAGCGAAGATCTCCGTCTTCGACAGAAAGGCGAATATACATGGCAAGCGTCTTTTCAGGCATAGCGCTGTGCCTCCTTCTGCCAAAGAGCCGCATTGAGGAGAAGCTCTTCCATTTCGTCCCGATACTTCAGCTTCACTTCATAGTGACCGTCGTTGAACAGTACTACCTCGTCAATTAGGGCGTCCACCATTGCAGCGTCCAGCTCTGTGCGATTGCCATACTCTTTGATGAGCTCCGTCCAGTAGATACTCCCTTTATACTCGGGAGAATACTTCTGCGCCTCTTTTTCAAGCTCATGGGCAAAAATCCTAAGCTCATCCGCCTTGGTTGCGCACGCATTCGCTTCAGCGATATATTCCTGCTCGGAAAGGATGCCTTCTTTGAAGCTCCTGTAGAGCGTGGCTTTCCGCTCACCGTACAGGTTTATCCTTGCCATAACACTTCGAATCTGCTCTTGAAAAATTCTATATCGGCTTTTATTTTTCTCTCGTTGATTTAAGGATGCAACGATTGCCTGTGCATCGGTAAACAGCTGCATTTGAACTTTTATCAAGCGTAGAACGGACGATTCCAGTTCTTCTTTCTTCACCGCCTTTTTGGGGCAGTAGGACGAATTGTAGTTTTCATGCAGAGTACAGTAATACCACCATGTCGTCTTTCCATTGTTCTTCTTGGCACGCAGAAACATTGCCTTCCCGCATTCCCCGCAGCGCAGGTGTCCCTTAAAAATACTCGCCTGCTTGCTTTTACAGTTGTACTTTGTCGCTGCTCCTGCCGTGTGCTTTAGGTCATCGAAATATTTTTGCACGCAATCAAAGAGCCCTTCCGAAACGATTGGCTCGTGAGTGCCCTTTGTAATGATCCAATCTTCTTTGGGGACTGCCTTGCTTTTTTTCTCCCCCGAGCTATAGAAGTCTGAGCGGTATTTCCCGCCGATTGTCCATCCGAGATATGTCCTGTCAATCAGGATTTTTCTCACGGTCTGTTGATACCAGAGAGAATTCTTGAATTTATCACTCTTTACCAGACCGAGGTTGAAATTATGACGACCGGGGGAAGGAATTCCTCTATCATTCATTGTGACAGCTGCATAATGCAAAGTGCAGCCCTCGGCAACCATCTCAAACAGCTCCCTTACGATGGGCGCTGCTTCCGGGTCTATGACAAGATGATGTTTATCCATCGGATCCCTTAAATACCCATACGGCGCCTTACTGCCCACGTATTTCCCCTGCTTCTGCATGGATTCCATCACGGAGCATATCTTCTTTGACACATCTTTTGCGTAACGTTCATTTAGAAGGTTCTTTATCTGCACAGAAATATCTGCCTGCTTATATAGCGAATCGAATCTATCCGTAATAGAAATGAAGCGCACATTCAGATACGGGAATACCATCTCAATAAACTCGCCGGACTCAAGATGATTTCGGCCAAGGCGCGACAGGTCTTTTACAATGACGCAATTTACTTTCCCGTCCCGGATATCGTTCATCATGCGGGAAAACTCCGGGCGTTGAAAATCCGTCCCGGATACATCGTCATCGCAATACACATCAAATACGCTGATATCCGGATCCTCGCCTGCAAAATCCCGAAGAAGCTGAATTTGGTTGCCAATGGTGTCAGCTTCTCTTTTTCGTTCATCTTCAACCGAGATACGGGCATACAAAGCCGCAGAATATTCCGTCTTTGGTGTAGGGGGTGATTTCACCGGAGCCACTATGTTTTTTCTGCTCGTTCTTGCCATTTCAAACCACCGCCTTATCGCTATCCGCAACATTGCTGTAGCTTTCCTGAACCTGTGCCAACATCTCGGCATAGTCCTGCGCATGCGCAAACTCAATCTCCAAGGTCTTGTCTTCATACACGCGGATCTGTTCCATACATTCAACAGCAACAGCTCTTGTAAGCGATGGAATATTTTGATGGGCAATCAGGTCTTGGACCCATTGGCTCCGTCGGCCCGATTTGTCAAGTTCCAAATTGAGTTCACGCTGAACCTGTTCTTTCGCGATCAGCGCATCCGTGATTTTAGAATCGTACTGTGCCCGTATTTCAAGAAAATCCTCTTTCGGGATAATATCCTCCTTGAAGTCTTCATATAAAGAAGCTTTCAGCTTCCTGTACTTTATTTCTTCCATCTCAGCTTTTTCCATTCGCTCCTGAGCCTTGCGTGCGCGGATATGCTGAAGCGGCGCGTCCTGGATCGCCTTTAAGCACTCATCCATCTGAACAACCATGGAGATATGCTTCTGCAGCAACGCAAGCACCGCATCCAGAAGCTGCTGTTCCGGAATCGCATGACTTGTGCAAGCTCCACTGTTTTTATAAGTGCTGCAAGCATAGCATATTTGCTTATTCGCTGCGGAAGCGGTAATCGTCCGGCGAACCATGGGGCTTCCGCAATCTGCGCAGAAAAGCATCCCTGCAAGGGGAAACACAACGTTTTTCCCGGGAGAGACACGCGTATCCATCTTCAGCAAGCGTTGAACAAGGTCAAACGTTTTCTCACTGACAATTGCCTCAAACGCTTGCTCAACCACGACCCATTTCTCCGGCGGGTTTACAACCACTGTTTTGATTTTGTAATTTGGCCTTGTGCGAACGCCCTGTATCATCGTCCCTGTATACACACGGTTTGACAATATACGTCCTACGCCGACAGCAGTCCATTCGACTTTTGCATGCTTCTGAAAGCTGCACTTGAGTCTGCTTCCCATGCTTCTCTTATATTCTAGTGGCGCCAGAACTCTTTGCTCTGTCAGGCGTTTAGCGATTGCCGCTTGGCTCATTCCTTCAATTTTCCAGCGAAAAATATCCTGAATGACGCCTGCAGCATAGGGGTCGATCTCCAATTTGGTATGGTCATCTTCAGATTTCATATAACCATAGGGGGCAAAGGCGCCGAGATATTCTCCGTTTTTACGCCGAACCTGAAATTGACTCCGAATTTTCATGGAAATATCGCGGCAATAGTTGTCGTTCATCAGGTTTTTTAGCGTGATGCTGAAATCATCTGCGTAATCGCGCGTCACCGTGTCAATGTTGTCGTTGATCGCTATCAAGCGTACGCCGTAAAAAGGAAAAAGACGGTCGATATACTTTCCGGCATTGATGTACTCTCGGCCGAAGCGGGACAAATCCTTCACAACGACGCAATTGACCGTCCCAGCCTTGATGTCATTCATCATAAGCTGGAACGCAGGTCGGTCATAGTTAGTCCCAGTATATCCATCGTCTATACGAACGGATACAATATTTATTTCGGGTTTATCCTGTAAATAATCGAGAATGAGCTGTTTCTGATTGGTAATGCTGTTGCTTTCGTTTTTTCTTCCGTCAGAAGCATCTTCGTCTTCTTTGGAGAGGCGTACATATATAGCGGCGTTATAGTTCGTAAGCTCTGACATAATCTCACTCCTTTGATATACTTGTCAGGTTCACCGACAATTATCTCCGGATGAGTATCAGACTGAATCCTTGTTTATTTTAACATATCGCTGCTGATAAGTCTACCGGTTTTGCCGAAAACCATAACTTTCCAGACCTCATACCGTTTGCAGCATATCGATCATATTCTGCTGAAACGATGGTCCATTTTCCTTGTACACAACCTTTATCGCAACATCCCCTATCCGAAAGCAGTAGGGATTCTGTATTTGGCGCATGAATTCAGCTACTCGCTCCGGAACAGGTTTTGTTTCATCAATCGTAACCTGATTCAGGTCGATCAAGTCGTTTTTATCTATGGAACGGACATCCACGGCTCGAAGCTGTTCTAACCTTTCGTTTATCCTTAAACTATCCACAACAGGAACTCCTTTCCTAAATTCTAACTCCATTTTTGACCAATTGAATAGGTTTTATTCCTTCAAACGATGCAGTCACCCTCCGCCCGTGGCGAACGGGTCCATGGAAGTCTCATCCCCCCGCCTTCATTATGGCCGGGCCGCGAATTACGGAAGTATCATTATTGCCCCTGGCGGATCATCGCGCATACGGTTGCCGTCCGTATTTATGTGCTCTTGGCTTTGGCCTGCCAAACCAAATGGATAGCCGCTTGCCGCCAGAGGAACGAGAGGGCGCCGCTATGCGATTTTCAAGGTTCATTGAAAACGGGATTGCCTTCATATAGTAAAAACACTCGAAAAACGCAAAATCTAATGCTCTGAGAAAAAATTTAAGGCTCCGGCAAATCACCGGAGCCTTTGGCTAAATTCTGAACTCCGAAATATGCAGAACAATATGCAGCATAATGTATTGCCTACAATCCTCGTCGAGATTGCCGGCATAACTGCTCAGCCGGTTAATCAGAGGCATATATAGAGCAAGCAGGGAATCCAACGCTTCCCGGTCTCCGCATACAGCAGCTTCCAGAAGTAGTCTAAATTCATTATCGGTCATTTTTTCGCTCCTTTATAAGGCGCTCTCTTAAACGCTTTATTGCAAGGGAGCGCTGGTTGTATACATGCTGTACAGAGCAGTGGAGCTTTGCTGCAATTTCAGATGGTGTAAGCTCTTCGACAAAAAGCATTTCCAGTATACGTCTGCGCATCAGCGGAAGTTCCCGGAACGCCTCAGCCAAACGCTGTTCCTCGAAATCAAAGCTATCCGGCGTAACACCAGCAGATAATAGCGCCGTATCCACAATTGCAACATCAGCTTCTTCAAGGGGTACGGTTTGTAATTGCTTTTTTCAGCACGCAGATAGTTCTTCTGTGCATGTTCTGCAGTTATGACGATCCATCTTGTGAACCGGCCACGCAGTTCATCCCTTCCGTCCATGGGTGACATTTTTTACGCCTCCTTTGGCGCATGCCACCCCGGCAAAAGAGATCAAAACACGCCACGATGGCATGCTATGTTCTGTAAAATATGGGGTTAAATCAGGAATTTGAGCGGAATAGTAGCGCATCAACGCATCAAAACCACCTCCTCCCTGTATAAGCGAGGGTTGTCTGCCCATAAAAACACCCACCCGTTGACAGTTTTTATAAACTGTACAAAACGGATGGGTACTTGGCGGGGCTCAACAGCTCCACCTCTGAAGTCATATTTCTGCGGTGAAAGGACCTGCTTGTTTGCAGGCAGAAAAGTCTCAAAATAATCTCAACTACGGTCACAAAAACGGATAAAAGCCGCAGTTCATGTTCTGCATGATGTAAAAAGCGTCTTCACTTCCTGCATATGCTCATCTGTGAGATACGGCTCTGCCTGCCTGAAATAAATCTGTGACAGGGCCTTGCTGCCGGACATAAGCATTGCTTTTATGAGATAGTAATGGACTTCCGACTCATACATATCGATGGACAGCAAATCCATGGATAGTTCCTGTACGCGAAGGTAGTTCTTTTCTCTATAAAGCATAGAGAGATACCGTTTCATGTAGTGCAGAAACTTGTTTTGGTAATACAGCGTTTTGGGCATTAGCCAGTGGTAAAAGTCGTACCGCGGAAGGAGACTTCCGCGGTAGAGTCCTATAATGCTCTCATACAGCGCCTGTAAAATCGCCGGGTCGGAAGAATTATCGATCCGTTTGCATGCATCGTCGAAGCGCTCAACATCAGTAAAAATCGTGTAATTAGGGTTTAACGTAAATGTCCCGTGCGACGCCTGAATCAAATCGCGGAGCCCTATGCAGGCAAGCGTCTTGCGAAGGCGGTATACGACATTCTTAATCGAATTGTACGGATTTCCCATGTCTGTACTTTCCCATATGACGTCTGTAAGCAGCCGCAGAGGATGTTCTCTTTTGCGGTTTAAGAGCAGAAATGTCAGGAGCACATATCCAGACTCATTTGTAAATGAATCATCTTTTAAAACATCGGTTGCAGAAATGATTTCCAGTTTCCCAAACAGATTTGCCTGAATGATTGTTGGTTGTTTTATACTCGCATAGCGCCGTTCTCTCCACTCCTGCAGCAGTATTTCATTTAGCTCCACAACGATGCAAAGGATAACAAGTCGTAAAAAACCCGGATCTTCCACATTGCGTTTCGGATTATCCACGCCGAGAAAACCGGCATTGAGTCTTTTTTGAAACGGAACCGCTAGAAGCGAATTCACACTCCGTTTCTCCAAGTATCTGTATTCTTCCAGGAATTCAGTTTTAATCTGCTCCAAATCCGTAATAATGATTGGCGTATCGCTCTTTAGTGAGCAAAGCCAGCGCGGAAACATTTCGAACGGCATAAATTGGAGATTGTCAATTTCGGGCGCTATTCCAGGGGCACAGCACTCATATGTATTGACTCCGATACCCAACTCATCGTCCACTTCAATGACATACGCTCTGTCAGCGCCGTAAAACATAAGTGCTCCCTGCAGTGCCAGTTCGATTTTTTCCTTTGGGTTCGTATTGTTGCGCAGTTTGGTTTCCAAATCGCTCAGAATGCGCAAATAATCGCAGCCATTACCGTCTACATTCAGTCTGCAGATTCCTTCCTTTCTATCACCGTTCATCATAGTATTCACCTCCTATTTGGATGATATCTCCCCAGATAAAACGCAAAGCTGCCCAGTAAGAACCGGACAGCCTTTCGCTCTCGTTGACCGTGCAGATATAGACTGTACGGTGCAGAATATTCATTTGTGTTGACCTAGTGCCTGCTAAGCAGGAATCGCTGACTCCAAGGAAAGGCATTCACAACTCAATGCTCGTCATGAGCTTTTTCGATGATGTCAACCAACTGCCTCAGCAGATCGCAGGTGAGTATCTTTGTTTTCACAGGGAATTTATCAATGCGCTCATAAAGGTCGCGCATGATGACCTGTTCCTTATAGTCATAGGAATCCAACAAAAGCTGATCCACTGTGGTGTGCAGCATGTTTGCCACTGAAACCAGCAGCTCAATGCTGATCCCGCCCTTGCCATTTTCGATTTTGCCGAGGTGGCTGTTCGTGCAATTCAGCCGTTCAGCGAACTCCTCCTGCGTCATTCCAAGGTTCTGACGCATCGCTTTTATGCGTCTTCCAAGAGCTACTTTGTCCACCAGCATCGTCTCCTTCTATATTATTATTTTACAAAAAAGAGGCGTGCTGTTGAAGTTACTATAAATCCATTATCCACCTTAATAATGCGTATTTACGCTTTGAAGTGGTTTTGTATTCATCAAAACAACAGAAAAGTAGATTCACAGTTTTGTAAGTTCTTAAAAGTCAACCATCAAACAACTCCAGATTACTGATCATTGCCGCAATGTCCACGTTCAAATCTTCCTGCATTTGTATAGATGGTGTTTCAACGCCTCCGGCAAGCAACTGACCGTTTGCGATTCGCTCGTCAATAATGGATCGAATCATTTGCTCAAGCGCCTCACGCCTTATCCCGCCGTCAATTTTAACACTTACCGGCGCAGGTTCAGCAAGCTCGGGATGTGCAGCAATATATGCATTCAGTGCGGCTATGACAACTGCGCTTTTTCGGTTTCCAAGACGCTCTAAAAGCTCTCCTGCCTGCACCTGTTCTCGCGTTTCCGAACCGAACTGCAGCGAAAAACGGTATTTCCCATCCCGCTTCACAACGGAACCCTCATTATTGTACCGTGCGCATGGCCATCTGTCCTCGCGCAAGCATCTCATAACCGATCGCGTTTGCCTTTGGATCCTCGATGAAGGTAGCCTTCGCCACAAGCGGGGTATGCTCAATCAACGGTCTGAACAGGACGCTTCCGCCTCCAATAAAGATGGCGGGATTGGTACGCAAATCCACCTGAAGCTCACGCAGCTTGCCCAAAATATCTTTTGCGTGCAGCTGAGCCGCATCACGAATCGCCTTTTTTACCTCATCTGGCAGTATCGTTTCCTGCCCCTGCAGCACTGCACAGATATGCTCGTCTTCAATGCGCATGTCGTGCTGCGCGCTGATTTTGCCAATGATATCATTGTTCATGGTGATGACTCCGCTCTCTAAACTGCGGCAGAATTGCAGATCCGGCTTTCCGTTGCGAAGGAGAAGCACATCGGTAGTATATCCGCCGATATCCACGATAAACATCCGCAGCGTTTTCAATAGCTGTCCGCTTTGAGGAACAACAGCGGCATACGCCTGCGGATACACAAAGACATTTCGGATCACAATGCTCATAGGACGGTTGTTGTAAGCAAAATTCACTGTTCCAAACCGCCTGAAATACTGCGCGAAGCGTTCTCTCAACATCCCGTAGTGTTCCGGCGGCAAGCCAACCGCAAGGTCGATCTGCTCAAACGCCGTATTGGCACCGGCAGCGGAAAGCTCCTTAGCAATGGCAAAGAGCGACAGGATAAAGTATCGATCATCTCTGGTCTTGTCTCTCATATAGGGCAAGCGCTGCCCGGTGAGCGACCAGTATTTCCCGTTGTACTCCAAAACCTCCTCTGCCATAGGCGGTTTTACGGTGTGTTCTGTCAGTCCGGAAATGAAAGAGAAATGCGGGGTTTTAACGGCATAATTTCCATGATCAATGGCGATCAACATAAGAGTACCTCCCTTTTTAATTTATCTAATTACACGGTTTAGCATGCGTATTTACAGCAGAAATACGCATTGAGTCAATAAATACGCGCGAAACGAAGGATCAGGCTTCTGGCTCTCCGTGGAGAAAAAGTCTCTGTTTCTCTCTTGGAAGAACACGATTCGACGCATTTACATTATTTCTTCCATAAAAGAAACTATTGATATTTCCGGCTGCTTGTGCTATGATAAAAGAAAACCCCGGAGGTGACCTGCCATGATCGTGCGTGAACGATATATGCGGCTGATCCGTGATTTTATGGATAAGCCTGTGATTAAAATCATAACAGGAATGCGGCGGAGCGGCAAAAGTGCTCTCTTGGAGCTTACGCGTCAGGAGCTGCTCGACCGCGGTGTTGACAGGAAGAACATCATTTTCATCAACTTTGAATCCTTGCGCTATGAGGCGCTCAGGGACTATAAGGCGCTGTACGCAGAGATCATCAAAATCGCTGGACAGACAGAAGGACGGATCTACGTCCTTCTCGATGAAATCCAAGAAGTGAACACTTGGGAGCAGGTCATAAATTCCCTCCGCGTAGATCTTGACTGCGATATCTATGTAACAGGCTCAAACGCAAAGCTCCTCTCCGGGGAACTCGCCACGCTGTTGGCTGGGCGGTATGTGGAGATACAGGTCTATCCGCTGGATTTTGATGAATATCTGGCATTCGCAGCAGAGAATGAGGACGAGGCAAAGCTCTCGAAGCGGGAACAGTTTGCTAACTTTCTCCGTTTTGGGGGACTGCCCGGCATCCATCAGCTGAAATGGGATGAGGATCGCGTCATGCAATACCTTCATGACATCTATAATTCCGTTCTGCTGAAGGATGTGATTGCACGAAACCGGATACGCGACACGGCATTACTGGAGAGTATTGTCCTTTATCTCATGGACAACATTGGAAACACTTTTTCCGCAAAAACAATCTCTGATTTTTTGAAAAGCCAGGGGCGAAAGCTAAGCACGGAAACCGTCTATAATTATCTGAAGGCATTGGAAAGCGCCTTCCTGATCCACAAGGTCGTCCGCTTTGACATCAAGGGAAAGCGGATACTGGAGACACAGGAAAAATACTATCTCTCCGATTTAGGTCTGCGCCACGCCGTTATTGGCTACCGGGACAATGATATTGCCGGCGTTCTGGAGAACACTGTATTCCTGGAGCTGCTGCGCAGAGGGTTCTCCGTCAACATCGGAAAGCAGGATGTGGCAGAGGTTGACTTCGTTGCAAACCGGGCTGACGACCGTCTCTATATCCAAGTCTGCTATATTCTTACGCCGGAAAATACGGATCGGGAATTTGCGCCGCTGGAGGCGATCTCGGATAACTACGAAAAACTTGTCCTGTCCACGGATACGCTGCTGCGGGTCAATCGTGGAGGGATCCGTCAAAAGAACATTATTGACTTTCTATTGGAGCATTAAATATGCGATAACGCAGGAACGAGAAAAGGACGGTACAGCCGAAGCTGAACCGCCCTTTTTCACTAAGATAATTGCCGCTGGAAGCAGTGCTCCCAAACATAATCATCAAGACCTTTGTAGCGTGGATCCCACAGATAGGTGCCATAGCGAAAGCCTGCATCCGAAAGCAGTGAGACCAGCGTCCTGTATCCGCCTTGCACATGGGGGTTCTCCATGAAATCCATGTCGAATGCAGTCATGATACGTTCTACACCTTGCTCATGCAGCTGCGGCAGGATAAGCTCCAATTGGGTCAATGTATTTACCCCCGCAACTGCGAGTACTGTCTGTCCTGTCAGGTAATGGATGACATCCGCTTTCATGGGGCCCTCTGTGAGCAGCACCATAGCGCGCGGTTCCCCCGCAATATGTACCCAACCCTCTGCCTTACAGCCGTCTGTGCGGCCGGTGCTGGATACCCAGCGAAATTTGCGCCGCGTCGCATTATCCCGGCGAATCTGCATGCCTTGAATACGGCCTTTGCTGTCTCGCACCGGAATCAGAATACCGCGGCTCTCACAGGCAAAGGACCATTTCCCGTCTTTTCGGTAAAAGCCGGGAACACCGGACAGATAATATCCGCTGGATTGAAGCTGCCTTGCAATGGTTTGCATCCCCACCACCGGAGTGGTCCGGTACCCAAGCCTGTCGATTTCCTCATCTGATAGGCCCCGGTTTCGCAGGTTCTGCCGATGGTCGGAGGCCAGCGTCAGCTTGGACAGAAGCCCGGTATAGGTGTCGCTTCGTGATGCAATATCTGTCGGTGGGACTTCTGCAACCACGGGCACAGGAATGTGCTCCGGCTTCGGTATACTGCCCTGCACATCCAAGCGTGCAATCAGAGCATCACGGACCTCCTCGCGGGCAATCCCCGTATAGTATGCATACAGATCGAAAATGCCGCCGGAGAACCCACAGCGCGGACAGCGAAATACATTCTTCTGCAGATTGATGTTGAGATGTTTTGCGTGCGGCTCGTCATCACAACACGGGCAGGGCACATTGTAGTTGCTTCTTCCGTATGGCGGGTATGGAAGCCCAATCAGCGGAATGATATCTGACATATGAAAGATGTCCATACAGCCTCCTTTCCGGGGGACGGAATATCCGTCCCCCGTGATGATATCCGCATCACACGGATGCCTGCTGCATGGCATGTTCACAAATCAACCTTGCCGCGTCAGACAGCTCCTGATTGTCTTTGTATTTATTGGCCACCCATGCAATCGCGTTTGGATCCATCGCTAACACCTCGCCAAGCGTCTTGCCGCTGTACTTTTTGATGGGGCACGGCTTCTGGAAAGCCTGCTCCAATCTCTGCTCCTCCGTTAGAACTGCCGGTTCGTATGCCGGCTCAATCTCTGCCTGTACAGGCTGCTCCAT
>ENA-ORRE01001850-ORRE01001850.1-human-gut-metagenome-genome-assembly--contig:-NODE-1850-length-13251-cov-6.614125_pt1 | contig 13251 bp, 10 predicted proteins | sample MGYA00242171_ERZ509126 | MGnify/ENA primary metagenome ERZ509126 (study PRJEB26280, sample SAMEA2338648) | human gut metagenome | biome: human gut; feature: human-associated habitat; material: faeces... | reverse complement strand
ACCACGGGCATACCGGTGGTGATGGCCTTGAAGCGGCGCAGGTCGCCCGGCAGGTGCCAGAGCATGCCTCCGCGCAGGCCGATGGCCCCGCCGCGGTCAGCCGCCACTATAACCGACAGCTGCGCCGCCGGACGTATCTGCGAATATTCCTTGCCGACGGGCCGGATGGAAGTGCGCCGCTCGTCGCCGTCGACCATGCCCTCGGTGGGCACCAGGTTCTGTATTGCCATAATGCAAAGTTAGCAATAATTTCCGAGACGGCGGCAGGCCGCGGGCAACGGCGCCTTTCCGGGTTTGACAAAAATTTGCTAACTTTGCGGCGCGGTAGGGACCGCAAGCCCCCGTGCCGCATTCTCTTATGGATTACACTGTTCTCGATTTCCTTTCGCTCCTGGGCGCCGTGTGCCTGTTCCTGTACGGCATGAAGGTGATGAGCGAAGGCCTCCAGAAAGTTGCCGGCGACCGGCTGCGCAACATCCTGGGCGCAATGACCAGGAACCGGGTGACCGGCGTGCTGACCGGCATCCTCATCACGGCGCTGATCCAGAGCTCGTCGGCCTCGACGGTGATGGTGGTCAGCTTCGTCAACGCCGGCCTGATGTCGCTGGCGCAGTCCATGGCGGTGATCTTCGGCGCCAACGTCGGCACCACCGTCACCACCTGGATCATTTCGGCGTTCAGCTTCGAGATCAACATCTCCACCTACACCATAGTGCTGCTGGCGGTGGCCGTGCCGCTGATGTTCATGAAGAAGGGGGGCTACAAGTCGCTGGGCGAGTTCATCGTCGGCTTCTGCTTCCTGTTCATGGGCCTGGACCTGATCAGCACCTACGTGCCGAACCTGGAGGAGAACCCGCAGATGCTGGCCTTCCTGCAGGACTACACGCAGATGGGCATCGTCTCGGTGCTGACATTCTTCTCCGTGGGCATCATACTGACGATGGTGGTGCAGTCGTCGGCGGCCACGTTCGCCATCACGCTGATCATGTGCTCGCAGGGGTGGATCTCGTTCACCCTTGGGTGCGCCGTCATACTTGGCGGCAACATCGGCACCACCATCACGCCCATCCTGGCGTCGCTGAGCGGCAACCTGGCGGCGCGGCGCACGGCCATGGGGCACGTGCTGTTCAACGTCGTCGGCTCCATCATAGTGCTGCTGGTCTTCTACCCCTTCGTGCACCTGGTGGGCGACATCACCGACGCCTGCATGGGCCTCGACCCCTACGACATCGACCGGGCGCAGGAGCTGGCAATGTCCGGGAAGACCCTGCTGGACGAGGCCGGCCGCAAGATCTCGTTCGACCAGAAGACCGTGGCCTTCGGACTGGCCATGTTCCCCACCGTCTTCAACGCCGCCAACCTATTGGTGATGATATGGTTCACCCGGCTCTACGTCAAGGCAGTGTGCTGGCTCATGCCGGCCCGCCACCGCGACACCGAGGAGGAGTTCACCCTCAAGTACATCGGGCGCGGCCTGCTCGGCACCTCCGAGCTCAACCTGGCCCAGGCCCAGAAGGAGATCGTGGTATACGGCGAGCGTGTGCAGCGCATGATTGGCATGGCCGAGACCCTCGTGGGCTCCGACCCCGACTCACAGGAATACCTCGACAACGTCAACCGCATAGAGAAGTACGAGGAGATCTCGGACCACATGGAGCTCGAGATCGGCATGTTCCTCAACAAGGTGGCCGAGGGCCGGCTCTCGCCCGAGGGCAAGAAGGAGACGGCCGCCATGCTCCGCATCATCTCCGAGATAGAGAGCATCGCCGACTCCTGCCTCAACGTCTCCAAGACCCTGCGCCGCAAGAACCAGGCCAAGGTGAACTTCGACCAGTGGATCCAGGCACAGATCGCCGGGATGTTCCGCATCGTCGACGCCGCCATGGACAACATGCTCGCGCTGCTGCGCGAGATGGACGCCCCCGACGAGGCACGCGTCATAGAGGCATACAACCGCGAACGCGAGATCAACAACTACCGCAACCGCCTGCGCGACGACAACATCTCCAACATCAACGACCATAAGTACAACTACCAGGAAGGCATCTTCTTCATGGACCTCATCAGCGAGGCCGAGAAGCTCGGCGACTACATCCTCAACGTCGTCGAGGGCGTCAAGCACCGCTTCAAGGAGGAGACCTTGGCCTGACATAGACCGATTCATTATCCACCCATGGAAAAAAGACTCGAAAACACATACTGCGTGATCATGTGCGGCGGCGTGGGCAGCCGCTTCTGGCCCTTCTCGCGCCAGGACCGCCCCAAGCAGTTCATCGACTTCTTCGGCACGGGCCGGTCGCTGCTCCAGACCACCGTGGACCGCGCCCTGGAACTCGTGGACGCCGACCACGTCCTGCTCATGACCAACGCCGCCTACGCCCCCGTGGCGGCCGAGCAGCTCCCCATGATACCGGCGGCCAACATCCTCTCCGAGCCGGCCCGCCGCAACACCGCCCCCTGCATCTGCTGGGCCGCGCACCACATCGCCGCCCGCGACCCCAAGGCCGCCATCGTCACCATGCCCAGCGACCACCTCATCCTCCGCCAGCAGGCTTTCGAGGAGGCCATAGCCAGGGGCGTCGACTTCGTGCGCGACACTGGCGCCCTGCTCACCCTCGGCATCAGGCCCACAGGACCCAACACCGGATACGGATACATACAGCAGGGCAAGCCCGTCGAAGACTGGCCCGGCATCCTCAAAGTGAAATCCTTCACCGAGAAGCCCGACCTGCAGATGGCCGAGTTCTTCCTCCGCAGCGGCGAGTTCTACTGGAACGCCGGCATCTTCCTGTGGCGCGCCGACGCCATCCTCCGCGCCTTCGCCGAGCACGATCCCGAGACCGGCGCCGTCTTCTCCGAGGGCGACGGCGTATACGGCACTCCCGGCGAGATGAACTTCATCGGCCACGCATACCCCAGCGCACCCTCCAACTCCATCGACTACGCCATCATGGAGAAGGCCGACAACGTCTACGTCCAGACCGTGGACCTGGGCTGGAGCGACCTGGGCACCTGGCGCTCCCTGCACGAGATGAGCCCCCGCACCCGCGAGGGCAACGTAACCCAGAACTGCAAGGTCCTGACGCAGGACTGCGCCAACAGCGTCTTCGCCATCGCCGGCGACAAGATCGTCGTCGCCGCCGGACTCGACGGCTACATCGTGGCCGACAACGGCAACGCCCTGCTCATCTATCCCATCGACCAGGAGCAGAAAGTGAAACAGATAGTCAACGAAGTGGGCCTCCGCTTCGGCGAAAAATACATATAACAATGCCACTGACAGAAACAGCATTCCGCCTGCCCGGCCAGGTGTCCGAGTACCACGGCAAGGTGCGCGACGCCTACACCCTCTCCGACGGCCGCATCGTCATGGTCGCCACCGACCGCATCTCCGCCTTCGACGTCATCCTGCCCCGGGGCATCCCCTGCAAGGGACAGGTCCTCAACCAGATCGCCGCCTACTTCCTCGACGCCACAGCCGACATCATCCCCAACTGGAAGCAGGCCGTGCCCGACCCCATGGCCACCGTCGGCCTGCTCGCCCGGCCCCTCAAGCTCGAAGTCATAGTGCGCGGCTACCTGGCCGGATCCGCCTGGCGCGAGTACGCCGCCGGAGCACGCTCCATCTGCGGCGTGCCACTGCCCGAAGGCCTGCGCGAGAACCAGCAGCTCCCCCACCCCATCATAACCCCCACCACCAAGGCCGACGAGGGTCACGACCTCAACATCTCCGCCGACGAGATCATCCGCACCGGCCTCGCCACCGCCGAGCTCTGGAAGCAGATCGAGCAGGTGGCCCTGGCTCTCTTCGCCCGCGGACAGGAGATGGCCGCCAGGCGCGGACTCATCCTCGTCGACACCAAGTACGAGTTCGGCCTCGTCGACGGCCGCCTCATACTCATCGACGAGATCCACACCCCCGACTCCAGCCGCTACTTCTACGCCGACGGCTACCAGGAGCGCCTGGAGAAAGGAGAGCCCCAGCGACAGCTCAGCAAGGAGTTCGTGCGCCAGTGGCTGCTCGACCACGGCTTCTGTGGCAAGCCCGGCCAGCAGGTGCCCGAGATGACACCCGAGTACTGCCGCTCCGTGGCCGACCGATACATCGAGCTGTACGAGCACGTCACCGGCCTGGAATTCGTCCCCGCACCCGACCAGGACGACGCAGCCGCCAGGATAGAGAAGAACCTCACCGACTACCTGGAGCAGAAATAGCCGTGCCGGGAGTAGAAAAGCTCAATCCCTACAAGGCAGGAGCGAAGGCCCCGCAGGTCGAGGCGATGTTCGACCACATCGCCTCGGCCTACGACCGCATGAACTCGCTCATGACCCTGGGCATGCACGTGCGGTGGCGCACCCGCGCCCTGAACGAGCTGCGAAGGGCCGTGGGCGACACCGACGGCAGCCTCCTCGACGTCGCCACCGGCACCGGCGACGTCGCCATACACCTCCGCCGCCTCTTCCCACGCGCCTTCGTCACGGGCATCGACCTCAGCCAGGGCATGATGGACGTCGCCCGCAGCAAGGTAGCCCGCCTACAGCTCCAGGGCATGGACTTCAGGCAGGCCGACTGCCTGGCCCTCCCCTTCGCCGACGGCACCTTCGAGGCCGTCACCGTCGCCTACGGCGTCCGCAACTTCGCCGACCTCGAAAAAGGATACCGCGAGATGCTACGCGTGCTACGCCCCGGCGGACGCCTCTGCGTCATAGAGCTCTGCGAGCCCAAAAACCTCCCCATGCGCCTCGGCTACCGCCTCTACACACGCACCCTCGTGCCACTGATGGGCCGCGTCCTCAGCGGCGACCGATCCGCCTACTCATACCTCCCCCGCTCCGTGGCCGCCTGCCCGCAGCGCCACGACATGACAGCCATCATGCGACACGCCGGGTTCGCCGACGCCGCATACAAAGTCCTGCCGCCGTCGGCCATCGCCATCTACACCGCCAAAAAACCAGAATAATGCGCCAATACCAGGAAATGCTCCGCCACATCCTCGACCACGGCACCGTGCGCGAGGACCGCACCGGCACCGGCACAATCTCCGTGTTCGGCTACCAGAACCGCTACGACCTCAGCCGGGGCTTCCCCCTGCTCACCACCAAGAGGGTGCACCTGCGGAGCATCATCCACGAGCTGCTGTGGTTCCTGGCCGGCGACACCAACGTGCGCTACCTGCAGGAGCACGGCGTGCGCATCTGGAACGAATGGGCCGGCCCCGACGGCGACCTCGGCCACATCTACGGCTACCAGTGGCGCTCCTGGCCCACCCCCGACGGCGGGCACCTCGACCAGGTCTCCCAAGCCCTCGACCTCATCCGCAACCACCCCGAGTCGCGCCGCATCATCGTCTCGGCCTGGAACGCCGGCGAGATCGACCACATGAACCTGCCCCCCTGCCACGCCCTGTTCCAGTTCTACGTCAGCGACGGCCGCCTGAGCCTGCAGCTCTACCAACGCTCGGCCGACAGCTTCCTGGGCGTCCCCTTCAACATCGCCTCCTACGCCCTGCTGTGCATGATGATGGCGCAAGTGACGGGCCTGCGGCCCGGCGAGTTCGTGCACACCTTCGGCGACCTGCACCTGTATCGCAACCACGTCGAGCAGGCGCTCCTGCTGCTGTCGCGCACCCCGCGCCCCCTGCCCCGCATGCTCCTCAACCCCGCCGTGAGCGACCTCTTCGCCTTCCGCTACGAAGACTTCCGCCTCGAAGGCTACGACCCCTGGCCCGCAATCCGCGCCGAAGTCTCCGTGTGATTCACGATGCGTCCCGCACCGTCCGGTCCGAAAAGCCGGAAAACGCCGCGAAGGCACGAAAAATCACACTGACACCCGCGATTCCACCGAGAGAAACAGCGATTCCCCCGGTGGATTATCATCGTAGCTTGATATTGCGAATTTCTTTTTGCAGCCCGTCGAGGAAACGGGCTGCATGGGCGCCGTCCATCTGAGTGTGATGGAACTGGAAGGAGACGGTCAGCATTGTCTTGAACCAATACTTGCGGTAGCGGCCCCATATCAGGAACGGATTGTTATAGATGCCGCTGTACATACCGACCGCGCCGTCAATATCATATTGAGCCAATGCCGAGGTGCCTATCACCATGCTGTCGGTCATGTCGTGGTTTTCGCACGATTCCGCGACATGCCTGGTAAGCCGGAGGTATTCGTCGCTGAACGTTGCCAAGTCGTTTGAAAACGGCACATCGCACGAGCTCACCCCGCCATCCCGGTTCATCACTATAGTATTGACAGCAAGAGTGTCATATTGAATCAACCGGCCATTAACAGGCAACACGTAGAACTCCTTGACCTTGCTTGCGGCGCGACCTATGCACCAGCACATCAGCATGTTGAATCTCATTCCCTTGCGGGAGCTTACCTTTCGCAACCGTGTGACGTCAAGCGTCTTAAACAATGTCACCATCGGCATCGGCGCGTTAATCCACGCCTCGAATGCGAAGGCGCGGGTTGTCTCTTTGGGGTCAATCTCTCTCATTCTTTCTCTGTCAAAGTCAGGGCTGGCCAGCGAACCTGAAATGCCATTTCCATAATATTCTTTCGTCATAAGGCAGAAATGCTCGGTGCGTGTATCGCCGAGCGGAAAAATGACACCTTCGTTCGTATTATGATATCGAAAGCCGCATTTAGCGCATACTCACGCGAGTTCGGGATGAAAATTGCCTGTATTGATATAGTTGTATGGTTATCAGCTATATACATTCATTGTTGCGGTGGATAATATCATTTGCTCCACTGATATCTTATGGCATAATGGGCATTTTGCACAAGACGTTTCTTACGCTTATCCCACTTGCCGATTCTCAAAGTCCTCTCCATAATGCAAAATTAGTAGAATCCTAATAAATAAGCAAATGATCAAAGTGCATTGACTCAATTTAACAAAGTAGATTTCATCAAAATCGCCAATCAAAATCCATCAAAATCAGAAAATAGTTTGGCTGACTCGGATAAAATCACTAATTTCGCAGTCAGTTATGAAAGAGATGAAATACCTGAGTAGAATTGCCGACAAGACTCTTGATCTGAGGCTTGAAGCTTTTGGCGCTGTGCAGATTGCCGGACCTAAGTGGTGTGGCAAGACGACTACGGCTGAACGTCGGGCGGCAAGCGTCATAAAGATGCAGGATCCGGACAGACGAGAGGGCTATCTTGCTACTGCACGTACAAAGCCGTCGCTACTGCTTAAAGGCGACACGCCACGCCTCATTGATGAATGGCAGGTAGCTTCGGTTATATGGGATGCAGTACGTCATGCCGTAGATGAACGTAGAGAGAAAGGACAGTTTATTTTGACCGGATCTACCGTAATTGACGATGATGAGATAATGCATACCGGAACCGGTCGCATTTCCAAAATGGCAATGTATCCGATGAGTCTGTTCGAATCTCTTGAATCGAATGGCTCTATTTCACTGTGTCGTCTATTTGATGAACCTGATTATGATATTGACGGTGAAATGTCGCAACTCTCCATTGAGCAACTAATATTTGCCGCATGTCGTGGTGGATGGCCAGCCTCGCTTGATGAAATGAGCGCAAAAGCAAAATTGCTCATCGCAAAGGATTATGTTGATGAAATCTGCAATAAAGATATTTCAAGGGTGGACAAGACCCGTAGAAATCCAACATTGGCTCGACTGATTCTTCGTTCTTATGCCCGAAATATCTGTACTTTGGCAAAGAAAACTTCAATGGTTGCAGATATAGCGGAGGAGATGGAGGGGACATCTATGCCAACATTTGATGATTATGTTGGCGCGCTGGAAAAACTGTTTGTCATAGACGACATAGAGGCATGGTCGCCAGCAATTCGTTCAAAGACCGTTATACGTACTGGCAAGAAACGCTGTTTTGTTGACCCATCTATCGTTGTGGCATCGTTGGGAGCCTCCCCGGAAAGCCTTGAACTTGACCTCAATACATTCGGATTCATCTTTGAATGCCTTTGTTTTCGTGATCTTCGGGTTTATTCACAGGCATTAGGTGGTCGGTTGTCATATTATCACGATCGCTTTGGTTTAGAGGCTGACGCTGTTTTACACCTTGATGACGGAAGATACGCACTTATCGAATGTAAACTCGGCAGTCGAGAAATTGAGGACGGTGCAAAGCACCTTCTTGAAATCAAGCGTCTTGTTGCAGAAAAGAATAAAACGGAGATGCAGATCAAACTTCGAGACCCGGATTTGCTGGTTGTTCTCACAGGCGGAGAAATGGCATATACCCGCGAGGACGGAGTGAAGGTAATCCCGATTGGTTGTTTGAGGGATTAACATTAAACTGTTTTAATAACTTGTTGTTAGAACATGAGAATACATCATTATACCTCGATAGAGACTCTAGGACTCATTCTTAAAAACAGAACGATAAGATTTAATCGTTCAGATCAGGTAGATGATCCTGACGAGATTGAGCTTGAAATTAATGGTTATCCTTTCGCTAAATATCTTTTGTTATCATGTTGGACATTGGAGGAAGATGAAAGTATACCACAATGGGGGCTATATGCAGGCAAAGGTCATGGAGTAAGAATCACACTTGATTCTGACCATCTTTTCCAAAATTTCTTGTCTGAAACCCGAGTTGAGTCAAGAGATGAAATAATCAAGAAAGTATGGGAAAAACGGTTTACGCAGCCTGACGGTACTGAAATATTCGCGTACGGCTTCCACACTACGTCTGGAGAGAAGTCGTATGTGCCATACTATATTTTTCATGGGACTTTTAATCCGACCACATCAGGATTGGCAATACTTCCGCCTGTTCCCAATTATGAATTCCTAACCAAGGTTGACTACGTCAATTCCTTAGATAATGCGTATGCTGATTCTATAAATATCAAGAATACAGATGAACGACATTATTCGATGAACTTTACTACAAGGATAGGATATAAGAAGCGTAAGTCATGGAGTTTTCAAAAAGAAGCTAGATTTATATTGATGTTGATGCACACCATGCCTCAAAAATCTGGGCAGATTATTGTAGATATACCAGACTTTTCCTTTACAAAATACGGTTTCCCGCCCACTAGTCAAGATAGATCAGAACAACTGTTTTACTTTGATTTAAGTGTTGATAACGATGCTTTTGATTATTTAGAAGTGATTGCCGGACCAGAGACAAGCGATGAGGAAAAATCAAAAATAAAGGACATCATTCAAGCGTATGCACCAAATGCTAAATATTCCATTAGTAGCTGCAGAACAAGATTTAATCGATAGCATAAAGGTCGAGACACAAGCTAAAATACAAAAATCAATCGCTCCGACAGACCAATGAAAGTCTGACGGAGCGATTGATGTGGATGGTTACTTGAACGGAGGATGATAGTTCCGGTAGAGATAGGCTTCTATCTCGTGTTCGGCATAGAGAATCTTGCCTTCGAGAGAGTAGAAACCGAATAGTCCTTTCAGTCGATAGTTGGCGAGGGTGGATTTACTGACCGACAGGCGGTGTGATAGTTCTGAATCTGATAGAAATCTCAACCCGTTGAACATCGGTATTGACAGCTAGACAAGATCTTCAGCTGGAAAATCCAGAGCAGACTGACCCCGTGTATCAGCTTGTCCGCAATATTGCGAGAGTCTATCTTTCTCCAGCTGCCACCGACTGGAATTCATACGTCGAACTGTTACGCAGAAACGGCATATCCGTGAAAGAGAAAATCGGAAAATCAGGGCGCGTCAACCTTTATTACGGAGTCGGCAAGCAGGAATTCTGGTACAAGAAACTTGATCCCTTTTTCAGCCATGAGAATCTTGAATTGAAATTCAAGGCTCGTCGGGAAAAGCAGCAAGAGGCAAGGGTTCAATCACCGACATCGCCACGACCTCAACCGCAACGAAAGTCACAGCCCCAACCAAAGCAGCCTGAGCCGATTGTGTGATACCGCCATTGCCGGATGTGGTATGTGGCGTAAAGATTGACCAACTCAGACAACAAGCATATCAGGAGGGTAAGTTCATCAGTATCGGAATATGTGAACCCGGAGGCGTTGTGCCTCTTACCCATTGGATATGGTACGATTTCGACAACCGGGAACCTGTCATAAGCCGCGCATATCCCTCCGACCACAAAATCCCTGAAGACTTCCAACGACAGTTGGCGGCAAAGCAATCTCAGGCATCGCCATCACCGGGTGCCGGAATCACAATGTCATCTCCGTCTATCGGCAGCGTACCGATTCAAGATGAAGGCTTCACTCATGGAGCAGCTCTCCCAGATGATTTCAAATTGTGGTTAAGCCGACATCCCGGACTGACCTTTGACGAAGCCCGCAGCCGTTATCGCGAGGAGCAGAAAGCCAAGCAACGCCTCCAAGGTCCAAAACTGCACTAATATTAACCGCCATAGAGAGAAGCCTCGGATCCTCCGGTGGCCTTAGACATGCTTTTCAACCTATTTGTAAATTATCTTGTCTACTTTATTTCCAATCTTTCTTATCAATAATTGTCCTGCTTGGGGTGAGCTTATAATAACACCTTGTAAATTATAATAAGTTGGGAGTTGATTTCTATCATCAGACAAAACACTCTTTAGACTTGAACTATAATCCCTATAATCTGAATAAACTGACCGGATTCTTCCGTAGGGCTCTGAATCTGTTAATGCGTCATACTCATAATGCTCAGATAGTGTCAATTCATTGGAATTCAAATAGTACTCATTATATGTATATCGATGCCAATCTCTTTGCGTAATGACATTGTCGCCTTCGTAAAAATATTTTCGTACATAATGGTCATAAATAACCCCATTATGATCATCAAAGTCATAATACTGCATTTGGTAATCATCGCCCTGCCATAATTCCTGTAGGGAATAATCATCGTCCCTAAAATATGAGTTGTCAATGAGTTTACTTCCGGTATTATCCGTAATCATATAATGGTAACTGTTATTATTCTGATAATCTGAAGAAAAATTGCGGCTAGGAGCATATTCAATATTGGAATCGCTAATCAATAAGTATTCGATCTTTGCATTTTTCATTCTATTAGCCCCTTGAACTGCATAGCCACTTATTGGCATGCTCCCATCGTGTTTATCCCATTCTATATTAGACCAACGCTCAATATATGGAGTTGAGCCTTGATAATTAAATCTTTCAGACCGAAATACCATACCATTGTCATTTATGAGATTTTTAACATGTAATATTAATGGCCATTTATCCTCAGTTTCATTTGTGGCTTTATATACTAAGGTCTCTATAATAAGCCCCTTAACATTAACTACATAATCATATTTATATCCTGACACATCCCATTGACCTGTCTCAGTATTATAAGTATAGTCTACTTTTTTCTCATAGCGATTGCTAACTTTCTTACTTAACGTATAGTCCCGTTTCTCTCCCGAATAAATTTTCCATACATATTTCCAATCATTGATATTATAATCCCAATCAGCTGTTCCGGTGTAGTAGATTCTACTACTTTCAATATCAGGAAAATCATTAAGGTATTCAATTTCATGATAGCCACTCAATTTCAATCCATTATTACCATCATTAAAATAATGCTCCATTTTAATGACCCTATTTTTATCATCATAGAAGTATAGCGAATAATTATTATCTGGGGTATAGAATCCCATGTCTACATTCCAGTCTTTGATAAGGTAGCCTAAATCGTTATAATTATAGTAAGATGTGTTATATAATTTCCAGTCTCCGTTCTCTCCTTCTTTTGTATAATACTCATGCTTGCCATATTTATATATAGGTGAGTTTGCATTACTCATTCTTGGGGTTGATACGTAATTCCTTTTGTTTATATAATATAATTCAGTATCAGCATTTACAATACCTTCCGGTATAATAGTAAAGATACTATCATGCATAATATTGAGCTGACCGTATATGGGATTGAATGAGCTTGCAAAGATAGCAAAGCATACCATTGAGAATTTGATAAATAGTTTCATCACGTTTTGTTATAATTTAGTTGTTATTTTAAATTCCTAATTCAGTTTCAATTACTTTTCGGTCATGTCCTATATTCCGATTCAGAAAGTTTTCAAGAAAAGAGGCGTGGGCTGCTATGCCACGCCTTTACGGATAGGTGGTAGGAATACCTGTATATGAAGATGTGGGAATAACAGTTCCACGCCTTATGGCATGGAGACTGTCATGACTTTCTCTTGCATATACTTGGATGTAAGTTTCCTACGCTTTATCCGTACAAGCAGAAGACATAACGCCTCTTTGTTTCAAAATGTCCGGACAGACTACGGCCTATCCAATTGCAAAGTTACGATTTCTTTCTTATAAACCAAGTTGTAAAGCTTTTAATCTTCGCGAATATTCGGTTATTCTTATTATTTGAACAATAAAAACAATATGGAGGTGTTAGAAGTAATATCTGTATTTGCCATTTTTATAAGCAAAGATGAGGACAATTCTTATATATCCGACACATCGTAAAATTGTTGCTCTGCTTAAAGAGCATGTGGCTTCCGGAAATCATTTGGAAGTTATCCAAGAAGATATAGATGATTTTCATCAATTGATGCATCGAACCCCAATAGCGGTGGAGCGGCACAAGGGAATCTATAGAATACTGCTCAGAATCGTGAATCGTAATAAAGACCGGCCGGGATTTCTTGAGAATGATTTGATGATCATAAATCAAATTGAGAAAGCATTTGCGCGAGCCGAAAGGAAAAGGCTTGATATTACTATTAGAAATGCTATTTTAAGGCCTATTTTATCAAAATTATTAAGTTTAATTGACCATGCCACGTAAAAAGGATTGTAAATAGTCAATATTGAGAACGAGACATTGCTTAGGCTAAACTGGTAATGTAATTTAACCGTTGGGCGTGGTGACTCTGCTGAAATTCTGGCTGAGGTCACCACATTTTTATCGCCGGATTATGGCTAAAGTCTATTAAAGTTTGAGGTTGTGGGGCGGTGAAATGGGGTTGAATAATGCTGAATGATTTTGGCTGGATGTGATTTAAATATTGGTTTTCAGTATATTAATTCATCACAAGAATAGATATGTATCTATATCAGCACACATAACATACAATGTAACAACGCATTAGCGTGAGCGTGGTGACCCCAATTAGTGCATCTGACCCGAATGAATGATTCGTACAGCCTTATAAAGGCACAAAACACTGAATATTTTTTGATATTCAGTGTTTTGTATTACCTTTCGGTGTGGTGCCACCAGGAATCGAACCGGGGACACAAGGATTTTCAGTCCTTTGCTCTA
>ENA-ORRE01001849-ORRE01001849.1-human-gut-metagenome-genome-assembly--contig:-NODE-1849-length-13278-cov-6.080768_pt1 | contig 13278 bp, 10 predicted proteins | sample MGYA00242171_ERZ509126 | MGnify/ENA primary metagenome ERZ509126 (study PRJEB26280, sample SAMEA2338648) | human gut metagenome | biome: human gut; feature: human-associated habitat; material: faeces... | reverse complement strand
GACAATAGTTGGGCTTGCCCCTGCGAAGATAGCTAGCTGCCGGGTCCTTTTTTTTACAAAAATGCAGTGGATTGTCTGCTTTTTTTTTACGCTTTTCTAGCGTATAATACCAATATGCATAAAATTTTGAAATATTGTAAATCAAAACCTATCTATATCATCTTAGCTGTGTTACTCCAATTTTTAACACTGTTCTTTTTGGTGAGCTATTTTAGTCAAAGATTCTTTATTGTTTACTATATCTTGATTATATTTAGTCTTTGCGTCTGTATGCATATTATCAATCGTGATTCGGATTCCAGTTCTAAATTATTATGGGTTTTATTGATTATGTCTTTTCCAATCTTTGGAGGCGTTGTTTATTTATTACTTGGAAATCGTAAAATTCCAAAGGCTTTAATGATCAAAGATAGACAAGCGTATTCAGATTATAAAAAGTATGCTCTTCAAAACATTGAAATTTTAAGTGATCTTCATGAAGATGACTATGTCTTAGACAAAATGACATCCATGGCATGGACAAATGGATATTTTCCAGTTTATGACAATTGTTTGTTAACTTATTTTCCTTCTGGTGAAGAACAATATCAGGCTTTTATTCAAGAATTAATTAAAGCCGAAGATTTTATCTTTATGGAATTCTTTATTATCAATAAAGGTGTTATGTGGAATACCATTCTACAGATCTTAATGGATAAAGCCGCTATGGGCGTAGATGTTCGTGTTATTTATGATGATATGGGATCTTTGACCTATTTACCTAGAGATTATGCGAAATGGTTGAATGTGCGTGGCATTAAAACACATGCCTTTAATCCATTACGACCTCAATTGGCCATGGCAATGAACAATCGAGATCATAGGAAGATTCTAGTCATTGATGGTAAGGTGGCCTTTACAGGAGGTTGCAACATTTCCGATGAATATATCAACACGAAGAAACGTTTTGGGCATTGGAAAGATATGGGTTGTATGATCAAGGGAGCTGGTGTTGAAATGTTTACCATTTCCTTCTTACAGATTTGGAACTATCAAGCCAGTGAATATACATCGTATTCGCGTTTTATTCAAAATCGTGAAGTCTTTTCATCATTAAAGAATCCTGGATATATTATTCCATTTTCGGATTCTCCAACGGATGAAAATAACACAAGTTTAAATATGCATTTGAATATGCTTGGCTGTGCCAAAGACTATTGTTGGATCACAACGCCCTATTTAATTTTGGATGCTGAAATGATTTCATCTCTAAAACTCGCCGTATCCAATGGTGTAGATGTACGAATTGTTGTTCCTGGAATTCCGGATAAAAAGATGGTATATGAAGTCACAAAAGGCAACTTTGATACGTTGATCAAAGCAGGTGTCAAAATTTACGAATATACACCTGGATTTATTCATGGCAAAGTTTGTATCGTTGATGATTCCAGTGCATTAGTAGGCACAGTGAATATGGATTTTAGATCGTATTATCAACATTATGAATGTGGTGTATGGATGCATGAAACCACTTGTTTGACAGATATAAAAAATGACTTTGAAAAAATATTCAAAGTCTCGCATGAAGTTTCATTAGAGGAATGTGTAAACACAAATCCAGCTGTGAAAGTATATCGAAATATATTAAAGGTATTTAGTCCTATCATGTAGGAATAAATACCTTTTTTTCTATTTATGAATCATTTTTTCGGGTTGCACATACAAATCGAATTCTTCACTTGTCAAATAACCCAAATCTAAAATGGCTTCTTTTAAAGTTAAGTTATTTTTGAAGGCATGTTGACTTGCATGTCCTGCTTTTTCATAGCCAATCACTGGATTTAAACAAGTGACTAACATTAATGAGTTATGTAAGTTTTTATCCATAGTTTCTTTATTGGCCTTTAAACCATCTAAACAATGGATGGTGAATGAGTGAATCGCATCACTTAATAATTGAATGCTCTGATCCATATTATAGGCAATCAATGGCATAAAGACATTTAATTCAAAGTTTCCTTGGCTTGCCCCAATACCAATCGCCGTATCATTTCCCATGACCTGTACGGCAACCATAGTTAAGGCTTCACATTGAGTTGGATTGACTTTACCCGGCATAATACTAGATCCTGGTTCATTGCTTGGAATATCAATTTCATGAATGCCACTTCTTGGGCCACTCGCAAGCCATCTTATGTCATTCGCAATCTTCATGCAGTTAGAGGCAAGACCTTTTAAAGCTCCACTTGTATATACCATGGCATCCTTACTTGTTAGGGCATGGAATTTGTTTGGATCTGGTACAAAAGGAAGATGTGTCTTTTCAGAAATGATCTTTGTGACGACTTCATCAAAACCTTCTGGACAGTTGATTCCTGTACCTACAGCGGTTGCATCACAAGCTAGTTCATACACATATTTTAAGCTATCGATAATTTGAGCTTTACTATGCTCAATCATAGAACGGTATCCACTTAATTCTTGTGAGAAATATAATGGAGTGGCATCTTGAAGATGAGTCCTACCAATTTTAATAATGCCTTCGTTTTCTTCTTCTAATTTTTTGATTTGATGAATCATTAAATCCAATTGTGGAAGTAGCTCAGCATTGATTTTTTGTGCGACCATGATATGTAACGCAGCCGGGAACGTATCATTTGAACTTTGGGATGCGTTAACCGTATCGTTTGGATGGAGAATGTTTTCCTTTGCGTATTCATTTCCTAACATGGAAATGACTTCATTGGCATTCATGTTGGTTTGTGTTCCAGAACCTGTTTGCCAGACATGTAAAGGGAACTGGTCTAAATAGTGTCCGTTTTCGATTCTTTGACAGATTTCGACAATGGCTTCACATTGTTTTTCAGTAATTTTATTGAAATGAAGGTTGGCCTTGGCACATGCTTCTTTCAATATCGCAAAACTATGAATCAAAGAGGCAGGCATTAATTCCTGTCCAATCTTAAAATTCTCTAAACTTCTTTGGGTTTGGGATTTCCAATATTTGTCAGCTTCGACTTTGATTTGTCCTAAGCAATCTTCTTCTATACGATATGTACTCATTTTGTTCACCTCTATGAAGTAGTTTAACATTTTTTTAAAAAATTGTCTGTATACATGTTACAATAGATACGTAAAATAAAAGGAAATGAGGAATACTACATATGCGAATGAAGGAGCCATATGAAGCTTATTTAGATGATTACAATTGTTTGGATGTTTATATGTCCAAAAATTTTTTTGGTGGAAAAAGTCGTATTTTCCATATGAAAGATACAAAGGATCGTATTATTCCGTTGACGATTCAGTCTCAAAGTGATCTATACAATGGATATACGCATTATTCATTGTCTTTAAACGGGAATTTGCAAATGGGTCAAGAATACACTGTGTATGATGAACATTGTAAAACTTGTGTTGCCAAATACTCTCATATTGTCAAAACAGAGCGTTTTGCGAAAGAGTACATGTATGAAAAAGAGGATCTAGGAGTTACATATACACCGGAAAAGACAACCTTTAAAGTATGGGCACCCACCGCATTAGCTGTGAATGTAGGCTATGTTTTAAATGGTAAGAAAATCGTTGAATCGATGGCTCGACAGGATAAAGGGGTTTTCTCGCTTACTGTCAATAAAGATTTAAATGGAGTTCACTATTCTTACTTAGTACGTGTGAATGGAGAATATAAAGGGGTAACAGATCCTTATACTTGTTTTAGTGGTCCGAATGGCCAATACAGTGTGATTGTAGATCCTAAGAGTTTAAAACTTCCAAAAAAAGTCAAATTGAAGCCAATGGATAGTGAATGCGATGCGATTATATATGAGGCAAGTATTCGTGATATGACAAGTCAAACTGGAATTGGTGTGAGTCATCCAAAAAAATTTGTGGGCTTTACGGAAGAAAATGAAATCACAAAAGCACACAATACGGGCTTTAGTTATTTAAAATCATTAGGTGTGACACACGTACAATTGATGCCTGTATTTGACTTTGGCAGTGTGGATGAAGTGTATCCAAATATTTTCTATAACTGGGGCTATGATCCTGTACAATATCGTTGTTTGGAAGGGGCCTATTCACTAGATCCAAAGAATGCGAAGTTACGTATCGAGGAGTTTGCGAATTTGGTGCATGATTGCCACAAGGCAGGCATTCGAGTGAATTTGGATTTAGTGTTTAATCATGTGTATGTCAAAGAAAATTTTGCGTTAGAAAATATGGTGCCCGATTATTATTTCTTAATGAATCGTGAAGGTGAATTTTCGAATGGAAGTTTCTGTGGCAATGATATTGATACACAGCCATATATGGCACGTAAATATTTTTTAGAAACTTGTAAGAAGATCATTGAGTTATTTGATGTGGATGGTTTCCGTTTTGATCTAATGGGAATTCTAGATTATAACTTAATGAATGAAATTAGTGAAGAATGTAAAAAATTGAAACCGGATTTTATGATTTATGGGGAAGGCTGGAATATGCCAAGCTTTGTGACGGAAGAGATTCGTGCTTCGCAACTGAATCAAGCTAAGATGCCACATGTTGGTCATTTCTCGGATCGTTTCCGTGAAGTGGTACGTGGATCGAATGATGAGCTTTCACGAAAAGGCTTTGCGTCAGGACAAGCCGATTTATTCTATCAAGTAAAATGCGTAATGGCCGCAAGCTGTATGGACCATGTGTTTGATAGTCCAGCGAAAGTCATTAATTATGTAGAGTGTCATGATAATCATACGTTATGGGATAAAAACAGAGTATGTTGTCATGGGGAGAGTCGTGATTTAAGAGAAAAACGACAGATCATGGCCAATGCGATGGTATTACTTGCACAAGGGGTTCCATTTATTCATTGTGGTCAAGAGTTTGGTCGCACTAAACAAGGTTTAGGGAATACATACAATCGTTCGGATAACTACAATCGTGTTGATTATCAAAGAAGGGATCATCATATTGAAATTGTAGAGCGTACAAAGGAATTGATTCAGCTTCGTAAAGAACATCCTTGTTTTAGATTGAGCACGGTTGAAGACATCGAAAAAGGTGTTCAATTTGATTCGATCTATGATCAAGTCTTAGTCTATTCTTGTCAAAAAGGGGATGATCATTGTGTAGCTTTCTTTAATCCAACGAACATTCCTTATGATTATCATTTGGACCAAGAAGCTAGAGTCTTGTTTGATGATGGTAATAGCAATGCGCTAGAAACGCAGGATATTCATATTGCATCATTTAGTGTCGTCGTTTGTCAATTTGGCTTGACGGCGTAGAACTCAAAACATATAATATATGTTAAATTGAGAAGGAGATAAACAATGGCAAAATTTTTTGAAGAACCATCTAGAACGTTCAGTGAGTATTTATTGATTCCTGGTTACACAGGTCCGGATTGTACACCGGATAAGGTGAGTTTGAAAACGCCTTTAGTAAAATTCAAAAAAGGTGAAGAACCTGCACTATCTTTAAATATTCCAATGGTAAGTGCTGTAATGCAGGCTGTTAGTGGTGAAGAAATGGCTTGTGCACTTGCACGTGAGGGTGGAGTAAGTTTTATTTACGGTAGTCAATTGAGTCTCAAGCCGCTATGGTTCGTAAAGTAAAATCGACTAAGGCTGGATTTGTTGGCAGCGATTCAAATATTAGCCCTGAAGCAACATTAGAGGATGTAATTGCTCTTCGTACTAAGACAGGACACTCAACAATGGCTGTTACTGACAATGGTCAAGCAGATGGTAAATTAGTAGGTATCGTAACAAGTCGTGATTATCGCGAAAGTCGTATGGATCATTCGATCTTGGTTAAGGAATTTATGACACCATTTGAAAAATTGATCGTCGGAGATGAAGATATTACATTGTCTGAGGCAAACGATTTAATCTGGGAACACAAATTAAATCAGTTGCCTATCGTTGATAAAGAACAACACTTAAAGGCATTCGTGTTCAGAAAAGATTATGAATCACACAAAGATAATCCAAATGAATTATTGGATGATAAAAAGCGCTACATTGTAGGTGCTGGTATCAATACACGTGACTATGCGACTCGTGTACCTGCTTTAGTAGAAGCTGGTGTAGATGTTTTATGTATTGATTCAAGTGAAGGATATTCTGCATGGCAAGCTGAAACAATTAAATGGATCCGTGAACACTATGGTGACAGCGTAAAAGTCGGAGCTGGTAACGTTGTAGATGGAGATGGTTTCCGTTTCTTAGCGGATGCAGGAGCTGACTTTATTAAGATTGGAATCGGTGGAGGTTCTATCTGTATCACTCGTGAACAAAAAGGTATTGGTCGTGGACAAGCTACAGCTACAATTGATGTTGCGAAAGCTCGTGATGAATACTTTGAAGAAACTGGAATCTATGTTCCAATTTGTTCAGATGGTGGTATTGTACATGATTACCATATCACATTAGCATTGGCATTTGGTGCTGACTTCGTTATGTTGGGTCGTTACTTTGCTCGTTTCAAAGAAGCTCCAAATAAGATTGTAAGTGTAAACGGAAATTACATGAAGGAGTACTGGGGCGAAGGTAGTGCTCGTGCTCGTAACTGGCAAAGATATGATGTTGGTGGAGACAAGAAAATGTCTTTCGTAGAAGGTGTTGATTCATATGTTCCTTATGCAGGTAGCTTAAGAGACAATGTAGGTCTATCTTTATCTAAGATTCGTCATACAATGTGTAACTGTGGATGCTTAACAATACCTGAACTTCAAAAAGATGCGAAGGTTACATTAGTATCAAGTACAAGTATTGTCGAAGGTGGAGCTCACGACGTTGTAGTTCGTGATGAAAATTTCGACGCAAAACCACAATAATCTCAAAAGGACTTCGGTCCTTTTTTTCTTTATGAAAATACCTTATAATACTTGTATGGAAAAACAAAATGATTTATTGATGGATTCAAGTATCCTCTATCGAAGTACACAGAAATATTATGATAAGATGCTGCAAGATTTGAATTTGAGTTATGCCCAGCTTCCAATCTTGATTGAAATCTATGAGAATGAAGGTATTTCCCTCCAACAAATCGTACAGGTTGGTGGATACGACAAGGGTACGGTCACAAAAAATGTTCAAAAATTGAATACTTTGGGTTATGTTTCCATCTTAACAAGTGCCAAAGATAAGCGTGTTAAAGAATTATATACGACGGCACTCACCAAAAAACATATATCTGAAATCTATGGGATTCGTAGAGACTGGTGGCATCACATTACACAAGATCTAACGGCAGAGCAGATTGAAGTTTTTTCTACGTTTTATCAGACTTTATCCAATCATGCCAGAAGCTATGCAGATTTGGAGCAGACCAATCTGCAGTTTTATAAATTAAAAAAATTATCTTTATCAGATTATGATTCACATTTGAGTTGTTCTTTATATACAGGGGGATGTAATTTAAAGTGTCCGTATTGTCATTCAAGAGATTTGGTGTATTTAAAAGAAAACATGTATCCGATCGTTACGGAAAAAATCAATGAATATTTAGAGAGTCATCGCAAAGATTTAGATGGCATTTATATATCGGGAGGAGAGCCTTTGATGCATGAGGGGGTTGTTTCCTTTCTACAGTATGCCAAGACTTTAAACTATAAAATTAAGATTCATACGAATGGTATGTTCTATGAACGTTTAAAAACAATCCTTGCACAAAAATTGGTAGATCATGTCAGTCTAGATATTAAAAATGCTCCGAGTGCCTATGCGAAAACGTGTGGGGTTGAGGATATGGATTTAAAGGATATTGAGAAGTCTTTGGATTTGTTGAAGCAATCGGTTGTACCATATGACATTTGTGTAACTTTGGTAGATGAATTGCATAATCAAGCAACTATAGAAGAATTAGGACAATGGATCCAAGGCGTGGATACAGTGATTTTACAGCCATTTGAAGATAGTGAAACGACCATTGATCATTCGTTGCATCGACCTAGTTTTGAAGTTGTTTTAAAATATAAAAAGATATTCGAAAAGTATGTTAAACATGTAAAGATAAGGGGGAATCAAGCATGATCGAAGTCGAAAAAAGAGATGGGTCCATAGTTGGTTTTGATTCGTCAAAAATCTTTTCGGCCATATCCAAAGCGTTTGATTCTTTACATATGGAAAAAGACAATGCGATTATCAACTTACTGGTACTTAGAGCCACGGCTGATTTTCAAACGAAGATCAAAGACAATCGCATTAGTGTAGAAATGATTCAGGATAGTGTTGAAAAAACGTTGTCAGAATCTGGCTATTATCCGGTCGCAAAGACATATATTTTATATCGTAAACAAAGAGAAAATGTACGTAAGATTCAATCGACGGCCAATGAATATATTCATTTAGTCAATTCGTATTTACACGATAATATTTCTTTGGAAGATGAAACCTCCATGGCAACGTATTCTGTGGGTGGTTTGATCTTATCCAATTCAGGTATGATCACTTCGAATTATTGGTTGAGTGAAGTGTATGATGCCCAAATTACCAACGCACATAAAAATGGGGATCTATATATTCATAATATCAATATGTTGACGGGATGCAGTGCAGGCTGGTCTTTAGAAAATCTAATTTTAAAAGGACTTCCTTCTGTGAATAAGATGATTTCATCCCTTCCTGCCAAGCATTTATCAACGTTATGTAACCAGATGGTCAACTTTCTAGGAATCATGCAGAATGAATGGGCCAGTGCCCAATCATTCGCACATTTTGATACGTTACTCGTACCTTTTATTCATCAGGACAAGCTATCTGTCAAGATGGTCAGTGATTGTCTAGAAAGCTTTATATATGGGATAAATATTCCTTCAAGGTGGGGTACCCAAGCTCCTTTTAGTCAGATTACTTTGGATTGGAATGTTCCGCAAGAATTTATAAACAAAAAGGCAATTGTAGCCGGTCGAGAATGTGATTTTACATATGGAGATTGTCAAAAGGAAATGAAGATTCTTCACGATGCCTTATTTGAAGTTATCAATAAGGGAGATATTTCAGGTCGTGGTTTTCAATTTCCAATTATTGCCCTTTACTTAAATCCAGATTTTGATTGGATGCGCGAAGAAGAGTTGTTTAAGGCTTGTGCCAAATATGGAACGCCTTATTTTTTGACAAAAGAAAAACAAGATGTGGAAGGATATTTTGGCTATAAACCTTTATGTGGAAGTATGGGGGTTGTGACATTAAACATAGTGCGCTTAGCGTATCTTTCAAGTAGTAAGGAAGATTTCTTTAAGCGTTTAGATAATTTAAGTGATGTGGCCCTTCGTTCTTTTGAAGTCAAGCGACAAGTGTTAAATCAATTGTTGGAGGCCGGCTTATATCCATATACCAAGGCCTATATATCGGATTTTAATGATTACTATGGTACTTTAGGTATTGTGGGTATGAATGAGGCTTGTTTGAATGCGAAATGGTTAAAGAAGGATTTGATGGATTTGGATGCACAAACTTTTTCCATGGAAGTGTTAGAGTTTTTAAATCACAAACTTTTAAATCAAAGTCAAAAAGTTAATTTAGAGGCTACACCGGCAGAAAGTGTATGTACGCATTTTGCCCAAATTGATCAGGAATTGTATCCAGAAATTCAAAGTCATGGATATTATACGAACTCAACACATTTAGATGTCGCCAGTACGGATGATGTCTTTGAAGCTTTACATATACAACAAGATTTTCAAAATCAATATAGTGGAGCCACTTCATTTCCAGTCTTTATTGATCATGGAATCGAAGATTGGAAGATGGCGGCTTTACTTGTGAAGACCATTTATGAAAACTACGATGTACCTGTATTCACAATTACGCCAACATATTCGGTTTGCGAAGAACATGGCTATCTATTGGGGCATCAAGATATTTGTCCGAAATGTTCCAAATCAACCGAGATCTATTCTCGTGTTTCAGGATATTATCGAAACTTAGAGGATTGGAATGAGGGTAAACAAAAAGAGTTTTCAAGAAGAAAGACATATTCGATTTAAGGAGGGGATTATGAAAGAAACAATAGGTTTTATTGGTGCTGGAAACATGGGTAAAGCCATGATTGAAGGAATCTGTCAGAACCATGTATTTAATACAGTTTGGGTGTGTGATCATCACCAGGAAAATTTAGATGTACTACATGAAAAGTATGGAGTCGAAACGAGTTTAGATGAAAAAACAGTAGCACAAAATAGTGATGTATTGGTGTTGAGCGTGAAGCCGAAGCACTATCCAAAGGTGATTGAAACAATCAAGGACAGTGTCAAATCCGATGTGATTATTGTGGATATTGCAGCAGGTGTAACCATTTTAGATGTGAAGACATACTTTGGCAAAGATATAAAGGTGATTAAGGCAATGCCGAATACGCCTGCATTGGTATTATCTGCGATGAGTGCCATTTCGTTTGATGATTTGGTTACTGAAGAAGATAAAGTTTGTGTTCAGTCTATCTTTAATAGTTTTGGTAAATGTGAAGTTGTCGAAGAAACTATGATGGATGCCGTAACCAGTGTGAGCGGTTCAAGTCCTGCCTATGTATTTATGTTTATTGAAGCGATGGCAGATGCAGCTGTGGCACAAGGTTTACCTCGAAATAAGGCGTATACATTTGCGGCACAAGCCGTTTTGGGAAGTGCAAAGATGGTCTTAGAAACAGGTATGCATCCAGGTACCTTAAAAGATATGGTTTGTTCACCTGGTGGAACAACGATCGATGCGGTTTGCGAGCTGGAAAGAACAGGCTTTAGAGCGAGTGTTGAATCGGCTATGCGTGTTTGTGGTGAAAAATCAAAGAAAATGACGGAGGGAAAATAGATATGAAAAATATTTGTATTGGATTATTTGAGGGGGAAACATTACCTGAAAGTTTAGCGGCTTTTAAAAATGTAAAATTGGATTTAGAGTTTGGTAAGATTACAACAATTCATACACTAAATCAATTGGATTGTGAAAAAATCGTAGTCGTTGGTTTGGGTGATGGTAAAAAGAACATCAAGGAAGCTTTTAGTAAAGTAGAGGCGGATGATTATTTGGTGTATGTCACTGAAAACACGGCGTATGCGGCTGGTTTTGGACTTGTATATGGAGCGTATAGCTATAAAGAGACTAAGGTGTATGATTTAGAGAGTGATGGTTTTAAAGATGAATTTGAAAAAGGTAAAACAGTAGCTCGTATTGTAAATCATGCGCGTGAAATGAGTGATATGCCCGCAAACTTTTTAACACCAGATCATTTGGTGGATGAAGCGAAGATGGTGGCTGAAAAGTATGATATGGAAATTGAAGTATTAGCACAAGACGATTTAGAAGAAATTGGTGCCGGTGCTCTTTTAGCTGTCAATCAAGGCTCCGACAGACCATGTTTTATGGTGGTTATTCGTTATGATGGTGGTAAGGAAGACGAAGACTATACAGCTCTTGTTGGTAAGGGTCTTACATATGATGCGGGAGGCTATAATATCAAGTCCAATATGCATGGTATGAAGTATGATATGTGTGGGGCTGCCAATATGCTTTGTGCATTGGAGTTACTTGCTGAATTAAAGGTGGAAAAGAATATTGTGTGTGTTTTACCAATTACTGAAAATAAAATCAATGGTCATGGCTTCGTGGATGGGGATGTGATCACAAGTTTGAGTGGTAAAACGATTGAAGTCACAAATACGGATGCCGAAGGAAGATTGATTTTGGCGGATGCCTTGACAATGGCACAAAAATTAGGAGCTACACGCGTCATCGATATGGCGACTTTAACGGGGGCTTGTGTTCGTGCTTTAGGCAGTACATATACAGGAATCTTTAGTAATGATGATAGTTTCTATTTGCCTTTTTTAGGGGCTTCAAAAGCTACAAAAGAACAGATTTGGCGTTTACCTGTAGATGAATATTTCCATTCGGAATTAAAGTGTTCTAAGGTAGCGGATATTATCAACTCAAAGACTTTGGGTGGAAATGCAAGTTTAGCTGCGGCTTTCTTAGAAGAATTTATTGAGGAAGGCACTCAGTGGATTCACTTGGATATTGCAGGAACGAGCGATAAGGATGAAGTGGCTACAGGTGTTATGATTGAGACAATTGTTCATTTTCTTGAAAATGAATGTAAATAAATTGTAACGTGTTGAAATAATTTACAGAACATGGTATTATCATACGTGTTTAGAAAAGAGGACAAATTTATGGAAGTACAATTTGTAGAAAGTAAAAACTTAAAAGAAAAACCAACTGGAGCTTTAGGCTTTGGTAAATATTACACAGACTATATGTTTGTGATGGATTGGGATGCTGGTCAAGAATGGCATGATGCCAGAGTCGTACCTTATGGACCATTAGAATTTGATCCAGCAAGTATGGTATTGCACTATGCACAAGAAACATTTGAAGGTATGAAGGCCTATCGTACTAAGGATGGTAAGGTTCAATTGTTTAGACCTGAAATGAATGCGAAGCGTTTTGCGAACTCCAATAAACGATTAAGTATGCCAACTTTACCTGTAGATATGTTTGTAGATGCTGTAAAAACAATTGTGAAGTATTCAGAAGATTGGATTCCAACAGGTGAGGGTGAATCTTTATATATTCGTCCATTCATGTTTGCGACAGAAGCTGCGATTGGTGTACATGCGGCAAGTCATTATAAATTTATGATTATCTGTTCTCCAGTAGGTGCTTACTATGCCGAAGGTGTAAATCCTGTTAAGATCTATGTAGAAGATGAATATGTTCGTGCTACAAAAGGTGGTACTGGATTTACAAAATGTGGTGGAAACTATGCAGGTAGTTTAGCAGCTCAAGTAAAAGCTGAAGAATTGGGTTATTCTCAAGTTTTATGGTTGGATGGAGTTCACCGTAAATACATTGAAGAAGTTGGTTCCATGAACGTTATGTTTGAAATTGATAATAAGATTGTGACAGCTCCATGTGAAGGTACAGTACTTCCTGGTGTTACTCGTGATTCTATTTTACATATCTTGAAAGATTGGGGATATGAAATCGAAGAAAGACATTTGTCTGTGGATGAATTGATGGAAGCAGGTCACAATGGTAAGCTACAAGAAGCTTGGGGAACAGGTACGGCTGGCGTAATTAGTCCAATTGGTGAATTGTACTACAAGGGTGATAAAGTTACTGTTTCTGATTTTAAAACGGGTGAATTAACACAAAAGTTATATGATACATTAACAGGTATTCAATGGGGTACAATTGCAGATCCTTATGGATGGACTGTTGTAGTTGACTAATAAAAGGAAGGTGTACATTGTACATCTTCCTTTTTGGTATGCCGGGCATGGCATATATCTAGACAGTGAAAGTCTGTTGT
>ENA-ORRE01001837-ORRE01001837.1-human-gut-metagenome-genome-assembly--contig:-NODE-1837-length-13328-cov-6.654939_pt1 | contig 13328 bp, 14 predicted proteins | sample MGYA00242171_ERZ509126 | MGnify/ENA primary metagenome ERZ509126 (study PRJEB26280, sample SAMEA2338648) | human gut metagenome | biome: human gut; feature: human-associated habitat; material: faeces... | reverse complement strand
TTCAAGGGGTCAATCAAGACTTGGCGCACGGGGTCAGTCCGCTCTGGATTTTCCAATAGGCGTATGCCTTTATTTTTCTTTTTGCGCCGCTGCATCTCACGGATAAATTCCTCTTCCTGCGAATCGAAGCCGGGACCGATATTTACAATATTTCCAAGTCCACCAACCATGTTAGCAGCAATTTCAACTACGGAGTCTGCCGTCTTAGCCGCGACATTCTGGATTGTTTTTACAGGACGAGGCTGTGGTTTAGGCGCTGCTGATGGGATTTGAGTACGAACTTTTTTGTTCCGGTCAAGGGCCTCGCAGATAGTTTTATAAGAGCATTTCCCGTCACGGTCAATTTGAGAAGCCTTGAATCTTCGACCGTCTTTTGTATAGGATAGACCCTCTACTTCAGTGTTGCCACGTTTGAATTTCTTCCTTACGTTAATGCCACTTTGTGCAAGTTGCCGTTGGAATGCAATCCAGTCTTTTGCCGTTCTTTTAGCCGCTTGAACTGCAAGATAAATTTCCTGACGGGTCTTACTGCCGCCTCTCAACCGTTTGGTTTTCACTTTCTCCTTACCGCTGCCAAAAGTCAAACCGTATTTCTTTTTCAGTGCTTTGCAGATCTCTTTGTTGCGTAATCTCTCGTTGCTGTCGCTGATACATTTACCGTCATTATCGACCCGGTTATATACAATGTGACAGTGGGGATGCTCTTTGTCAAGGTGCCGTGTGATGATGTATTGTGTGTTCACAATACCCATTTTTACCAGATATTCCTGCGCCAGCATGACCATTGCATCATCAGAAAGTCGTCCGGAATCTTCCGGTGAATAGGACAATGAAATGTGTCCTACCCATTTTTTTATACGGTTATTCATTCGCCTTTGACACTCGAATCCTGCGATTATTGATTTCGAGGAATCATCCATAACGCCTTCGGAAAAGAGAAGCCTGGCTTCTTTGGTTGCCTCATTTTCGGCAAGAGCATATTCGACACATTTTGCAAAATTGCTGCCGCTACTAATCTTTCCAATCATGCGACAGGCGGTAGTAAAGTGCTTTTATGTTCTTGCAAAGTGACTCAACTTCCCATTTTACAAGTTTGAAACCGGCTTCATTGGCTCGTTTGGCAAGCTGGTTGAGATTGTTTGCCATGCTCCCAATCTGACGGAGGATGACCATATCATCCGGTTTTGCGATGGCTTTTATTGTGGTGTTGAGAAGGGTTCGACGCCAATAATCGGATAACGTTCTACCGGATTCGTTGGCTTTGGCAAGTGCCGTGGCATACTGGTCGTCATTCAACCTTACGCTTACGACATGGTGCTTTTTCTGTTTTATTACCGTCCCTGCAGAGGCGGACTTTCTTGGAGGATTTCTCATAATTTATGTGTTTTGTAGTTTCTAAATGTGACCATCGGGAACGGACTCCATACTCCCGGTTTTTGGAGGGAGCAAGGTCGGGAATGTTTACATTGCCACAACCTTGCTATCCCTCCAAATAGAATTTTCCGGGCTACCGGCTTCGCCGATGGCTATGCCACTTTTCTCTATAATCGGTATGATGATATACCAATTATATTCTCACAGTCTGCGCCAGACTTCGTGGTCAGAAGCATAGTCCTCCATATGCTGACGAAGGACTGAATCGATGAAGCCGGAAACTGTGGTGTCGATGTCTCCGAGGCGACGAACCATCAGGGCGATGCGGTCATACAGATCACGGCTTATGTTGGTCTGCTTGCGGTCGGCAAGTGCCTTCGGTGAAATGTAAGTCGCCTTATATTCCTCGAAGTCGAGTCTACGCTGTCGGATGCCGACGCGCTGTTGCTTCGGCTCGGCTGTTGACGGCGTTGAAGCCGATGCAGTTGATTCTACGGTTGATTTTTCGCCTTGGCTGACGGTGCGGTCTTCAACATTTTGATTAAAGATGTTGTCAGCCTTTTCTGTTGGCTGAGCTTCTTTGGATACTGGTTTTGTTGCCATAATTTATATTTTTTGTTGATTAAAAATTTTGTTGGTTAAATATTCGTTGAGGTCTTTGGACTCGGAGTATAGTGCGGAACGGTCAATCACGGTTGAGCCATATACGGCTGTCAACTCGGATAATGCCGTTTGTCCGGCATTGTCGTTGTCAAGGTAGCAGTTAATGGCGGTGTAACCTTTGAGATAAGGCACAGCCTTGTTGACATTGACAACCGAGTTGAGTATGATTGCGTCGGCTCCGCTGATGATGCCGAGTTTGAGGGCGGAGAGATAATCAATGAACCCCTCGAACACGGCGCACTCTGCTGACGGTCCGTCTCTTGACCACGGCAGATACGAGATGTCCTTGCATCCACGGCAACCTTTGAGGTATTTGTTGCGCAGCTCCCAGCCACCGCTGATATTCTCAAATGCCACGGCAAAATATGATTTATCATTGACGCTGTAATGAGCCTCCTTGCAGTTCACAGTGGCGATGTGTGCCGGAATGCCACGCTCTTGGAGGTATGCGACAAGTGCGTGGTGTTCCAATGGCATGACTTCAAACCTCTCCATACTCGGTGCAGAGTGTCGCGGAGCAAAAGAGGAGGCGACTGTCTGCACCGATGGCACAGGATAGCTGTTGGCGATGCAACGCATGAGATAGCGGAGGTCGGTTGACTGATACAACTCTGTTGCCAAGTCTACGATGTTGCCTCCTTTGCCGATGCCGAAATCATACCAGCAGTTGAGCGCGGTATCGACCTTGAACGATGGAGTCTTTTCCTGTCGCAACGGCGATTTATACCAAAGCCTCGTTCCTTTTCTCGCCGCCGGTTCATGTCCGAGACGAGACAAGAAGGCGGCTAAAGGGATTGATTTAATCTCTTTGAGCATATCGAAAATATGTGTTGGGGATTTGGTTCAGGTTCAGCTCACATATATACACCCCATACTGAACCGAACTTGAAATCAGTAGTAAAAATCGGGGTTATAGGAGTATGAACCGTTTTCGCGAACTATCATTCGTTTGTTCATCAGGAAGGTTTTAAGTTTCGTGACTTTGCCATCGCCATACGGATATCCGCATGAGGCATATGCCGCCTTGATTTTATCCTCGCAATTTTGGCAACCCTTGATGGATCCGTCGGCGAATGCTATTTTCAATGCCTCCCGATGCTGCTCTTGTGATAATTCTGTGTAGGAGAACGCCTGTTGTTTGTTCGCTTTACCGAATGTATAGTTATCAGCAATTTCCGGCAGTCCGTAGTCATTGACCCTGAAAGCGAAAGGAGCGAAGTCCATTGACCGGATGCAGGATGCCGATACTTCGGTCACCTCATCGTCTGTCATGCTTTTGGTGACTTGCAATACCGTTTCAGCCTTATTGTTCAGCTCTGTGCCGACATGACCGCGCACGTTATCATCACTCTTGTTGAGATGGAGGACAGTATGGATATGTATCTGATACTTGTCGGTCCATTCCATCAGCTTGTTAATGAGCCTTGATGATTCGGTCGCATTGTTGATGTCAAACATCAGGTCGCGGATACCGTCAATGATAACAAGTCCGACATTGGGAGTCGTTGCAATCGCACGGTCGATAATCTCCAGTCTGGTGTCAGGAACCTGCGCCCGGAGCTGGGCGAAGATGAGGTTGTCGGGATGACAGTCGAGAGGCAGCCCGGCAAGTTGCATAGCGCGGCGAATCACTTTCTGACAATGATAGGGACTCTGCTCCGTATCGAAATATAGAACCCTCCGCTTATTGTCGGGGAACTCGGCCACATATCTCAGCACTTCGTCATTCATAAGCGCCGCCGCTACTATGGCGCTCACATTGAATGTCTTTTTGCTTTTCGCCTTTCCGGTCGATGCCGAGAAGTTGCCGAGAGTGCCGATAACGGAACCGTTGCAAAAGAGAACTTCCGGAGCCACAGAAATTTCGTCGGTTACTCTGATTTGCGACGCTTGCCAAAGCGCGTCAAGTTCCTTAGCATCTCTCATTTTGCTCCACGTTCTATGATTAAACGCTCGATGTCTGCCTGACGGTAGCTTACTTTTCTCCCGATTTTGACGGGAATAAGATAGCCACTTTTCGACCAGTTCCACAATGTCGTCGGGCATACGTTGAATTTCTCAAGTACCTCTTTCTTTGAAAGAAGCTGCTCCTTGGCTGCGCTCACCATGACAGGAAGTAATTGTTCTTTAGCTTTGGCTATGAGGCAGTCAGCGAATGTCAAAAGATCTTCGCCTTTGATGTTGAGAGTGAGACCGGTGACCCCACTCCCGATGAGTGATAATATGTCATTCATTGTTGAATATGGGTTCCGCCGGGGTGATTCAAGAGCATACGGCGGTGGCGGATTTTATCGCCGTGGCTCTTTGCGTCACAATGGGACGCGGATTTGGTGATTGCTCCCGAAAAGACATGGCAGAGGCCGTACCGGATTGTATTGCAACCGGCTTATTGCTTGTTATCGGAAGATATTGGGATAGGTCGGGGACATTCCCCATAATGGTTCCGGTGGCTCTTTGGCGTTCCCACAGCCTCAAGCATTGATATGGAACCGAATCTCACTATATTGTCTGGAAGGATTTTCCGCGGCGAATCCTTTTTGCCAAGACAACGAGCGGCGACTATACCTGTCGCAAGGTCAGTAAAGCGCCGGAGCTTTGCAACGCTCCCGACTTGAATATTCATATCTGGAAAACGAATCCCGACATGAAAAGGATGGAGTTGTTTGCAATATGTGCATTTCCAAGCATATCACGGTCATATCCGTGCATTTTGGATTGATGTTGAATACGCATCGTATTACAGCATAACACATCTGTGTCAGCCAAGGATTACGGCATTTTTCAAAGTGCCGACGATTGCCGATTGATTTCCGGCGATTGCCACCCTCAGTGGCATCTCCTGACATTGAAACAAGGCTTCGGATTGGAAAGATTTTAATCCGTCAGCTTCTTCCCGACATCTCCATAAAGTTTCCCAACATTGCCCAACATTATTTTCATCGTCGTTCTGCCGGGATACGTTATGGCATCATCACATAGGATAGCTCATATGTCGCTTTTATCTTTGAAACACGCTTTATCGTATGAATGATTTGCTCTGACGGCATTTTGCGTTAATCTGCGTAACGATTGCGCCACTTTGCGTTATAATACAAAAAATCCCAACTACCGCATCGTTTTGATTCGGTAGTTGGGAATATAGTTATAAGATTGCTCCCTAAGAAGACACATTGATTTTAATAACGTTCATCTATATGATTCTTCTACACCATGTAAATATCCTAAAGCATATGCTGCATGCGGACTTTTGTGGCGAACAGTCCCTGCTTGACTTTGGGGAAGAGAGTCCAGATCAAGATCGATTTTCTCCATTCTTTGTAATCCAGCTGCATAGCCTTTTTCATAAGCACACGCTGCACAACGATGGCGTCCAGCGCCTCCTTGGTCTTCAGGTAAGGCATCAAACATAGAATCATGCCTGTGAGCCTTATTGCAAATCGTATTATTCATACTCTGCATTAATAAAAGTTAAAGAATTTAAATTCGGTTTATTCATGTCGCATCAACTGCATCCATTTAGGTAAAATCGAGGGGTTGCCGCGGGGTCGGTTGACACCGCGTTGACACGGGCTGAAAGTAAAAATCACAAGTAGCTAAGAATTAGCTACTTGTGATTTATTGCTGTGCCCAGAACAGGACTCGAACCTGCACGGCTCTCACCACTCGCACCTGAAACGAGCGCGTCTACCATTCCGCCACCTGGGCATTGGTGGTGCTCAATCGGGGTGGCACAGGGGCCTCGACCGATTTGCGCTGCAAAGGTAATGCTTTTTCGCGGATGCCACAAGAGGCAACCCGCGTTTTTTTGGATTTTTAACATTTTGGGAGGTGGTCAAGGGGGTGTTTAGCCCCAATGCAATTTATTCCGGAGGAGCTTGGGGAAGGGAACGTCGGCGCGGCGCAGGAGGAGGAGCGGGTCGGCTGCTGCGGCGATGCGCAGGCGGCTCTCGGCCGGCAGGGTGAAGGAGCGGCCGTCGAGGGCCACGCGGTAGGTGCCGCAGCGCGACGAGGTGCGGGTGGTCAGGCGCGTGTCCGACGAGATCACCAGCGGACGTAGCGACAGGGTGTGCGGCGCGATGGGCGTCAGCGCCAGGCAGTCGAGCGTCGGCTCTATGATCGGTCCTCCGGCCGACAGGTTGTAGGCCGTCGAGCCGGTGGGTGTGGCGATGATGAGTCCGTCGGCGCGGTAGTCGGCCACGTAGGCGAGGTCGGTGGTGGCGTGGACGCTGATCATGGAGGCGCTCTCGGCCTTGAGGATGGCGACCTCGTTGAGGGCGTACGGCCAAAGGCCCTCGGGGGGTGGCGCGTCGGGGCTTTCGACGCGGAGCAGGGTGCGGCGTTCGGCCAGGAGCCGGTCGGTGCCGAGGTCGGCCAGGAGCAGGTGGGTGTCGCTCAGGGAGTATGAGGTGAGGAATCCGAGGTGGCCGGTGTTGACGCCGAGCAGCGGGATGCGGCGGTCGCCGCACCAGGCGGCGGCGTGGAGCAGTGTGCCGTCGCCGCCGAGGGTGAGGACGATGTCGGCGTCGGCGGGCGGGGCGTCGACTGGCGTCAGTTCCGCCACGGAGCCGTTGAGTCCGCGCAGGTACTCGTCGAAGGGGCGCCAGATGCACACCCGGTGCCCGGAGGACGCCAGGTGGCGCAGGAAGATGGCGAGCTCGGCGATGCGTGCCGACTGGGCCGTGTTGCCGTATACGGTGATGTTCATTTCATTTTTAACGTTCCGACCGGGGCCGGTGGTATTGCGGGGTGCGGATTTTTTTGTAATTTTGTAGTCGGAAAGGCGTCTCCTTGCCGAGAGGCCTTATCGGCTAACCCTGACATGAAGAGATGACACGACTGAGTGTAAATATAAATAAGGTGGCGACCCTGCGCAACGCTCGCGGCGAGGGTGTGCCTGACGTGCAGGCGTTCGCCCGGCACTGCGAGGCCCGCGGCGCCCAGGGCGTCACTGTGCATCCGCGCCCGGACGAGCGGCACATCACCCGGCAGGACGTTCGGCTGCTGCGGCCGATTGTCAAGACCGAGCTGAACATCGAGGGCTACCCCTCGGAGCAATGGCTGGAGCTGGTGCTGGCCAACCGCGCCGATCAGGCCACGCTGGTGCCTGACGCCGCCGAGGTGCTGACCACCAGCGAGGGCTGGGACGTGCAGCGGCACGGGGACTTCCTGCGCGGCGTCGTGCGTCGGCTGAAGGATGCCGGCATCCGGGTGAGCATCTTCGTGGCGCCGGACCCGGAGCAGGTCCGCGCTGCCGCCCGTGTGGGCGCCGACCGCGTGGAGCTCTACACCAAGGCGTACGCCGACGGCTACGACACGGACCGGGAAGCGGCCGTGGCGCCATACGTGGAGGCGTCGCGCGTGGCGGCCGAGTGCGGCCTGGGCGTCAACGCCGGCCACGACCTCAACAGCCACAACCTGCGTTATTTCGCGCAGATGCTCCCCCGCCTGGACGAGGTCTCCATCGGCCACGCCATAGTCAGCGAGGCCCTCTACGACGGCATCGACGCGGTGCTGGAGCGCTACCTCAAGTGTCTTGAAGCCGAGAGCTGAGGGCGTCTTGGAGCCGAGGGTCGAGAGCTGGGGGCGCTGTCGCGCGGCGTTGCCGACACTATACGATGATATGAAAATTAATTCCTGATTGCAATAAATGACAACTCCTGACAAGCTGTCGCTGTGGGACCTGACAATGGACGGCGGCTACCTGATGATACCTCTGGCGCTGCTGCTGCTGGTGAGCATCTACGTGTTCATCGAGCGGTGCATCGTGCTCAACAAGGCTCTTAAGATGGACCCGACGTTCATGCAGCGCATCCGCGAATACATCAAGAACGGCGACATCGACAACGCCACCAACCTGTGCAAGCGCGCGGACACTGCTGTGGGCCGGATGCTGCTGAAGGGAGTGGAGCGCATCGGCCGCCCGGTGCAGGACGTGCTGGCGGCCATCGAGAACCAGGGCAACCTGGAGAGCGCCGGCATGGGCCGCGGCATGACATGGCTGTCGACGACGGCCGCCGGTGCCCCCATGCTCGGCTTCCTGGGCACCGTGACGGGCATGATCGAGGCCTTCTTCGCGCTGGCCAAGAGCGGGACGGCCGCCAACATCACCGTGCTGTCGTCGGGCATCTACCAGGCCCTGGTGACGACCGTGGCCGGCCTGGTGGTGGGCATCCTGGCCATGTTCGCCTACAACTACCTCACCACCCGCCTGAACCGCATCATCAACCTCATGGAGGCCCGCACCATGGACTTCATGGACCTGCTCAACGAGCCGGCCGGCATTGGCAACCCCGGGCGCAAGACCCCTAAATTCTAAGTCGCCATGGCCATAAAGCGACCGCTGCAGAACCTGACCACGTTCTCGATGTCGTCGATGACGGACGTCATCTTCCTGCTGCTGATATTCTTCATGGTGACGTCGACGCTGGTGTTCCCGACTGCGCTGGACGTGAACCTGCCGCAAAGCGGCGAGCAGAGCTCGCGCAAGCCGGTGGCCGAGATCTACATCACCGCCGACAGCCTCTACTACTTCGTGGCCGACCGCAACGACACTGCCCAGTCACGTCCGCAGGGCCCTCTGAGCATAGAGCAGCTCGGCGCCGGGCTGGTGCAGACGCACCGGCGGGACTCCGTGCGCCCCGTGGCCATCTACGCCGACACCCGTGTGCCGTACGGCAAGGTCGTCGAGGTCATGGACGTGGCCGCCCGCTGCGACGTCTACACCGTGCTGGCCACCAAGGCCACGCAGAAGTCCGAGGCGGTGCCGGGCATGGACGTGCCCGACGCCCCGGAGGCCGCTAAACCCATTCAATGACCATGCGCAGACCCCGCAAGCCGGAGATGATAGCCGCCGCGGCAACGCTGCTGATAGCCCTGGGGCTGCTGGCTCTGCTCTACTGCGCCGCCTTCGGGACGGACCGCAGGCAGCTCGCCGTCAATTCCATCCCCGAGGAACCCGACGAGGAGGTCTACATAGAGCCCGAGATGCTGCGCCTCCAGGAGCGCGAGAACATGGACCAGCCCGAGGATGCGCCCGACGAGCCCCAGCCTGCTCAGGCCGAGGCCCACGGCCTGCCCGCCCCGGCCACCAGGCCCGACCCCGCCATCCAGGCCACCCATTCCGAGCAGCCTAAGCCGACCAGGAGCAACGAGACCCTGGTGACGCAGAAGCCCGGCTCCAAGGTCAAGACCGAACCGGCCAAGCCCAATCCCAGCCCCGACAACCATAAGACCTCGACGGCCATGAGCGGCAAGTTCAACGCCAAGCCGGGAAGCGCCACCGGGCGCCACGGCGGCGCGGGCAGCGGCGGCGACGATGTGTCGTCGGTGGCCCGCGGCCTGATCGGGCGCAACTTCCACGGCTACTCCGAGAAGATCACAGGCACGCACGCCCTCAAGGCCACCGTCACCGTGCGCGTGGTCGTCGGCGCCGACGGCATGGTCAAGTCCGCGTCGCTGCTGAGTTCCGGAGGCGCCCCCCCGGAGATCACAGGCCGCTGTGTGCGGTGGGCCAGGCGCTGCAGCTGGGACCCCAAGCCCGGAGCCGCCGACGCCACCGGAGTCATAACCTATAACGTGGAGATCAAGCCCTGATGAAAGACTTCTTCCGGCTGCTGCGCCGCTTCGCCTGGCCATACAAGTGGGATGTCGCCTGGAGCGTGCTCTTCAACATCCTGTCGGCCTTCCTGACGCTCTCCTCCTTCGCATTCATCATCCCCATCCTACAGATGCTATTCCGCATCGACACCACTCACTACGCCTACATGGGCATGGCGGACGGGAGCCTGAAGGAGGTGGCTGTCAACAACTTCTACTACTACACGCAGCAGCTCATGGAGCAGGCCGGGTCGTCGGCGACGCTGGCGGCGCTGGCCGCCGCGCTGGTGCTTATGACCCTGCTCAAGACCGGCACCGCCTACCTGAGCATGTTCTTCATGGTGACGGTGCGCAACGGAGTGGTGCGCGACCTGCGCGACTCCATGTACAGCAAGATACTGAGCCTGCCCATCGGCTTCTTCACCAACGAGAGCAAGGGCGACGTCATGGCCCGCATCTCCGGCGACGTCCAGGAGATACAGAGCAGCATCATGGCCAGCCTGGACATGCTCTTCAAGAACCCCATCATGATCATCGTCTGCCTGGCGATGATGGTGATAGTTTCCTGGCAGCTGACGTTGTTCGTGCTGGTGCTGCTGCCCCTGGCCGGATGGGTGATGGGCACCGTGGGGCGCAAGCTCAAGCGCAAGAGCCTGCGCGCACAGGAGATGTGGGGCTCGGCGCTTGCCACCATCGAGGAGACGCTGGGCGGTCTGCGCGTCATCAAGGCCTTCAACGCCGAGAGCGTGATGGACCGCCGCTTCCGTGCCGAGACGCAGGCCTACTTCAGGCTGCAGCAGGGCGTGGAGCGGCGCACCTCCATGGCGCACCCCATGAGCGAGCTGCTGGGCACCACCGCCATCGCCATCGTGCTTTGGTTCGGCGGGTCGCTGATCCTGAGCGGCCAGAGCGGCCTGGACGCCGCCGCCTTCATCTACTACATGGTGATCTTCTACAGCATCATCAACCCGGCCAAGGACCTGAGCAAGGCCACGTACACCATCCAGAAGGGACTGGCGTCGCTGACGCGCGTGGACCGCATCCTGCAGGCCGACAACCCCATCAAGGACCCCGCCCGGCCCGAAAAGCTGGACGCGGACGGTTCGGGCAAGCCAGGCCGATCCGGCAAGTCCGAGGTGCCGGCCATCGAACTCCGGGACGTCCATTTCAGCTATGAAGAGGGGCGCCCGGTGCTGCGCGACATCAACCTGACCGTGCCAGAGGGGCACACCGTGGCGCTCGTGGGGCAGTCCGGGTCGGGCAAGTCCACGCTGGCGGACCTCATCCCCCGCTTCTGGGACGTGCGGCAGGGCTGTGTGCGCGTGCACGGCCATGACGTCCGCAACCTGCGCGTGGCCGACCTGCGCTCCCTGATGGGCAACGTCAGCCAGGAGGCCATCCTGTTCAACGACACCTTCCGCGCCAACATCGCCTTCGGCGTCGAGGACGCCACCGACGAGCAGATAATCGAGGCGGCCAAGATCGCCAACGCCCACGACTTCATCATGGCCAGCGCACAGGGCTACGACACCAACATCGGCGACCGCGGCTCGAAGCTCTCGGGGGGCCAGCGGCAGCGCCTGAGCATAGCACGCGCGGTGCTGAAGAACCCGCGCATCCTCATCCTCGACGAGGCCACCTCGGCGCTCGACACAGAGAGCGAGCGCCTGGTGCAACAGGCCCTGGAGCGCCTCATGCGCGGCCGCACCACCCTGGTGATAGCCCACCGCCTGAGCACCATCACCGGCGCCGACCAGATCTGCGTGCTGCACGACGGCCGGATAGTGGAGCGCGGCACCCACGCCGAACTCCTCGCCCTCGGAGCACACTACGCCCACCTGGCACAACTGCAAAGCATGGAAACGTCGAGCTGAATTTCGGCGGCAATCGCAAAGTAAATGCATTGCGGACGCAACACTCAACCATAGACTCTCAACCAAGATGAAAAAGATAGCCATCCTCGCCTCGGGCGCCGGCACGAACGCCGAGAACATCGCCCGCCATTTCGCCGGCTCGGACCGGGCCCGCGTCACCCTCGTGCTCACCAACGTGCGCGATGCGGGGGTGGTGGGCCGCATGGCCCAGCTCGGCATCGACACCTATTACGTGCCCAACGCCCAGTGGCGCGACCAGCCAGGCCAGATTGCCGACTTCCTGGAGAGCCAGGGCATCGACCTGGTGGTCCTGGCCGGGTTCATTCGCAAAGTTGCCGACGTGCTGGTGGAGCGCTTCCGGGGCCGTATGCTCAACATACACCCGTCGCTGCTGCCGGCCTACGGCGGCAAGGGGATGTACGGCCACCACGTGCACGAGGCCGTCATCGCCGCCCATGAGACGCAAAGCGGCGTGACCGTGCACCAGGTCAGCGAGGAGATGGATGGTGGCGCCATCGTGGCCCGGCAGAGCGTGGAGGTGACGCCCGACGACACCCCCGAGACCCTGGAGGCCAAGATCCACCCGGTGGAATACGAGCTCTATCCCCGCGCCATCGAGCAGGTGCTCGACCAGCTCGACGGGTCGGGCACGTCGGACCAGTCGGAATCCTCGACCTCCGCCTCCTCCTGCGCCGAGCAATGGGCCTCCGCCCTGGGCATGAAGGGCTATTCCGACGCCGAGGCCGAGCGCCGACAAGCCGCCGCCACGCCGCCGCCAATGCCGCAGACGCCTCCAGCCTATGTCCCGGCCCGGACGGCGGACGCACAAGGGTGCGTCAATGCGTCTCCCGGTCCGCAATTCTCAACCCCGGAGGCCGCGCCCAGGATGCCCTCCACCTACCTGCTCTGGTCGGTGCTCTGCATCGTCTTCTGCTGCACCGTGTTCGGCATCGTGGCCACGGTGTTCAGCTGCCAGGTCAGCTCCAAGTACTACAACGGCGACTACGAGGGGGCCGAGCGCGCCAGCCGCCGCGCACAGGCCTGGATCATCGTCTCCTTCGCCGCCGGGGTGCTGCAGGCTACCATCTTCACGCCCCTGTACATGCTGATGACAATGTAAGGTCGCACCCTGGTGCGTCCGCCACCCCGACCCCCCATTTCGGATTCGGACGCACCGTCCCTACATGGGCACGACGTTCATGCTGATATGAAGCGGAGACTGTGGGTGTGGCTCGTGCTGGCCGGTGTGCTGGCGCTGGTGGCCGTCTACGCCGTCGTGGACCCGACGGCGCCCTTCATGCCGCGCTGCGTGTTCCGCACGCTGACGGGCTGGGAGTGTCCCGGCTGCGGGTCGCAGCGATTCCTGCACGCCCTGCTTGACGGACATCCGCTGCAGGCCGTGCGCTACAACTACTTCCTGCCCCTGGGCTTCGCCATGATCGGGGTCGTCTGCTGGCTCGAGGCCACCCGCGCCCGGCATCCCGACCGCTACCGCCGATGGATGCGACCGCGCAACCTGCACCTCGTCCTGGCTATCATATGTCTATGGTGGATACTCCGCAACCTCCTTGAAATCTGAATTTCAATTAAGAACGCCACCCTCAAATGGTAATATATCTTATCAAATAACCATATTTTTTACATAGCATCCAAGGTTTTCAAAAAATTTAAGTACCTTTGCGATTGACAAATATCAACCACAATCATTCACAAACACCTCCCTTAGATGCTATGTTAAGATTAAGACTCAGTTTCCTGATGGTGCTTGCGCTGGCGACGGCCCGCCTGCTGGCCACCGACATCGGCACTTTCAGCGGCGGG
>ENA-ORRE01001836-ORRE01001836.1-human-gut-metagenome-genome-assembly--contig:-NODE-1836-length-13332-cov-3.251939_pt1 | contig 13332 bp, 9 predicted proteins | sample MGYA00242171_ERZ509126 | MGnify/ENA primary metagenome ERZ509126 (study PRJEB26280, sample SAMEA2338648) | human gut metagenome | biome: human gut; feature: human-associated habitat; material: faeces... | reverse complement strand
TGGTTCAGATCGCAATTAATCAGGCACTGAAGATAGAAGGTAAGTGCAAAATAATTCGACGGATTGTGTTGCCCCAAAAAATATCCCATAATAATCAATAGAGAATGCAAGCATTTTACTTCATCTTTTCTTGCTAGAAATGATAGATGCGAGCATTTTACTCTATTCAAGTTATGGAGGTGTGCTCATGAGAAGCAAAAGAATACCTGTCGAAGAACAATACCGTCTCATCATGGAATGCCGTCAAAGTGGATTGACAGATCATCAATGGTGTGTGGAACATGATATCAAGCCAGGAACTTTTTACAACTGGGTAAAAAGACTGCGTCAGAAAGGTTGTGTGGATTTGCCGGCGTCAACTGGACGCACCTATCGCGCACCAGAAAGCCAGGAAGTTGTCAGAGTGGAGTTTCATGATACTGACCCGATTCCTTATGAACAGCCATTAAATGTAATTCCGGCAGCTACGGAAAGGAATAACTTTTCTGTAGCAGAGTCAATGAAGCTGTCTGTAGGCAGCTTTCATCTAACAATACCAAATGGAACAGATCCTCAGCTTCTGGCTCAAACGCTTCGAATTGTGAAGGAGCTGGAATGTTAGGGGATATCACAGCCGCCGATGAAATCTATATCGTAACAGGCAGAACGGATATGCGGAAATCCATTGACGGGCTGTGTGCTATTGTAGAGGATCAACTCCATATGGATCCAAGGCGAAGTGCCCTGTATCTTTTCTGTGGAAAACGTTGTGACAGGATCAAAGCTTTGCTCTGGGAATCTGACGGATTTGTGCTGCTGTATAAACGTATGGAAGTTCAGGGCAGGTTTCGCTGGCCCAGAAATCAGCTGGAAGTAAAACAATTGACCTGGCAGCAATTCGACTGGCTCATGTCCGGGCTTGAAATCGAACAACCCAAGGCATTCAAACCTACGGAATGATCGCGTAAAACATCTATGCCAACCAACAGAAACGGAGGGGCTTCTCACCCTGTATCATGTCTGAAATCCCTTGTAAATGCTGGGTTTTCTGCTTCTTTTTCATTGCTTTTTATGGTATAATAAGAGCAGTGAAAAAGGAGCAGAAAACATATGGCTGGCAATTCAAAAGATTCAAAAATCCTTGCGTACAAGGACATGATCAACCAACTGAATAAGACGATTTCCACACAGACAGAACTGATCCAGTCTTTACAAAAAACATTGGAAGCAGACCGGCTGGAAAAAGAAAACCTTCGTCAGCAGATTGAATATCTCACGAAGAAACTTTTTGGTACTTCCAGTGAAAAACGGAAAGATATCGATGGCCAGTTGAATCTTTTTGATGAAGCCGAGCAGGAAGCAGATCCGACATGGGAACAGGAACTTCCTGATGACATCACTGTTCCGGAACATAAGAGAAAAGCAAGACGGACACATGCTGATCTCTTTAAAAATGTTCCTTCCTGCGACGAGATCATTTCTCTTCCGGAGGAGGAGCGAAACTGTCCAACCTGCGGAACGCAGATGGAATGTATTGGGAAAGAATTCGTCCGCCATGAATTTCGTTTTACCCCTGCCAAGGGAAAAGTAGTAAATATCTATCGTGAAACCTATAAATGCCCGGAGTGTGCCATATCAGAGGAACATCCGGATGATCAGACATTTGTCAAAGCCCCTGTTCAGGAACCATTGATCCCAGAAAGTTATGCATCGGAATCCGTTGTCGGATGGGCAATGCACCAGAAGTACCAGAATGGTCTACCGTTAAACAGGCAGGAAGAGGACTGGAAGCAACTGGGTGTCCCATTAAGCCGGGCTACGCTTGCTAACTGGATCATTTACTGTGCCGAGAATTATCTCCGTCATGTTTATGATTATTTTCACCGTCAGTTACGGATGCGTAAATATCTGATGGCAGATGAAACCCGGGTTCAGGTACTGAATGAGCCGGAGCGTAATCCTGAAACGGATTCCTGGATGTGGCTCTTCCGCAGTGGAGAAGATGGACTTCCGCCGATCCTGCTCTACCATTACACAGAGACAAGGGCAAAGTTCCATGCAGCATCTTTCCTACAGGGGTTCAGCGGATATCTGGAGACGGATGGATACCAGGGTTATAATAATCTGCCGGACATCAAACGCTGCTCTTGCTGGGCACATGTGAGACGTTACTTCACAGATGCCATACCGAAAGGGAAAGAGTATGATTACAGCCTTCCGGCAGTGCAGGGAGTACAGTTCTGTTCCAAGCTGTTTGATTGTGAGCGGTACTCAAAAGCAAAAAATCACACTGCGGAGCAGAGAAAACAATTTCGTCTTGAAAAGGAGAAGCCAATACTGGAGGCATTCTGGAATTGGCTGGATCAACAGCGCCCAAACAAAGGAACCCGTTTGGCGAAAGCGGTAAACTATGCCCAAAATCGGAAAGACACCCTGATGACTTATCTGGAAGACGGTCATTGCAGTTTGTCCAATAATCTTAGCGAGAATGCAATCAGGCCATTCACTGTCGGCCGGAAGAACTGGCTGTTCAGTGCCAGTCCGAAAGGAGCCACCGCTAGTGCTATTGTGTATACAATGGTTGAGATGGCAAAAGCGAATGATCTGAATACCTATAAATATCTGACATATCTCTTATCACAGCGGCCAGACGATAAAATGTCAGATGAACAGTTGGAACAGCTTACCCCATGGAGCGAGACTGCGAAAACGAACTGTCAAAACTAAAATAGAGTAAAACGCTTGCATCTATCATTTTGGTGCAAGCGTAATTCATGAGTAACGTAGCAATATTTTGCGCTTACTATGAAACAGCAGTTCATTGGATTAAGACATTGCAAATGCGGTATCAGTTGGAAGATATCCGGACAAAGGGTGATATATCCAGTAGAATAGTATAAGAAGGTATGATGGTATGAAGATATTAGTAATTCCTGATGTTCATCTTAAACCGCAGATGTTTAAACAGGCTACAGCTCTTATGCATCAGGGAATTGCTGATCGAGCGGTATGTCTGATGGACATCCCTGATGATTGGGACAAGCAATATAATGTCGGACTTTATGAAGAAACTTATGATGAGGCTATTCGGTTTGCAAAAGCATTTCCGGAAACAGCCTGGTGCTACGGGAATCACGATTTGAGTTATCTGTGGCATTGTCTGGAGAGCGGTTATAGCTCCATGGCTTCAATGACAGTGCAAAGAAAGTTGTTGGATTTGCGAGAGGCTGTTCCAGAAGATAATCCCATTAAATATGTTCAGAGAATAGACAATGTTCTCTTTTCTCATGGAGGCGTACTGAATTTCTTTGTAGAGGAATATGTTCCGCGAGCAAAATATAATGATGTGGATGCTGTGTTAGAGACGATTAATCAGCTCGGAAGAATCGAGATGTGGAATGATGCATCGCCGATCTGGCTGAGACCACAGCATTCAAAAATGAGATTATATAAGCCACGTAAGTTGTTGCAGGTTGTAGGTCATACACCTATGGATGCAATTACGAAAGAGGGAAATCTGATTAGCACGGATGTGTTTTCAACTTACAGAGATGGAAAGCCGATTGGAACGGAGGAGTTCCTCCTGCTCGATACAGTGACATGGGAATACTGCGGAATTAAGATGAATTAAGATGTAGAATCCGATACGTAATTGGATGCATATTATAACAGACATTATTACGATGATGTCCGGGGAACGAGTGAAAGTAAAAACGAAATCGTATCAGAATGATATGGTGACATTTAAAAATAAAGATGACGTTTTAACTGCACTGATTCACTTAGGCTATCTGGCATACGATCGAAGAGAACAGATGGCGTACATTCCAAATGAAGAAATCCGCAGCGAGTTCACGGATGCGGTAAAAGAACATCAGTGTATCATTGAGAAGTATGAAAAATAAAAAGGAGTATGAAAAAATGTATTACGTACCAGACGGAACCAAAACATGTGGTTATTATGAATGCAAGAAATGAGGCAACCGCTTTTTTAGTTGTTATTGTGGGACGGACTACTTATTTGTAGCTGTAACCCGCTTTCTTCTGTGCGCTGTTGGCATTAGCACCAGGGATCAGAGTGAAGCCCCACTTGTATTCCCGGTCTGCCGGTAAAGTGTATTCCGGTTCCGGACGTGAATACCAACTGTCGTAGCCGGCCAATCCCTGTTGTTTTAGGTCTACACATACTTCAACGAAGTTACGCGGTGCGATGTCGTTGATATGTGTCTGGCGAGGTTTGTCGTACGGTCCGATTTCCGGACGGTTGGCAATCTCTTCAGGTGTGAAGTTGTTCCACTGGTACGGACGGTTGGTCGCCTTGCCGGCATCGAAGTCTTCGACGGAGTTACGCATAGCGTTGAATTCCATCTCGTCGTCTGCAACGATCAAGAGGTTCTTGCCTTTACCGCCTAAAGAGATCCAGCGGGTGTCGCAGTGGTGACCGTTTTCCTGTGGGCGGACATAGGGGAAATACTGTTCTTCTGCCGTGCTCTTATACTGTCCGATCATGTAACCGGCTTTGCGGTCCCAATAGTTTTCCAACGGACCACGACCGAAATATTCCAGTTGGTTCATCGTTGCCGGCAGACGGAAGCGTACACCGATACGCGGAACGACCATCTTGTCGCGTTCGCTCATGTTCTCGCGGCCCGGAGAGAAGGTGGCGGTTGCAGTCGCTTCCGATATCTCGATCTTTTTCCCATCCAAATGAGCTGGAGTGAAAAGTGTAGCTACGTTCATGGTGCCATCGGGATAGATTTTATAAGTGATGATGAATTGGTTGCCGGCCGGCAGTTTATAGTCAGCCTTCACGATTGCATTGCCGTCTACGATTTCAGCGGAAGTGCTTGTCACGTTGAAGTTGCGGCTTGAGATTTCCCAGATTTCCAGACGCTGTGGGTCACCGCTTCCGTAATCATTATCATTCGGGGCACGCCAGAAATTCGGTTGGATACCGAAACCTTCATTGAAGTATTCCGTGTTGCCCACCTTGTAAGAGGTGACGACACCGGCTTTCTTGTCGAATACGAAGTTTACTTTCGAGGAAGTCACTTTCACGTTGTCTCCTTCTTCCGATACAGTCAGTTTAGGACCACCGGCCTTGTAAGCCGTCTTGTCGGCTTCGACAGGCAGACGGAACTGGCCCAGTGCGATATCGTGACCGGCAGGAACAAGACCTTCTGTCTTTACGGTCGTAACGACGAAGTCAACTAAATAATCCACACCTGCTTGCGGTTTCAGGCCGGCTACGGGAACCGTGATTTCCTGTGAAGCCTGCGGAGCCAGGTCGAGTGACATCTTGTTGCTCTTGATGATCTTGTTGTTTGCTTTTATGGTATAAGTAAACATATAGTCCTTCAGATTCGTGAAGTAGAAGCGGTTGGTGATTTTGAACACACCGTTTGCCGCATCGACTGCTTCGAAGCCGACGTTCTGATGCGTGAACTTCACTTCTGCCATTCCCGGATGGGGGGTGCGATCCGGATTGACCAAACCGTTGCAAAGGAAGTTGCCGTCGCTCGGCATATCTTTGCCGAAGTCACCACCATAGGCGTAAAACTCTTTTCCGTTTTCATCTTTGGTAAGGATACCCTGGTCTACCCAGTCCCAGATCCAACCGCCTTGCAGGTTCGGATATTTGTAGATGGCTTGCCATTGTCCCCACAGGTTACCGGTTGAGTTACCCATCGCATGGGCATATTCGGACGGTGCAATCGGACGGTCGCTACCCTGTGCGCCGATTTCTTCCAGCCATCCGGCACTTGGGTATTGCGGTACATACATATCGCTATTCCATTCCCAAAGAGCACGTTCGTAGTTGACCGGACGGTTCATCAGATTTTTGTCTTTATTCTTTACATACAGGTAAGTCTGGTAGAAGTTGTAACCGTTTCCGGCTTCGTTACCTAATGACCAGATTGTCACAGACGGATGGTTTTTGTTGCGTTCGTACATGTTGACCGTACGGTCCATGTGCGGTTTCAACCATTCCGGATTGTTGCCTAATGTTCCACCTTTGCGCAGATTGTAGTACATGCCGTGTGATTCGATATTAGCTTCGTCGTAAACATACAATCCGTATTCGTCACAAAGCTCGTAGAATCTGCGGTCCTGCGGATAGTGGCACAGACGGACGGAGTTGATGTTGTTCTTCTTCATGATTTCGAAGTCCTTACGCATCAGCTCTTCTGTCACGTAGTGTCCGGTCAGCGGGTTGTGTTCGTGGATGTTTACTCCTTTGAATTTGATCGGCTGGCCGTTGAACAGCAGGACGGTGTACGGTTTGCCGTTGCCGGCGATCTGATCGATCTCTTTGATTTCGATGCGGCGGAAACCGACGTTCTGCGGGATTACTTCCGTCACCTTGCCGTCTTCCTTGATTGTCATCAACAGTTTGTAGAGGTTTGGATGTTCCGCGTTCCAGGTTTCTACATTGTTCAGTGTCTTTTCGAACGAAGTTGTTGCAATCGTGTTCGGACTTACCCACAGTTTGTTTTCGGCTGTTGCAGCCACGTTGCCTTTTGCATCTAATAATTCGTATGTGACGTCGATGTTCTTAACCTTGTCGGAATGGTTCTTGATATCCATTGCCAAGCTGAAGATACCGTTTTTGTAGGTGTCGTCGAGCGTGGAGACAATGCGGTAATCATTGACGGCGATCTTGGGCTGTGACCATAGATAGACGTCGCGTTCGATGCCGCTCAGACGCCAGAAGTCTTGGCATTCTAGATAGGAACCTGTGCTCCAACGGAAGATTTTCAGTGTCAGCACATTCTTGCCCGGCTGCAGGTATTTGTTGATCAGGAATTCGGCCGGATTTTTGGAATCTTCGCTATAGCCGACTTCCTTGCCGTTTACATAAACATATAAACCGGATTTAGCTCCGGCGATGTGCAGATATACGTCACGTCCGTCCCAACCGGCAGGGATCTCGAAATCGCGGCGGTAAACACCTACCGGATTCGCTTCCGGCAACTGCGGAGGTTGCGGGTTACGCGGTTTGAACTCATATCCGTGATTCGTATAGATGGCGGTACCATGTCCCTGAACTTCCCAGTTTCCCGGAACGGTGATGTCGTCCCAATCGGAAGTGCTGACAGAAGGATCTGTGATATTGGCAGGAAGGTCTTTGTACGAATCTACAAAATAGAATTTCCATGTGCCGTTCAGCAATGAATAGAAAGGACTTTTTTCATACTGGGAAGAGAGAGCTGTAGCACGGTCTCCATAAGTCATAAAAGAGGAGCGGGGTGCCTCTTTATTAACGGCAACGACCTGAATGTCCTGCCAATAAGGCTTCTCTGGCTGGTTTGTCGCATTGTCAGCCAAAGCGGTGCCCAGAAGGAAGCAACTCAATGCTCCTGTGAGCATCGTTTGTTTGATCATGTGTTTCATATGCATTTTTAATTTAGATTAGACTTAGTCAGTTGAAAGTTGAGAGTTGAAAGTGAAAAGAGTATTTCTTTAACTTTCAACTCTCAACTCTCAACTGTTTTATCTTGCTGCGTAGAAAGAATACCCTTCGGCTACCTGCTTGAAAGCAAGTACGCCTGCCAGGTTCAGTTCCACATTCATTTCTTTGCCGTCAGGAAGGTACATGACAACTTCGTCGTCACCTGTGAACTTCAACAGCTTGGTCGATTCACCGTCTGCTTCTACACTCCAGCTTTTATCTGTTTCATTGAAAACCAGGTCGACCGCTTTTTCTTCTCCTTCTTTCTGGATGTGGTAGCCGTCTTTCTTTGTTTCGATAGCATACGTGCCGTCTTTTAAAATTGCGATCCGGGAGCGCTTTCAGAGCACGTACCGGTATCTGCAACAGGGTTGCTTCCGCTCCAGAATTCAATTGAGTTCAATACCAATATGTCGGCTAATGCAGAGATTTCGTAAACCGGAACAATCCAGAATGCGATGAAAACCAGTTCGTTTACAAACTTGCTGTCAATGTTTCTGTTCCAATCCAACAGCTTATTGGACAACCCAAATGATCCAATACATGATGAGAATAATACACTGCTGGCGAGCGTTGCCGCCACCAATAAAGTTACACTTTTTTTCTTCATGAATATTTAGTATTTGTAGTTAATTTGGGGACGAAGATAACAATTTATACGATAATAGCTATTAATGGAGAACTTATAATTATCTATAGGTAACTTTATATACGTCTTTTATTAAGCGAAGAGACTGTTTGAAAGAAGAAAGACTCCTGAAACTTTTCGAATGAATTCTTCAAAAAACTTCAGAAGTCTCTCTTTTTTATTTATAGATAATGGCAACTGTCAATAACCTGGGTTCTGGTCCGTAGCCAATAGCGGATTCAGGTCGATAGCCGTTTGAGGAATGGGTCTTAAACTCATACGACTGTCCCATTTCATCGTAAGAACTTTTTCTCCGTCAGGCATAGTGATAGGAACATTATTTAATTGAGCATTCCAGTAGGCATCTCCGTAACGGCTCAGGTCGTCGCTGCGCATACCTTCGCCAGCCAATTCGATGCGGCGTTCAGTCTTAATCAGATTCAATCCTTCTTCTTTGCCGAGGCTTGTCGGAACATCGGGCATACCACAACGTTCGCGAAGCTGGTTTAAGGCTGCTTGGGTTTGTCCGTCAAAGCCGGTTGTTTGCGTATGTGCTTCGGCGAAGATTAACAGGATTTCTGCATAACGGATGCAAGGATAGTCGCCGGTTGCCTGTCCATCATTGTTTGCGTCATTTTCCAGTGGTGACATTTTACGGAAATTAAAACCGGTCTTAGACTCGTTGTTCCCGTTTTTAATCCATTCATAGATGAAGTCCGTGCCGTAATTGGTCTCATACCAGCCCTTGAATGGGAATAAAACAGAGGCATATAGACGGCTGTCTCGATTACGGAATTCCTGCATATATTCATAGTCTTTCAGTTTGCCACTGTTGATCAAATTGGATGCGAAAGATATGAATTTGGCTTCTCCTTCCGGGGCTTTATAATCATCCAGATCTTTTTTGATTTTACTGTATGCCTCTTTACGTTTTTCTATGCTTGGAGTAGTCGGTGTCTTGCCTTCTACCGTCCAGTAAGCATCGACCAAGTTCTGTGTCGGGGTTACGGAAGACCAACCACCTAACTGGTTGGGGCGAATGCTTGTATAGCGCGTCATGTCCTGATAATCCCAGCTTGAGGCTGTGTATTGACGGGTCATTACATATTCCGGATTATCCGGATTTCCGTTTTCCGTGTGCCACAAAGTCTCGTAGCTGAAGATACCTTTTATGAAAGCGTCACGGTCGATACCATATTTATCAAAGTCGATATATAGTTCCATTTCTTCCGCTTCTTTCTTTTGGGCTTCAGTCAGCTCGTTTACTTTGAAAAGAGAGAAGCCTCCTTTGTCCATGATCTCTTTGGCGGTAGCTTCGGCCGTTGCATAATCTCCGAAATAAAGAGCTGCCCTTGCTTTTACGGCCAGAGCTGCGTATTTCGTCATGCGTCCTTTTTCATTTGGATAGCCACCTGCATATTTTTCAGGAAGTATAGCGGCCGCGGCTGTCAGTTCATTAATAATGAATTCTCGCACCTTGCTTACTTCATCGCGTGGAATGTTGGGTGAGTCATAAGACGGGACATCGGTGATCAAAGGTACTTTTCCGAATGTGAGGGTCAGGTTCAAATAAGTCCATGCGCGCATAGCACGAACTTCGGCTTTAAACCGCTCTTTCAGGTTTTCGTCCATCGGAACATTTTCCACTTCCTGCAAGAATATATTTTGTTTGCGTACGGTCTCGAAGTTGTAACCTTCATCATACAAGGCACTCAGACCGTTTTGCAGGTAGATGGAACCGCTTGATTCCCAGGCATACTGGCAGTAAGCGTCATTCGTATAGGAATCGCTATGGACTGCCGCACCGGGGATGCTTGCTGAGTAAACGGCGTTCAGATTATACCAGGCATCTTTTTCTGATGTCCAAAATGTTTCCGTTGCAATGCTGGAAGTAGGCTCAACATCCAAATCGCAACTGCAAACAGTTGCTCCCAGAGCCATGCAAAGGAATGTATGTTTGAATATTTTATTAACTGTTTTCATTTTGCTTTTTATTTAGAATGTTAAGTTTACACCGAGTGATATGGAAGAAGAACCGCGGGTGTCTGTACCACGTCCCGAAGGAGTTTCCGGATCGAAGTCTTCCATTCTCTTGTCGGCACGGATCGTGAATGGATTCTCGGCAGAGACATACAGCTTCAACGCGTCTACTCCTAAATGCTGAATCTGGCTCTTGTTGAAATTATATCCGAATGTGATGTTTTTGATACGGAAATAGTCGGAGTCGAACAGCCAGAAATCGGAGAATTTGTTGTTGAATGTCGAATGCGTACTTGTACGTGGATAGATACGTGGGTAAGCTGCATTAGGGTCCGGATTGTCTACAGTCCAGCGTTTCAAGTGGAATTCACTCGGGCTGGCATTGTCAGAGAATGCCCATGCCTGTTCTTGATAGAAACGAACCATCGTTCCGGTGACACCTTGTCCGAACATGCTTAATTCGAATCCTTTGTAACGCAGGTTCAGGTTGACACCGTATGTGATGTCGGGCACGTCGCAAGCCAGATAATCTCGGTCCTTGTCTGTCAACTGTCCATCTCCGTCCAAATCGACGTATTTGATATCTCCGGCTTGCGGAGTAATACCATCTGTGATGTAGTTACCGTTGTCGATATCTTCCTGTGTCAATAAACCGTCTGTGCGGAAACCATAGAATGTACCGATTGCATAACCTACTTTTTTGATCCAAGGATCTTCGATCATCGGATCGTTCGCGCCTAAATCTTTCACTTTGTTCCAGTTTTTGGACAAGTTGAATCCTATCGTGTAAGAGAAGTCACCGATGTTATTGTTGTGGGATACGTTGAATTCCAATCCCTTGTTGCTTACCTTACCGATGTTCTGCGAAACCTTATAATCTTTATTGATACCTACTTCGGCTGGGCTTGGGTAAGACAGCAGGATATCTTTGGTTTGTTTGTCGTAAAACTCACCTGTAAAACTGAAAAGTCCGTTGAGGATGTCGAAATCGACGCCGACATTGGTGATTGTCACGGTTTCCCAGCCTAAGCCGGTGTTGGCAGGTTTACCTTCCCGGATACCGCTGACGATTGTGTTTTCGAAGTTGTAGTTACCTCCCTGAACATAAGTAGCGAAATAGTCATACTGGCCTACGTTATTAATATTACCAAGCTGTCCCCAGGATGCGCGTAACTTTAGGTTGTCGATCCAGTTTGCATCTTGCATAAAGCCTTCCTGGTTGATACGCCATCCGGCAGAGAAGGAAGGGAAGAATCCCCAGCGATTGTCTTTGTGGAAACGAGATGAGGCATCGGCACGGAAGTTGGCTTCTAACAGATAGCGATCTTGGAACGAGTAGTTCAAACGTGCGAAATATGACATCAGTTTGTCTTCGTAAACGTCGCCTTCCGTATTCATGTCGCTTGGTGCGCTCGAACCGCCATTGATACCAGTCATACCGTTTGTCGGGAAGTTACGACGCCATGATTTCTGTTGCTGGTATTTGTAATGCTCATAGGAGACACCGCCTAATGCGCTTATATTATGATTGTCGTTGCTCCAGTTATAGTTTGCCAAACCGTTATAAGTCAGACGGGTGTTTTCATTCCAGTCATAAGTCATCTTAGATGCCGTCACATCTGTTCCGTTCAGTTCTTTGCCTGTGACGAAGTCTTTGATCTTGTTTCTATTGGCTTCGTATGTTTTGCCTTTGTAGTCATACGCTTTGTAGATCATCTGTCCGGTCAATGTCAGTCCTTTTACGGGTTTGATGTCGAGAGCGAGATCGATCAGGGTGTTCTGAGACTTGTTGTTGTTCCATCCTCCTTCTTCAAGACGGCGCAATGGGTTGCGTTGCATGTTTACCAGTGCTGCTGGATTACCTCCTTCATAACTACCCCATTCACCGTTGCTTTGGCGAGCTACATATGTAGAAGGAACGGTTAGTAATTCCGTATAACCGATACCACCGCTTTCGGTGTTGTTTGTATTCTGGATGTATTTGAAATTTGAACGCCATGACAGCCAGGAAGTGATGTCGGATGATAGATTCGTCATCATGTTATAGCGGTTGGAAGATGCACCCGGTGTAAATTTATCGTCGTACATATAGCCCAATGAAGTGTAATACTTCACTTTGTTTCCACCACTAACGCTGACCGAATGCTTGGTCATGACAGCGAGATCGTCGAGTACGAGGTCATACCAATTGGTATTAGGATACATGTCCGGGTTGCTGCCGTTGCGGAACAACTCGATTTCTTCGTCCGTGTAAGGCATTTCCGCATTTGGATTTTCGTTAAATGCAGCTTCATTGCTCAGACGGGCATACCACTCCGAACTTAACACTTTCGGTGTATAGGTTGCAATTTTCATAGAGACTGTTCCATCGTACGTTACTTTTACGTCGCCTTCCTTACCATCTTTGGTTTTTACTAATACGACACCGTAAGCAGCACGTGAACCGTAAATTGCCGAAGAAGCGGCATCTTTCAAGAAAGAAACGCTTTCGATGGATGTTGGGTCCAAGCTTGAAAAAAGAGTTGCATCGGCGATAGCTCCGTCAATGACAAACAATGGAGAAGAAGTCCCCAAATTTCCGCGACCACGCATGTTGATGGAGATGGAACCTTGACGGTTGATAATGGTTACACCCGGTACCTGCCCTTGAACGGAAGCCAACACATCTGTATTGACGCGCTCTTTCAATTCTTCGGAGCCGACAGATGCAACAGCACCGGTGAGGTTTACTTTCTTTTGAGTACCATAGCCGATCACGACTACTTCCTCCAATTTTTGAGTGTCTTCTTTCAGATTGACTTTGATCGTTTGTTCTCCATTGTATTTAATCTCTTGAGTAAGATAACCAATAAATGAGATAACGATTACATCCCCCTTTTTTACTTCCAGGGTAAAGTTTCCATCCATGTCGGTGACGGTACCGTTAGTCGTACCTTTTACAACGACCGAGGCTCCGGCTACCGGGCCGAGTTCGTCTTCAACGACACCTTTCAAACTTGCCTGTTGCTGAGAAATACCAACTTTGGGAGTAGCAGTTTCGTTGGCAGCAAATATCACCCCTGATGAACAAAGGGTAACAGACAACAGCAAAAAACTGACTGGTCTTGCGATTTTCAACATACTAATTGTTTTTTGTTTAATAATAGTTAGATATAATAGGCTTTAAGAGGACCTGTTTTCTTCTACAGCTCACACTTACTTGCTTATTTTTTAGTAATTAGAGCCAAAGTTTATGCTTGCATATACGTAGTTCTTGTAGGACTAAGACTTATTGTAAAAAATATAAAGATGT
>ENA-ORRE01001818-ORRE01001818.1-human-gut-metagenome-genome-assembly--contig:-NODE-1818-length-13423-cov-4.902977_pt1 | contig 13423 bp, 11 predicted proteins | sample MGYA00242171_ERZ509126 | MGnify/ENA primary metagenome ERZ509126 (study PRJEB26280, sample SAMEA2338648) | human gut metagenome | biome: human gut; feature: human-associated habitat; material: faeces... | reverse complement strand
AGTTAATTTAAATTAAATATTATCCAATTATTTGGATTACAACATAGAAGAAACATAATTATCATTATCCTAATGCTAAGGATATTACGAAATGAATCAATAATTTCCTCTAAAGAAAAAACAATGTATTATTTAAAAAAAGTAATATTTACAAGTATCGTTATTGGCTTTGGATGTTTCTCTGAACTTTTATTATTTGCATTTGAATATTATGAAAATGCCATTATATATTTTCCGATTTTAGGTATACTCACCTTATATTACGTTTACTTAATTTGGAAAAAAAGAGATATATCTTTTGAAGATATTTTATTATTACCATTATTAAAAAAATTAGGACTTTTCTATAAAACAACAGAAGCTATTTCTGTAAGAAAAAAACTTTTTTATAATGTAGGTGGTCTATTAGTGTCAATGGTTGTTGTCTTTTTAATAATCTTAGTTTTACCATCTCCAAATGAAGAAGAAATATCTATCGGGAATATTTTGCTTTTGTTACCGATAATAGGATGGATTATCTTTTTTGTAAAGGAGTTTGGTGTAAAATGGATTAATAAATCGACCGAACAGACGGATTGTGTTAATATACAACGAGTGAATGTTTTTTCTTCTGTTTCTGAAGTTGTTTCAGAAAAATGGGTAATTAAAGAACAAAGATTGTTTTCATCAGAAGAAGTTAAAGCAGTATTGGATGCCGTTGTTGTATCTGGAAAATTGGGGAGAGTTGTACAATTTACTTTGGAAGGAGGATATATGGCATATATTCCGCTCGAACAATCATCAACATTGACTGTTGGGGATAAGGTTGATATGAAACATGCAAAAGTTCTCACTCTATGTAAGAGTGGAGAAAAAGATATATATAGAATTTTGGCTTGATAATTATTGCTATTTTGGAGCTAATTTCCAATGTTTGGAAAACAAACCGGCCGTTAGAATTTAGTTCTGACGGCCGGAGTTTGTATTGGGAATTGTGTTTCAAATTCAGCTGTGTGCGGCGGTTTGGATGACTTCGCCGAGGGTCGGGTGCGTGTGGATGATATTTTGCAAATCGTCGAGCGTTGCGCCTACGCTGATAAGCGCACACACTTCCTGCACGAGGTCGGCCGCATGCGGACCGAACAGATGGCAGCCCAACAGTTTGCCGTCGTCACCTACAACGAGCTTGCAGAAGCCGTCGGTTTCGTCGAGACATACCGCCTTTCCGTTGGCACGGAAGAACGATTTCTTGCAGGTGCAGGCTATGCCTTTTTCCTTGCATTCGTCTTCGGTCAGCCCCACGGTAGCCGCTTCCGGCATGGTGAATACAGCCGCCGGCATCACGTTGAGATTCAGTTTGTCGGGAGTTCCCATGATGTGGTTCAACGCACGGATGCCCTGGAACGTAGCCGCATGAGCCAGCATATAGCCGCCGATGATGTCGCCGATGGCGTAGATATGCGGTACGTTGGTCTGCATGTTTTCGTTCACGACAACGCCGCGCGGCGTAGCCTCAATGCCCACTTCCTCCAAATTCAGCGATGCCAGGTTCGGACGTCGTCCTACGGCCATCAGCACCTTGTCGGCCACTACGGTTTCTTCCTTGCCCTTGCGGGTGTAGGTCACCGTCAGTTCGTCGCCGTTTTGCGCAATGGCGCTCACGGCTGCCTGAGTGGTTATCGTGATACCCCGTTTGCCCAACGATTGGCGCAGGCGTTTTGCCATGTCGCTGTCGAAACGCGGAAGGATTTCCTTGGCATATTCCACCACGGTCACTTCGCTGCCGAAGCTGGTGAATATCGAAGCAAACTCAAGGCCGATAACGCCCGCTCCGATGATGCAGAGACGTGGCGGAACATGGTCGATGTTCAGCAGTTCGCGTGAAGTTATCACACCCGGCAGGTCGTTGCCCGGAATAGGGAGCGTAGCCGCTGTCGAACCCGTGGCAATGATAATGTTTTCAGCCGTGAAAGTTTCTTCGCCTACGGCCACCGTATGCGTGTCTACGAAGCGTGCCGTGCCGCGTACCAGTCGGATGCGCGGATTGGCGAGCAGCGATTCCACGCCGCCTTTCAGTTGTTCGACAATGGCGTTTTTCCGCTGTGCTGCAACCGAAAAGTCAAATGAATAGACCAAGTCGTCCACTCCGAAGACTTCCGATTTTGCCAGATCTTCCATCAGTTGTGCATTGCGGCAAAAAGCCTTTGTTGGGATACAGCCTTCATTGAGGCACGTTCCCCCTACTTCGCCGGCTTCAATCAGCACGGTTTCGATACCGCGACGGGCAGAGAGGAGGGCGGTTTCGTAGCCGCCCGGTCCTGCCCCTATGATAATCAGTTTGTAGTCCATACGTGAGAGCCGTTAGTTCTGTAGCAACTCCTTGTAGTTCAGAATCGGATTCTTGGCTGCTGTCGTTTCGTCGAGTCGTCTTACCGGCGTAGTGTGCGGTGCCGTGTGCAACGATTCAGGGTCTTCGATAGCCTCTTTTGCGATGGTACGCATGATTTCAATGAATCCGTCGAGGGTTTCCTTTGATTCCGTTTCCGTCGGCTCAATCATGATTGCCTGATGGAAGAGCAGCGGGAAATAGATGGTCGGTGCGTGGAAACCGTAGTCGAGCAGGCGTTTTGCCACGTCGAGCGTGGTGATGCCCGTTGACTTGTCAAGCAGTCCGTCGAACACGAATTCGTGCTTGCACAGCGTGTCGATAGGCAGTTTGTAGCAGTCCTTCAGCGATTCTTTGATGTAGTTGGCGTTGAGTGTTGCCAGCGGTCCAGCGAGACGGATATGCTGTTTGCCGAGGCTTAGGATATAGGTATAGGCGCGGATTAGTACGCCGAAATTGCCCATAAATCCTGATACCTGACCGCAAGCTACATTGTTTCGTGTCACGTGGAACATTCCGTCTTCCGAGCGTGTCACACGCGGATTCGGCAGATATTCAGCCAAATGTGCAGCCACGCCTACCGGTCCGGAACCCGGTCCGCCACCGCCGTGAGGCGTTGAGAACGTTTTGTGCAGGTTCAGGTGGAGAACGTCGAAGCCCATGTCGCCCGGACGTACCTTGCCCAGCAGCGGGTTGAAGTTGGCTCCGTCGTAGTAGAGCAGACCGCCGCATTCGTGCACGAGTTTCGCTATTTCGAGAATTTCCGTTTCAAAAAGTCCGAGAGTGTTCGGGTTGGTCATCATGATGCCCGCAATGGTGTCGTCGAGCAACGGACGGAGTGATTCGATGTCGATGGTTCCTTGCGGAGTCGATTTCACTTCCACCACTTCCAGTCCGCAGACTGCCGCACTTGCCGGGTTTGTTCCGTGTGCGCTGTCGGGCACGATGATTTTCGTGCGCTTCAGGTCGCCGCGCTGCATGTGGTATTGGCGTATCACCATCAGACCTGTTAATTCGCCTTGTGCGCCGGCAAACGGATTGAGCGTAAATTCCGCCATGCCCGTGATGGCCGACAGCGAGCGGTTGAGGTTGTAGTAGAGTTCAAGCGCGCCTTGCACGGTGCAGTCGGGCTGCAACGGGTGAAGCGTCTTGAATCCCGGCATTGCCGCCATTTCCTCGTTGATTTTCGGGTTGTATTTCATCGTACAGCTGCCGAGCGGATAGAATCCCGTGTCGACACCGAAATTCATGTTGGAAAGGTTCGTGTAGTGGCGCACTACATCGAGTTCGCTCACTTCCGGCAATTTTGCCTCTTCCGAGCGTCGTAGAGCCGCCGGTATTTCTTCCGTGCCTTTTTCCCACGGATTGGCAGGCAGCGAATAGCCGCATCTGCCCGGTTTCGAAAGTTCGAAAATCAGTTTATCGTAATATTTCATGGCTCTATACGCTTTTAATCACATCAATCATACGGTCAATTTCTTCGCGTGTGCGCTGTTCGGTCACGCAGAAGCTCACATAGCCTTCTTCCGTTTGGATAGCGGCAAGGAATCCGTTGTCGAGCAGTGCCTGTTGCAGGCGTTCGGCTGGCAGTGAGGTGCTCATTACAAATTCCTTCAGGAACGGACGGTTGAACACCGGAGTGAACAGTCCTGTTTCCACCAGGCGGTCGTAGAGGTAGTGTGCGCCGCCGTACGACATTTCGTTTACTTTCTTCAAGCCTTCTTTGCCCATCAGCGACAGATAGACTGTAACGTAGAGCGCCATCAGCGACTGGTTCGAACAGATGTTGCTGTTGGCCTTCTGGCGGCGGATATGCTGTTCGCGTGCCTGAAGTGTCAGCACGAACGCACGTTTGCCGTCAACGTCGGTAGTTGCGCCAACGATACGTCCCGGCAACTTGCGCACGAGTTCCTTACGGCTGGCAAGGAAGCCTACATACGGACCTCCGTAGCTGACAGGAATGCCCAATGGTTGTCCATCGCCGCATGCGATGTCTGCACCCCACTCTCCCGGAGTCTTGACAACGGCGAGAGCCGACGGGTCGGCATAAACGACCAGCAGGCCTTTCTGTTCGTGAACGGCATCGGCCATTCCGGAAAGGTCCTCGATAATACCGTAGCGGTTGATGCTCGGTACCAGCACACCTGCCACGTCGCCGGCAGCAAGTTCAGCCTTGAGGCTTTCCAAATCCGTGTTGCCGTCGTTCTGCTTCACGGTTCCGAGGGCGATATTGTTGAATTTGGCGTAAGTTCTTACCACGTTCAGCACCTGTGGCAGCAGCGTTTCCGAAACGAGGAAGCGTGTCTTCTTTTTCGTAGCTGCCATCGCCATCATCATGGCTTCGGCTGCGGCGGTAGCACCGTCATACATGGAAGCGTTGGCGCAGTCCATGCCCGTAAGTTCCGTTATCATGCTTTGGAACTCAAAGATATAGCGGAGCGTACCCTGTGAGATTTCTGCCTGATAGGGCGTATAGGCTGTCAGATATTCCGCACGGCTCAATACGGCTGGGATAACTGCCGGAGCATAATGGTCGTATGCACCCGCGCCGCAGAACACTGTCAGCTGGCGGTTCTTGCGGTCGAGTTCGCCGAACAGCCGGCGGATTTCCTGTTCCGACATGGCGTCGGGAAGGTCATATTCATCTTTGTAGACAACATTTTCAGGAACGTCGGCATAGAGGTCGTCAAGCGAGTTGACACCGATGCGCTGGAGCATTTCCTGAATATCGCTGTCGGTATGTGGAAAATATGCAAAGCTCATAACCGTTGGATTATTGGTTTTCTTCGCAGTAAGCGGCATATTGTTCCGCATTCATCAGTGATTCCAGTTCTGAAGGGTCGGAAAGTTTCACCTTGATAATCCAGTTTTCATAAGCGTCCTTGTTGATAAGTTCAGGAGCGTCGCCCAAATCTTCGTTCACTTCCACTACTTCGCCTGAAACAGGAGAAATAAGTTCGCTGGCAGCCTTAACGCTTTCCACTGCTCCGAATTCTTCGTCCTTTTCCACTTCGTCGTCCACTTCCGGCATGTCAACATAAACGATGCTGCCCATTGCCTGTTGTGCGTGGTCTGTGATACCGATGAAACCGTATTCACCGTCTACTTTAATCCATTCGTGAGATTCGCTGTAGTATAGTCCTTCAATTGTCTTAGCCATAGTTGTTGAGTTTTAGATAGATTTGTGTAAATATTATTTTTTATAGTTTTTTTCGTAGAAACGTTTTTTGCATACTGTTCCGGCAAACAGTTTTTTGCGGATGCGTACGCTTACTTCCGTACCGACAGTGGCATACTGTTTTTCAATCAGAGCCATACATACGCTCTTGTCGGTAGAAATGGAGTGATAACCGGTTGTGACAACGCCGATGGTGCGGTCGTCGGCCACGATTTCATATCCGGCACGCGGAATGGCCTTGTTGGCCAGCTCGATACCCACTACCTTGCGTGCTACGCCTTCCGTCTTTTGCTTCACAATGGCTTCCTTGCCGATGAATTCAGCCTTGTCGACTTTTACAAACATGCCCAGTCCGGCTTCAATAGGAGTGATTTCCTCGCTCAGTTCATGTCCGTAGAGAGGAAGGCCCACTTCAAAGCGCAGCGTGTCGCGGCAGCCCAGTCCGCAAGGCTGTACGTGTGCGTCGATAAGCGTATCCCAAAAGCGGACAATCACTTCCGGTGCGGCATAGAATTCGAAACCATCCTCACCTGTATATCCGGTACGGCTGATGATGACCGGCGCGCCATACCATGTGGTTTCCACAAAGGTGTAGAAAGCCAGGTCGGCAACATCCATATCAAGCGTTTCAATGGCGATGCGTTCCGCTTTCGGTCCTTGCAGGGCGATTTCTCCCCATGCGTCCGAAGCGTTTTCCACCTTCACGTCGAAGCCTTCCGTCTGCTGGCAAATCCATTCATAGTCCTTGGCAATGTTCGAAGCGTTGACAACGAGCAACCAGGTGTTTTCGGCGTGCATCTTGTAGACGAGCAAGTCATCGACAACGCCGCCCGTCGGATAGAGCATCATTCCGTACAGGATTTTTCCGGCAGGGATGCCGCTCACATCGTTGGTGAAAATGTGGTTGACGAATTTTTCGGCATCGTTTCCGGTAATGAAAATTTCGCCCATGTGAGAAACGTCGAACATACCGGCGGCATGGCGCACGGCATTGTGTTCCTCAATAATCGAAGCATATTCAATCGGCATCATAAATCCGCCGAATGGGCTCATTTTAGCGTTGAGCCCGACGTGCTTGTCGTAGAGACAGGTTTTTAGCAAGTTTTCCATTGATGCTATATTTTAAGATTTAAGTAATAATTCTATAAAGTTGTTTGTTTTGAAGTTCATGATGTAGTTCTCGAGATTAAAATCCCGAAGAGCTGCCTGCAACGCTTCGCGCTCGAGCGTCACGTTGTGAAGACGGCGGTTAAGTTCCACGTCGGTGTCATAGAGCGGGAAAAAATCGCCGGTAAGGCTCAGACGGCGAATGCGGCCGTTTCTCACTTCCAGATTGGCCATCACTTCGCCTACGGTCTCTATCTTGTCAGTCTTGCAGACGGTGTAGGCCGGATTGCATCCCCGTAGGAAACTTTCTTCCAGATAGGTCTGTTCTATCTGTTCGATGCGTGCCACCTCTTCGGCAGTCAGGGTCCGTTCTTCGCCGCGGCACATGTCGTCAATCAGATATTTTTTGAAGTCCTCAATGTCCATATCCAGATGTTCGCTGAGGTTGGTGACATGTTGGCGTACGGAAGCCACGCCTTTGCTTTTCAGTTTGTTGTCCGACGGCGTTATGGCCTGTTGCAGGCTGTCGAAATCGGTGTCGAAAAGCAATGTTCCGTGGATAATGCATTTGCCGGGAATTTTATAAAAAGCGTTGCCCGACACTTTTTTGCCGTCAATCAGAATGTCGTTGCGCCCTGCCACCTGCGCGTTCACCCCCTTTTTCTGAAGCATGAAGGCCACACGGCGGATATAGCGGTCAAAATAAAAACCGACACTGTCGCCTTTCGTGATGTAGGACAGCATCAGGTTCCCTTTGTCCGAATACACGCATCCTCCCCCGCTTTTGCGGCGGTAGGTCTGTATACCGTGTTCTTTGCAGTAGGGCATGTTGACTTCCGCTTCCATGAGTTGGTTTCGACCAAAAATCACAGTAGGAGCAACTTGCCAAATAAAAAAGGCTTCATCTTCGTCCAGCTCGCGTGCAACAAATTCTTCCATGGCGAGGTAGAAAATCAAACGTCGTTCACGGCTGTCCGGCAGTTTAATATGCTTCATTTACATAAGGGAATTTTAATACCCCCAAATATACGATTTCCTGCAATGACTGCCAAGAGAAAAGGGTGTGTTTAAAAACACTATATTGGCGAAAGGACGGAAGGGCTACAGCGGCTTTGTGGCGCGGAGAATTTCGCGCTTGCCGTTGGACGGACCGGCGAGACGTTCTACGGTGAAACCGGTGGCCTGTAATCGTCGGCGAATTTCGCCTTTGGCGCAGTAGGTGGTGAGTATGCCTCCAGGAGTCATCGTGTCGAATATGCGGCGGAACACGTCGTCGCTCCACATTTCCGGCTGCTTTTCAGGTGCAAACGCGTCGAAATAGACCACGTCGATGTCGTCCGGCAGACGGGTGAGCGGTGAGGTCAGGTCGCATTCCAGTTTGGCGATGGAGAAATGGTCGGTGACGGGAGTAAGCTGTTCCCAGGGGCAATGATGGATTTTTCGCAGGACGGAAGATTCGTTTTCCGGCAAAGTGCGGTAGTAGCCTGTCTGTTCGATGGTTTCAGGACTGAGCGGATAGCGTTCGAGGGTGAAATAGTCGACGTGTTTGTCGCTGCAGCCGCAGGCCGTGACTACCGAATTGAGTCCGGTGCCGAATCCCACTTCCAGAACGCGTATCGACGGCTTTTGGCAGTGAAGCAGTCCGCAGTTCAGAAATATGTGCACCGATTCCGTGTATGCCCCTTTGACGGAATGGTAATGTTCGTCGAGCAGCGGAAGGTAGATGGTGGCCGAACCGTCGGCTGTCATTTCTATTTCTTTCTGTTGGAAAACGTTGTCCTGCATTGTGCTTTTTTGTATGCGAAGATATGTAATTTCATGATAAATCACTATTTTTACGGAGAAAATTGACAAACCTACAAAACGTTTTATGTCTGCCAAATGTAAACGGGTTCGGCTTTGGCAGTGAATTTGAGAACCCTCCATGTATCACGTGAAAAATATTCTCTTAATCGGTGCGTTAAGCTTGGCGGCAGTTGCCGGCAACGCACAGTCGTTCAAGGAATGGCAGGACCCGGAGATAAATGCGGTGAACCGTGCTCCGATGCATGCCAACTTTTTTGCCTATGAAAACAAGGAAGCGGCCGATGTTGCCGTGAAAGAAAAATCGTCCAACTTCATGACGCTTAACGGTACCTGGAAATTTTTCTGGGTGAAGAATGCCGATGCCCGTCCTGTTGACTTCTGGAAAGTCGGTTACAATGACAGAGGATGGGACTATATGCAGGTGCCTGCCGTTTGGGAGTTGAACGGGTATGGCGACCCTATCTACGTGAATATCGGCTATGCCTGGCGGAATCAGTATAAGAGCAATCCGCCTTATGTGCCGGTAGAAAACAACCATGTGGGTTCATATAGGCGTGAAATCGTTGTGCCTTCCGACTGGAACGGCAAGGACATCGTGGCGCATTTCGGTTCCGTCACTTCCAACATGTATCTTTGGGTGAACGGAAAGTTTGTGGGCTACAGCGAGGACAGCAAACTGGAAGCGGAGTTCGACATTACCCGATATGTGAAGCCGGGACAGAAGAACCTGATAGCTTTTCAGGTGTTCCGCTGGTGCGACGGAACGTATCTGGAAGACCAGGACTTTTTCCGTTATAGCGGTGTGGCACGCGACTGCTACCTGTATGCACGCAACAAGAAGCGCATCGAGGATATTCGCGTGACGCCGGATTTGGATGCCAATTACCGCAACGGTTCGCTGACGGTGGATATGGATTTGAAAGGCAGCGGCGAAGTGCTGTTGGAACTGCTAGATGCTGATGGAAATACGGTGAAGGAAGCAACGGTAAAGGGTTCGGGCAAGGCCAGTGCTGTGATGCAGGTGGAGAACCCGAAAAAATGGACGGCAGAAACGCCTTACCTCTATACGTTGCGCGCTACGCTCGGCAATACGGAAGTAGTGCCATTGAAGGTGGGTTTCCGTAAGGTGGAAATCAAAAATGCACAGCTGCTTGTCAACGGACAGCCGGTGCTGATTAAAGGCGCAAACCGCCATGAAATAGACCCTGACGGCGGTTATGTGGTGTCGCGCGAAAGAATGCTTCAGGATATTCAGCTGATGAAGCTCAACAATATCAATGCCGTGAGAACCTGTCACTATCCCGACGACAATTATTGGTACGAACTGTGCGACCGCTACGGTATTTATGTAGTGGCGGAAGCCAATATCGAGTCGCACGGAATGGGTTACGGTGAGACGACACTGGCAAAGGAAGAAATGTATCTGAAAGCCCACATAGAACGCAACCGGCGTAACGTGGAGCGCAGCTATAACCATCCGAGCATCATTGTCTGGTCGTTGGGTAATGAGGGCGGCTACGGACCTAATTTCGAAGCTGCCTACAAGTGGGTGAAAGTAGCCGATGCTACCCGTCCGGTACAGTATGAGCGTGCCGAAAAGCACGGCTTGACCGATATCTATTGCCCGATGTATCTGGGTTATAAGGGATGCGAAGCCTATGCGAAAAACGAGGCAAGCACCAAACCGTTGATTCAATGTGAATATGCTCACGCAATGGGTAATTCGCAAGGCGGTTTCAAGGAATATTGGGACCTAGTGCGCAAGTATCCGAAATATCAGGGCGGATTTATCTGGGACTTTGTGGACCAGTCGTGCCGTTGGACCGGCAAGAACGGTGAGATGATTTATGCCTATGGCGGCGACTTCAACCGTTTTGATGCCAGTGACTATAATTTCTGCGACAATGGTCTTATCAGCCCCGACCGTAAGCCGAACCCGCATACCGACGAGGTGAAATTCTACTATCAGAATATCTGGACCGAAGCCGGCGATTTGAGCAAGGGTGAAGTGAAAGTGCGTAACGAAAATTTCTTCCGCGACCTTTCTGCCTATGCGTTGGAATGGACGTTGTTGAAGGACGGAAAAACGATGCGTAGCGGACGTGTAGACCGTCTTGATGTGGCTCCGCAGGCTGTTGCAACTGTGGCATTGAACTGGGGAAAGACCGACGGTGAAGGCGAATGGCTGCTTAATGTGCGTTATGTGCAGAAGGAGCGCGAAAACCTTGTACCTGCAGGATATGCCGTAGCCAAGATGCAGTTGCCGCTGACGGCCTATAAAGCGCCGGAATTGGCAATAGAAAACGTAGCTGACAAGAACGTGGAAACGACAACGGCGGTAATTGATACGGCGAATGTGAACTGCATCGTGGTGGACGGCGACAACTTCAGTCTGGAATTCAACAAGAAAACCGGCTATATGGACCGTTATACAGTTGGCGGTGTGGACATGATTAAGGACGGTAGTGCGTTGACTCCCAACTTCTGGCGTGCTCCGACCGACAATGACTTCGGTGCTAACTTGCAGAAAAAATTTGCCGTATGGAAGAATCCGGAAATCACGTTGTTGGGCCTTGACAGCAAAATGGAGGACGGCATGGCTGTTGTCAGCGCAGAATACGAAATGAAGGCAGTGAAGGCCAAACTCTATATCACTTATACGGTCAATAATCGGGGTGCGGTAAAAGTAACGCAGCGGATGGCAGCGGCACAGGATGTCAAAGTGCCGAACATGTTCCGCTTCGGTATGCAGCTCGTGATGCCGAAATCGTTTGACCGCGTTTCCTATTATGGCCGCGGACCGATTGAGAACTACAGCGACCGCAACCACAGCACCGACCTCGGAATCTACAACCAGACGGTAGACGAACAGTTCTATCCGTATATCCGCCCGCAGGAAAACGGCACGAAGACCGATATCCGTTGGTGGCGTATGCTTAATGCCGCCGGATGTGGACTGGAATTTGTGGCAGAAGCTCCGTTCTCGGCATCGGCACTCCATTATACCATTGAGTCGCTCGACGAAGGTTTGGAAAAATGTCAGCGCCACTCACCGGAAGTAGAAAAGGCCGATTTGACGAATGTGCTGATTGACAAGGTGCAACAGGGGCTGGGCTGTGTAAACAGTTGGGGTGCTGTTCCCGAAAGAGAGTACATGGTGCCTTATGGAAATTATGAATTCAGCTTTATGATGACACCGCTTTCCGGCAGCATCGCTATTGAATAGCCGTCGGAAAATGGATACAGACAATCCGCCCGGAGCACAGTGAAAATCACCGTCTCCGGGCGGATTTTTATTTGTTCCGTTCCCTTAGAAAACGTTTCAATAGGAAGATGATAAATGATTTGAATAGCTATCGGGTTGTTTTATAGCCGTTTAAAGAGACTTTTTCACAGAATCGGCAGTGTTTTGGGGGTGTTTTTTCACAAAATCCGGATTTTTGATGCAAAAAGGGAGGATTATCGGGTTGGCTGTTTTGGTTGGTGGGGTTGATTTTTCGGCGTGTGTTTGCTACTTTTGCATGTAACAAGAATCTTTTTATGGAAGCGGAATTACAACAATATATTGAAGCGGAAATCATACCGCATTACGATGGTTTCGACAAGGCACACAGGCGTGACCATGTGGAAAAGGTGATAAGCGAAAGTCTGGCTTTGGCACGTCATTATGATGTTGACGAGTCGATGGTCTACACTGTGGCGGCTTACCACGATTTAGGACTCTGTGAAGGGCGGGAACTGCATCATGTGGTTTCCGGCAGAATCCTTCTTGCCGATGCAAAACTCCGGCAGTGGTTCTCGGAAGAACAGTTGGCGGTGATGGCAGAGGCGGTTGAGGACCATCGTGCTTCCAGCGACCATGCTCCTCGAAGCATTTATGGCAGAATTGTGGCTGAAGCCGACCGTGTGATTGATGCCGACGTGACACTGCGCCGTACGGTGCAATACGGACTGTCGCATTACCCGGAAATGAACAAGGACGAGCAGTATGCCCGCTTTGTCGGTCATTTGCAGGAAAAATATGCCGAAGGCGGATATCTGAAACTTTGGATACCCGAGTCGGAAAATGCCAGCCGTCTTGCTGAACTGCGGAAAATCATTGCCGACAAGACGGCTTTGCAGAAGGTGTTCGACCGGATTTATGCCGAAGAGACCGCTACGCTATAATTTGATGGCAAACTTTTTGAGCCGCGGGTCTACAAGGCTGTCGGGTACGATGGTGCGGATACTGTCGGCAAGCAGGTTGAGCATGCGTTCACGGATATAGTCGTTTCGCACCACGAGCGACACTTCACGTACAGGCTCCGGCTGGCGGAAGTTGCGCACGCGCTCCTTTTGCTCGTCGGTGAGGTAGTCGGTGCTTATTTCGTTGTAGTCGGCCACGTTCTTGAAGAGCTGGTCGGCATCGGCGAGATGGTTGTCCACGTCGCTGAAGTCGGAGAGCACCGTCTCGCCCCAGGAGCGGAACAGGTCGAAATCGGCCGTTTTGTCGGTGATGCCTTTCTCGCGGAGCACTTCGCGGTAGCAGTCGTAGAGCAGGAACAGGAGGTCGATGCGGTTGTCGGCAATGGTGCCGGAGAGTCGGCACATCAGCTCCTCGATGGTGCAGGTGCGGGGAGCGATGATAGGATGGTTGCCGGATTCCTCCTTTAGGTGTTTGAGGAAAAAGGTGGCGCTTCGCCGTCCGGGGAAGACGAAGCAGAGTCGCGACATTTCTTTGTTGTAGCGCCGGGCGTACCCCTTGGCTATGGCTGCTAAAAAAGTATTCATATGTACAGCAAAAGTAGTGAGAAATTCCGATTCCCGCAAGTTTCGCCGTTAAAAAGCGTATCGGGAAAATAAAAAGTGGAGTAATATATTGCGAAAAACCGAATTTATTATTAACTTTGTGGTTGCAATGAAATTCTCAGATGTAATAGGTCACGAAGAGGTAAAAGAGAGGTTAAGGCAGATGGTCTCTACCGGCC
>ENA-ORRE01001811-ORRE01001811.1-human-gut-metagenome-genome-assembly--contig:-NODE-1811-length-13460-cov-2.771354_pt1 | contig 13460 bp, 16 predicted proteins | sample MGYA00242171_ERZ509126 | MGnify/ENA primary metagenome ERZ509126 (study PRJEB26280, sample SAMEA2338648) | human gut metagenome | biome: human gut; feature: human-associated habitat; material: faeces... | reverse complement strand
AGCTTGCCGAAATCGGTTCTTCCGCAAGGAATCCCTTTTTCTGCTGATAGGACATTTCCAGTTCCAGCGTCTGTGTTTCACCCACTGTCATTTCCTCCAGCCCCTTCGGCTGAAATGTCAGATCCGCAGTTTTTACCTCGATCTTCTGCACACAGTCCCCATAGGTGAAGTCCAGGGAATTTCCGGAACCGACAGAATTATACTCCGCACAGGTGGTATTCGGATACCGTGCCAGCTTGGTATAAAATGTGCCGATGCCGACCCGGGTGTTTTTCGGGTCGATCATGCTGGTATAGTGTCCGGTGACACCGCCGGTGTTGTTCAGATAGTCCGATTTTTCCTCGTACCACTGTTCGATACCGTCCAGCACGTTCTTGCTGTAGTTCCACGCCAGACACTCGCCGAACGAGCGCATCCCGTTAGGCGAATAGATGTTGAAACAGCTGTTTCCGTTTGTGCGGACATGACCCATGGTCTGAGAACTCTCTGCCGCACGGATTCGTGCAATGTATTCCAGGTCATCCGACCACTGGATCGGCACATAGTCCGAGGAGGTCAGCGCTGCGCCGGTGCTGGGATTGGGATAGCCGTTGTCGCACGCCTCTTTCCGGTAACTGTTTATCAGTTCCAGCGCCTCGCTGATCTGCTGGATATACGTACCCGGTATGCCCACCAGCGTGGTGTCCGACGTGCCTTGGGTCACGTCGGTCTCCAGCACAGGCAGGGAAGTTTCCGCATTTACCACGCTGTGCAGCGACAGCCCGGTGACCAGCAGAACCACGGACACCCCTGCCGCCGCCATCCGTCTCAGCCGCGCAGCGCTGCGGAACATTCACGAAAATCTGTTCTGGGCATTTATTTATAACACGATCGGCATTCCGCTTGCCGCCGGCGTGTTTATAAGTGTGCTCGGCTGGCAGCTCAACCCGATGTTTGCCGCGGCAGCGATGAGTCTTTCAAGCTTCAGCGTTGTTACCAATGCGCTGCGCCTGAATTTTGTCCGCATACACGACCCAAAGCACGATCATAAAATGAAGAAAAAAACACCAATCAAAAAGGAGACAAAACAAATGGAAAAGACCATTAAGATCGAAGGCATGATGTGTAATCATTGCGAGATGCACGTTAAAAAGGCTCTTGAAGCGCTCGACGGCGTAAAGTCTGCCGAGGTCAGCCACACCGCAGGAACCGCAGTGGTAACTCTGGAAAAAGCAGTTGCCGACAGTGCCTTGAAGCAGGCCGTTGTCGATCAGGGCTATACCGTGACCGGCATAGAATAATTTTAGGTATGAAAAATCCGCCCCACGGGGCGGATTTTTTATGCCTTATCATTCTTGTGAAATATCGGGTGGTCATAGGGATAATCCTCGTAATTTATAAGTATAACGCGGCATTTCGGGCAGTTTAACGCCGTGACCTCTTTTCCGATGTGCCCATCGGGAAGATACAGTTCATCCTTTGCAAGCCCCGGCAGAGCGGACACAAGCTTTTTCTTTTCGCTCCAGCAAACGCCGTCGCGGCTTTGAATGTATCCTGTCAGCAGCTCACCGCCGCAGTACGGGCATATTTTACTCATGGCGTTACCTCCTTGTTTTCTTGTATTATATCAAACCGTACATGCCGCTGCAACGCCGTCAGCTGTAATACTTCACGTCGCTTTGATGCTCCTTCAAAAGCTGCGCGCGGTGGTCGTTATAGTATTGGTCAAACTCATCGGTCATCAGCGCATCGTCAACGCTGCCGTCATAGCCTGTTTCCTTGCAGAAATCCTTGCCGAGCAGGATACGGAGATTTGTTCTTGATATCTGGTCATACGACTGGTCATAAACCTGCGTCCAGTATTCGTCTATGCTCAGCCCTGCGCCGGAGCAATACTCATCGACCTGCTTTTTGACCTCGGGATAATCGTTGTAGCTTGCCTTGAGCGAGCTGAGGTTATCTTCCATCTCGGCCTTGGTTGCTGCAACGCCGCGGCTTTCCGCCTCCTCGACGAGCATCCGCCCTATAAGCAGACGGTCAATTATGGCATCCTTTGTGTAATCGCTTGCCTCAATGTTCGTGTTGTCTCCGGCAAGATTTGCGGCTCTCTTTTGGAAGTTCACCATGCCCTGCGTGACCTTGAAGTCCTTGTACTCGGCAAGCACCGTGTCGTCGCTCTGCTTTGAGCTTATGCCCAGTGACTTAAGGAACGATATCTCGTCGCCGAACGAAACAACGCATATCGAGCTTAACGGATATAAGGTCGTCAGGATAAGTCACGAGGACGGCGAGATCGAATTCCTGTGGACGGATAACGAGTATTTTTTCAATCTGTTTTGCAGCAATGTAAGCCCCGATGAGGCGGAAAAAATATTCTTCGGCATTATCCCCGACGCCGAATTGACCGATACGGTCAAAAACGGGGGAGAGATCAACACGGGAAAATTTGTCGACGATCAAAACTGAATTTTGCGCCCTTTTTCCTTGGCGAAAAAGGGCGTTTTCTGTTGTGCGGAAACGATAATGCTGATATAATAATATGGTTAAATCAAGTGTACCTTGCGGTGCCGCTCGACGCGGCCTAACAAGGAATTCGGTGCAAATCCGAAGCAGTCCCGCTGCCGTGAATGGCGACGAGGGCGCAGACGCCACTGTTTTTATGGGAAGGCGCGCCCGAGATTGACCCATGAGCCGGAAGACTTGCCGCAAAAGCGCATTTGAAATCCAAAGGAGGTGGGATATATGCGCGAGGACGCATGGACGCTCAACATTACCTACGAGTAGGGCGGCTGCGAAAGACGATAAACTATACTTACTTGGAGGATAACTATGAAGAAAAGATCACTGAGCCTGCTTTTGGCTCTTTTAATGGTGCTGAGCCTCGTTATGCCCGGCACTGCAGCGTTTGCCGACACCGTGTCCGCAGAGACCCCGGCCGACGCTTCCGACACCGTGCTCAAGTGGGCAAATAAGCTTGGCACGGACTGGATGAACGCTCCCAGCGTTCCGACTGTTGCCGACGACGGCGTTATCGTCATGGTTGGAACGACCATAAATAAGCTCGGCTTTGAAAACGGCGAGATCGTCGCAAGTGGAAAGATGAGCTCCTCCCCGAGCTACGGCTATACTCCTGCCGTTGTTAACGGCGACGAGATAATCGCGCCGCTCGGCAAGGGCACGCTCGAGGCCTTCGACGCGAAAACGCTTGAGAGCAAGTGGAGCGTGAGCGACGAGCTGGCCGGTCAGGCGCTTTCGCCCGTGCTCTGCGCCGACGGCAAGGCATACACCGGCTTCTGGAACGGCGAGGCAAAGGACGCAAACTTCGTCTGCGTCGATACCGCAACCGGAGAGCTGCTGTGGAGCTACACCGTTAAGGGCGGCTTCTACTGGGCAGGCGCAGCCGAGGTCGGAAGCTATGTAGTCGTAGCCACCGACGACGGCGAAAACGGAACCAAGGGCACAAGCTCGCTGCTCGTGTTCAAAAAGACCTATGCGGAAAACGAGGAAGTTAAGCCCGTTTCCTCTGTTGAGCTTGCAGGCTGCGGCGATGCGCGCAGCAGCATCACCGTTGACGGAGGCAAGGTTTATTTCACCACCAAGGGCGGCTATCTGTGCAGCGCGTCGGTGAATGCCGAAAGCGGCGCGATAAGCGATCTTAAAACCGTTTCGTTCAACGCTCAGAGCACGTCTACTCCCGTTGTGTTTGGCAACTATGTCTACTTCGGCGCAGGCAGCGGCATATCCGACAGCGGCTCCAAGGGCAGCTTCGTCATTGCCGATAAGAACACCCTTGAGGTCGTAAACCACGTTGACATGCTCGGCTATCCCCAGTGCGAGATGCTTCTGTCAACGGCATATCTCAAGAGCACCGGTTATCTGTATTTCTACAGCACCTACAATATGGATCCCGGCGGCGTTTCGCTCATCAAGGTCAAGGCCGACGATGTCAGCAAGACCGAGCTTACAGAGCTTTACGACGCAAAAGGCTATGAGCAGTACTGCATTGCAAGCCTCGTTGCCGACGATAACGGCAACCTCTATTATAAAAACGACAGCGGCAATATCTTCTGCCTTTCCACTCGCACGAGCGAGGATGTGCTCGTCAGCATTGCCGACAAGGGCAGCGTTGAGCTTAGCTACGCTGCCGTAAACGCATACGATCGCAATAATGACGGCTCGATCGATATCGACGAGGTCATGTACGCCACGCACGAGCAGTATTATGAAGGCGGCGCGGCGGCCGGCTATGCATCCGCAACCGGCGACTACGGCGCATACATCACAAAGCTTTGGGGTGACGAGAGCGGCAACTTCGGCTATTTTGTCGATGACAAGATGGCAATGGGCCTCGGCGACAAGGTCGGCAGGGGCCAGCACGTCTATGCCTACATAAACGCAAACTCCTATCCCAATAACGACGCATATTCCTATTTTGAAACACCGGCCTTCGATTGCGAGACCTATGCCGCAGCTTCCGTAAAGCTCATAGCTCAGAACGGCTATGACGAAAACTGGAGCCCGAAGTTTGAAGGCTATGACAAAGCTCAGCTCAAGGCATACACGGCCGATCTTAAGACCGAGGCAGAGGGCTTCAAGGCAGTATCCAAAGGAAACGGCGAGTACAGCATCAGCTTTGCAAAGGCAGGGGATTACTGCGTTGTCGCTACGGCAGAGAATAACGCAATAATTCCTGCCGTATGCAAGGTAAGCGTAAGGGCTGCAAATGGCTTTGCCGACGTGAAAGAAACGGACTATTACTACGAAGCGACCCTGTGGGGCAGCGCAAATAATATCGTGCGCGGCTTCAGTGCGGACGAGTTTGCTCCCAATGTGCCCTGCACCCGCGCGCAGATAGTAACCTTCCTTTACCGACTTGCCGGAAGTCCCGAGGTAAGCGGTAGCTGCAAGTTTGCGGACGTCACCGATAAGAATTATATCGATGCTATCACTTGGGCTGCCGAAGAGGGCGTAACAAAGGGTACGACCGAAACCACGTTCTCTCCGAATGCGACCTGCACCCGCGCACAGGCAGTTACCTTCCTGCACCGCTATATGGACACTCCGAAGGCCGATCAGGCACACGGCTTCACAGACGTCACCAACACCGGCGCATTCTATTACGATGCAGTCATGTGGGCTGCCGATAACGGCGTTACGCTTGGCTTTGCCGACGGAAGCTTCCGTCCCGGCGCAGTGTGCACCCGTGGCGAGATCGTGACGTTTATCTACCGCGCAGCGGCGTAAAAATGAAAAAAAGATCAATTGCACTTATCCTTCTCGTTCTTATGATATGCAGCCTGCTTGCAGGCTGCATGAAGAACGCGGAAGCCGTAAACTTCGCCGGGGACATTGACCTCGGCGAAGACGGCGTTATAACAAAAGATGTTTTTTCGCAGCTGCGTGACAGCGGCGAGATCGCTTCAATATGCGGAAAAAGCGGCGAGATAAGCTATAAATGGACGGTTCCCGGCACTGAGGTAACGAATCCGCAGGATCTGTGCATGGCTGTGGCGATAACGGAAAAAACCGACGGCAGCGTTGAGATCACGCTAAAAAGCGACAAAAGCTTCGGCTTTCTGCCGACGCTTTCGGTCACACTCAATGATAAGTGGGATGCTCTTTCCGCGAGCGTTTATGATGCAGACGGCAAAAAGCTGTGCGCTGCGTCCGTTACCGGCGGCGATAAAACCACGCTGAGCTTCAAGATCAGCGCGGACGTTTTTTCATACATCATCCGCGCCGATGAGGTCAGGCCTACTCCGGAACCGAGCAATAATGCAAATCTCTCCGACGGAAGCCGAACCGAGAAGGACAAATACGGCACAGACCCCGTGCCTGCAGGCAAGCCCGAGCCGGTCGAGCCCGACAAATCGAATGTTGATACGACTAAAAAGCTGCACTGCACGATATCGATCGACTGCGCAACGATACTTAACAATCTCTCCGACCTTGACCCGGCAAAGCTTGATGTGCTTCCGACGGACGGAGTTGTGCTCGGCGCCGTCACAGTTGAGTTTTCCGAGGGCGAGTCTGTATTCGATGTTTTGCAGCGCGTCTGCCGCGAGAATAATATCCACCTTGAAGCAACGTTCACTCCGGGCTATAACAGCGCCTATGTCGAGGGCATACACAATCTGTATGAGTTTGACTGCGGCGAGCTTTCCGGGTGGATGTACAGCGTCAACGGATGGTTTCCAAACTACGGATGCAGCCGCTATGCGCTGCAGGACGGTGACGTGATCAGGTGGCGCTATACCTGCAACCTCGGCGCGGACGTCGGCGGAAGCATGGTGGCCTGAGCATGAACGACGCATTTTCGCAGCTGCACCCGGCGGCGAGCTTTGCCTTTTTCGCCGCCGTGATCACACTGACGATGCTTTATATGCATCCGGTGCTGCTTATAATAAGCCTTACTGCCGCGGCAGGCTATGTCTGCATCCTCAAAGGCGCGCGGCATTTTGGAAAAACGCTTATCTATCTTGTGCCGTTTCTCGTTTTTATGTCGGTTCTCAATGCACTTTTTAACCACGCAGGTGTGACACCGCTTTTTTATCTTTCAAACGGCAACGCCGTAACGAAAGAGGCGCTGACCTTCGGCTTTTACGCCTCGGTGATGTTCTGCGCGGTGATACTGTGGTTTGAGTGCTTTAACGTTGTTATGACGTCGGATAAGCTCCTGTGCCTGTTCGGCAGACTCAGCCCGTCGGTTTCGCTTCTGCTGTCTATGGCGCTTAGATTTGTGCCGAAGTTCGGACGAAAAATTCGCAGCATCGATGCTGCCCGTGCGCAGATAGGGCAGGGCAGCGCTCAGGGCGGATTTATCCGCCGCGTAAAAAACAGCATGAAGGTTCTGTCGGTCACGCTGACATGGGCGCTTGAAAGCTCGCTTACCGCGGCAAACTCAATGAAAAGCCGCGGCTACGGCGCTGCCCGGCGCATGAGCTTTTCGCTGTACAGATTCACGGCGCGCGACGCTGTGACGATGGTTTTGTGCGCTTTCGCCGTCGGTGTGACGGCAGCGTGCGTCGTCAGCGGCGGCATATACGCGCGCTATTTCCCGTCGGTAATAATAAGCGGCTCCGGCGGCATACCGGCGCTCGGTATGGCGGCGTTTGCGCTTCTGTGCTTTTTGCCGCAGCTTTTTGATGCAAAGGAGGCCCTGGTATGGCGGCGTTTGAGATCCGCGATCTGAGCTTTACATATCCAAACGAGAATAAGCCTGCGCTTGACAGTATAACGCTGTCGATACCCGAGGGCAGGATCACGCTTATCTGCGGAGCCAGCGGCAGCGGCAAAAGCACGCTCCTGCGCAGACTCAAGACATGCCTCGCCGACCACGGCAAGGCCGAGGGCGAGGTGCTGTTTTTCGGTAAAGCGCTCGATGCTGTCGGCCAGGCCGAGCAGGCGCGGAGAATAGGCTTTGTCTTTCAGCACCCGGATGATCAGATAGTCACCGACAAGGTGTTCCACGAGCTTGCCTTCGGACCCGAAAGTCTCGGCTGGGATCAGGCAAGAATGCGTCTTGCGGTTGCTGAAATGGCAAGCTATTTCGGCTTGACCGAGCTGTTTGAAAAAAACGTCGCGGAGCTATCTGGAGGACAGAAGCAGCTTATAAACTTGGCGTCCGCTGCCGTGCTGCGGCCGGATGTGCTGATCCTCGATGAGCCGACAAGTCAGCTCGACCCCATTGCGGCGGCCGACTTTCTCGGCACTCTTCGCAAAATGAGCGAGGATCTCGGCCTGACCGTTATTTTGACCGAGCATCGCCTTGAGGAAGCGCTGCCGATGGCGGACATGCTCGCCGTGCTCGACGAGGGACGGCTCATAGCCTTCGGCGATCAGATCCTCGCGCGGTCCCTGATATGTCGCCTTGTTTTCATCCTTAATCGAGTTGACGCTGGAGCATGACGGCAGGTGGAATTTCATGCTGGATGTGTTCATGACATATTCCTGCTGATCCGTCATCGTTCCGCTGCTTTCGCTTAACGTGCTGTCTCCCGTTGCATAATTAATCGAGATGCCCGGCTGATTGTTGTATGCGAAGATATGGAAGGAAATGCCCTCGCCGTCATCTTCCATGGAAAGTGCCTCCATCTCCACACCGTCCGCTACAAGGTCGTCCCCGGTAAAAATTGGTGTAACGCGGTACAGCACATGGTTTCCGGTCTCTTTGACGTAGTCGGCAACCATGTTTTCAAACGGCAGCATGCCCTCGACATTCAGATAACGTGTTCCAGTGATCAGATTCTTCTCGTTTGCATTCTCACCGGTCAGCTGGTATCCGATCAGATGGCAGCGGTTGTACAGATATTTACCTTCCACCTGATCGTATTTTACCGTATGCCAGCCCGTCGGCTTTACCTGGCCGATCGCGCCGCGCTTCTCCGTCGGCATCAGATCCTGGCCAATATTCGCCTCTGCCACGCCGCACCGTCCCAGGCTGTCCAGATCGCTGTAATGCTCGTACGACTCGGTCGTCTTTTCCTCATCGGTAAAATCCGGCTCATTTCCGTTTAAAACGACATACGGTTCACCGGAAAACTCCGGAACATCAAGAACTGAAACGGCCGTCGGTGCCTGATCGGTAATCTGGGATTCCGTCATCGTATAAGCGGCCGTAACCTCCGAACCGGAATCTGCTCTCTCCGTCGAGAGAAGATCCTGCGCCTCACAGCCGGTCAGTGTCAGAACAAGAAGCGCCGCCAGCAGCAGAAGCTGTTTTCTTAGTTTTTTCATTTCTCATATACCTCTTTCGTTATTTTCTCATGGGAATAGCCTGCAAACTCCTCCTCGGACACTTTATTCCATTTGGAAAGATCCAGGTCGAATTTCCGGTCAGACGGATAATGCCGGTTCCACCAGAAAACGATGATTTTCTCTATCTTCGCTTCCACAGCCTGCAGTCCCGTATTCTCCACAAAGCAGTATTCTCCTTCGCCTGCCTGCTCCAGAAAATCTGCCGCCGCCTGAAGTGTTACCTTCCCACTCTCCTTCTGCTCCGCGAACAGCTTTTCCGAAGCCGGATTCATCCAGAGCGTTTTCCCCTCACACAGTTCGCAGATTTTTTCCGTTACCACGCGGTCCCGCGAAACGCGTCGTCCGCCAAACTGCATTCCTCTTCGTTCTTCCAGACATACGATTCCAATCATCTGTCATCCTCCCTTCTCTTGCGTGTGCATATCTGAACACCTGACTGCCGTAGATAATCAGATAGCCAAGCCCCTCTCTTGCCCCGATAAACTCTCCGATTAGGCACAGGCCGATGTTGACCTTCCACACGGCGAGCAACCCCGGAAACGACCACGGCAGCACGACGCGGAACAGCATATCCTTCTTCGTTCCGCCGAGTGTTGCAATCAGGCGGAGCATATCCGGCTCCACACTCTGAAAGCTGCTGTAAATGCTGATCACCGAGCCGAATATCGCAACGGAAATGCCGGCCGTGATGATCGTTTTCACGTTTGCCCCCATCCACACAATGAGAAGCGGGGCGAGCGCCGATTTCGGCAGGCTGTTCAGGACTACCAGGTACGGCTCCATCACCGCAGAAAAGCGCGGAAAGAGCCACAAAAGCACAGCGAACGCCATGCCAAGTGTCGAGACGAGCAGAAAGCTGATTCCCGTCTCATACACCGTGATCCCGATATGGCGCAGAAGGTTCTGCTCCGTCAGCAGGGTCACGAACGTTTTTCCCACCCGCACAGGGCTGGAAAAGATAAACGGATCGATCCATCTCAGATCCGCCGCCACCTCCCATAATACCAGAAAACTGACGAGAAGCAAAGCCCGAAACACCCGCACCTGCTCCCGTTCTCTTTTTTTCTGCCGGAGATACGCCCTCTGAAAGCTGCTCTCCGGCGTTTTTGCCTGCTCACGCATTTTCATTCAGCTCCTTCCAGATGGCATTGAAATACGTTTTAAATTCCGGCGCACTGCGCGCTTTCATCGGCGTGCGCTCCTCCATCGCAAACTGGATTGGAATCTTTTTTTTCACATATGCCGGCCGTGCCGCCAGAACAATCACACGGTCCGCCATGCTGATGGCCTCCGAAATATCGTGTGTCACGAGAATTGCTGTCTTTCCCTCTTTTTTAATGATCTTTCCGATATCATCACAGACGTTCAGCCTCGTCTGGTAGTCGAGAGCGGAGAACGGCTCGTCAAGCAGCAGAAGATCCGGCTCCATCGCCAGTGTACGGATCAGTGCCGCCCTCTGCCGCATACCGCCGGAAAGCTGGTGCGGATAGTTGCGGAAGCGCTTTTCGGCATCGGTGATGCCCACCAGTTCCAGCAGCTGCAGGGCTTTCGTGCGCGCCTCGTCCTTCGGCATGTGCTTATGCAGCAGCATGCCCTCCATAATCTGCTTGCCGATGGTCATCGTGGGGTCAAGGCTCGTCATGGGGTCTTGGAATACCATCGCGAGGCGCTGACCGTTGTATTCCGTGCGCAGCTGCTTTTTGCTCAATTTCAGCAAATCAACGGTTTTGTCCTGTCCGTGCCCGTCATCGTATGTATACAGGATTTCGCCGCTGTTGATGGTGGCGTTGCTGTCCAGCAAGCCGACGGCGGCTTTCATCGTTACGGATTTTCCCGAACCGGATTCGCCCACGATGGCGACGGTTTCGCCCTTTTGCAAATCCAGATTGATGCCGCGGATGGCATGTACCACGCCGGCGTCCGTGCCGAAGAGAAACGTTTTATCGGCATAAATGTCGTCGTAAGGTTCGCCCGTCACCATCTCGTGGATGGCAGGTACACGCGGGCTGATGCCGACGGCGGCCTTCTTGCGTCCCTTGGCATTGAGCGCTGTGACGATTTCGTCATACGCATATCCGCTGAAAAGCGGCGCGACGAACGCCAGAAAAATCATCAGCAGTACCAGAATCAGCCCAATTATGGCGCGCTTGTTGCGGACAAAGTGCGTTGCGACACCCTTCCAGTAGCCTTGGGAAGCATAGTTGGTGTCGGTCGCAATGTCTGCCTGCTCCAACTGCGCAAAGTCCCCGGCAACCGGGACGTATTCCGCTGCCTGCACCGGCGGGCAGGTTTCTAACTGTTTCATTCGTTTGTTTCCAGATGCAAGAGGCAGAGCGGTCTGCCTGAAGAGAACCGCTCTGCCTGAAGATTTCGATACGATTTTAGATTGGCTCAGCCTCTTCTAAAAGCGCACACGACTGATTACTTGATGACGGCACTCTTATACACGCGGTTCAGCGCGACAGGATGGAAATCAATCCCCTCAACGCCATCAGTAATGTACAAATGATCCGGAATGCATGCATAATATGCCGGCCGGAAAAAACTCCAATGGGGCCGCATGCCATTCGTGCTGTATGATCTCAGAAACCGCATGTGAAAATGGAAATCGGATGCTTGATCGCGGTCTGGTTGTACCGATTGCAGACCGGGAATCTCAGGCTTATTTCAGAGAGCTGGTGATCGATCTGTGTCAACTGGCAATGTGAAGCTTGATCTCCTGCTGCACAGCATCCTGGATTTGGGCGAGGCGGACACTGATGAAGCAGGCAAACTGATCCGTTCAAAGTATCCTTCACTCAGCGATGCAGAATCGAAAGAAATTGTGTTGCTTCTTCAATCAGCAATGGAGAAGAAAAAAAGCGAGAAAGTTGCACTGGTAGCTACCGCCCCAGCTTCGTTCTCTATTAAGACCCGGCCGACGAAGGTCACTGTTGACAACATGATCCGCAGCGCATCAGACAGCATTCTGATTACCGGGTATTCACTGTCTGATTATTTCAGCGACATGGTCGATGAAATAATACTGAAAAGTCAGCGCGGGGTGTTCGTGAAGTTTTTCGTGAACGACATCGAACATCAGACTGGCTTTGACAGGGTACTACGGTACAAAGGCCGATTTCTTCGAGTCTACAACTACCCAAGGCAGGCGGACGATAAGATGGCGGCGCTGCACGCCAAGGTGATTTCAGTGGACAAAAAGGAAACGCTAATTACATCAGCGAATCTGTCCTATCACGGGCAGGAAGGAAATCTTGAGCTTGGTACATACAGCGAATCTCCGGCAATCGCACGTCAGATTGATGACGTATTCACTCAGCTGATTTTCAGGAAAGTTTTTACCGAGGTCTGATATGGCTGATATTAAATCGCCGGAAGAGCGCAGCCGCAATATGCGGGCGATACGCAGCAAAGATACAAAACCGGAGGTATATCTGCGTAAACTACTGTTTGCTCAGGGACTGCGCTACCGAAAAAATGTGTCTCAGATTCCGGGACACCTGATATGTATCTCGCAAAGTACCGGACTGCAATTTTTGTTCATGGGCGTTTCTGGCATCGACACGAGGGCTGCAAATACGCTTACATGCCGAAAAGCAGGACTGAATTCTGGCAGAAGAAATTTATAGCAATTCTCAAAAATCCAGTCAATAACCATCAGCAGTAAACCAGCCGAAACAATCCTCCGGCGAAACGAGAGCAAGTGCCTCGGCGACCATCAGGGGCAAAAGTGCAGCAATGTTGCAGCCCAGCTTCCGTAAAATAGCCTTCATCTTCGACCACAGCATTTCAATCGGATTCAAATCTGGGCTGTATGGCGGTAGATAGAGTGGAATCATGCCCGCTGCGCGCAACACTTCTTCCACGCCCTTGACATGGTGTGAACGCATGTTGTCCATGACGACGATGTCGCCTTTGTGAAGCGTCGGAATGAGCACGTTTTTCAGATAATCCAGAAAACGTTCGCCGCTTGTTCCGCCGGGATACATGGTGTAGGTGATTTGACCGTTCAAGCGGACAGAGGCCAGGACAGTTTGACTTGTCGGCACATTCAGCGGTGCGCTGCCATGCACCCGCGCTTTCCCGATGGCTCGTCCGTACCTGCGTGTCATCCCGATGTTCACGCCACTTTCGTCCAGAAACACAAGTTTCCAATGTTCAATCGCCAATTTTAACTCTTTCCACTTGATACGTTTTGCCTGCACATCGGGGACGCTCCCGTTCTTTCGCCGAAAGCCCAATTTTTTTCACGCGAAACCCCAATGCTCGAACCACTCGGCTCATTGTTGAAATGCTGACTTTCAGCCCTAACTGCGTGCGGAGTTCTTCCAAGTTAATCGTGGGATTTTTCGTAATGCACTCGGCTATCCGTGCTTTGTCTGTGCTGCTCAGCAGAACTTTCCGACCTCGCTGCCACGTTTGCAGGTCTACGCTTCCTGTTTTCCGCTTCCGCTCTTCCAAATGATAAACGGTGTACTTGTTGACGTGGAAAATCTTCGCGATTGCTTCCGCGTTGTGCGTCGCTTCGTAACCCTCTACCAACAGTTTCCGTGCTTCATTGTGCAGCATTTCTATCATCTCCTATGCCTACTATACACCTGCTGTAAAGGGGTGACCGCTTTTGTGAGAAGTGCTATAATCCCAATATATGAATATGGAGGTATATTTCTATGGCATTTTTCTCGTCTGCAGTGACGGTACTGCAAACGCTTGTGATTGCCCTT
>ENA-ORRE01001799-ORRE01001799.1-human-gut-metagenome-genome-assembly--contig:-NODE-1799-length-13506-cov-12.418705_pt1 | contig 13506 bp, 14 predicted proteins | sample MGYA00242171_ERZ509126 | MGnify/ENA primary metagenome ERZ509126 (study PRJEB26280, sample SAMEA2338648) | human gut metagenome | biome: human gut; feature: human-associated habitat; material: faeces... | reverse complement strand
GGTGCTAAGGTCCGCGTCCGAGAGAGGAACAACTCAGACCACCGTCTAAGGCCCCCAAATCCGGGCCGAGTTGAAGCCAATAACGAGGTGGGACCGCACAGACAGTTAGGATGTTGGCTTGGAAGCAGCCATTCATTCAAAGAGTGCGTAACAGCTCACTAATCGAGCGGTCCCGCGTGGATAATAATCGGGCATAAGTCCGGTGCCGAAGACGTGGAATCCGTCCAATAGATGGATTGGTAGGGGAGCATTCCGCCGCCGGCGAAGGCGGGCCGCGAGGCCTGCTGGAGGCCGCGGAAAAGCAAATGCAGGCATAAGTAACGACAAAGGGGGCGGGAAACCCCCTCGCCGGAAGGCCAAGGGTTCCTGATCAACGCTAATCGGATCAGGGTAAGCCGGGACCTAAGCGGAAGCCGCGAGGCGTACGCGATGGACAAACGGTGAAGATTCCGTTGCCCCCGGCCTGTTAGCCCCGTCGATGACGGAGGAGCGAAAGACGCGCGCGCTGACGGAACAGCGCGTTGAAGGGAGGTAGCCGCAAGGCGAGACCCGACAGTACGCGGAGGCTTCGGCCGAAGCGACAGCCGTACCGTAGCATACTCCCGAGAAAAGTCGACGCGAGGCGTTCGAGCAGGCCGGGGCCCGTACCGCAAACCGACACAGGTGGCCGGGTAGAGCATACCGAGGCGCTCGAGAGATTCACGGTCAAGGAACTAGGCAAACTGGCCCCGTAACTTCGGGAGAAGGGGCCCTCGTGTAAGAAGCGAGGCGCAGAGAATAAGTCCAGGCAACTGTTTAGCAAAAACACAGGGCTGTGCCAAGCCGCAAGGCGCCGCATACAGCCTGACACCTGCCCGGTGCCGGAAGGTTAAGCGGAGCTGTCATCGCGAGAGAAGCAGCGAAGTGAAGCCCCGGTAAACGGCGGCCGTAACTATAACGGTCCTAAGGTAGCGAAATTCCTTGTCGGGTAAGTTCCGACCTGCACGAATGGTGTAATGATCCGGACACTGTCTCGACCGTGAGCTCGGTGAAATTGTAGTATCGGTGAAGATGCCGATTACCCGCAACGGGACGAAAAGACCCCGTGAACCTTTACTGCAGCTTAGCATTGGGGCCGGGTGTGCGATGTGTAGGATAGTCCGGAGGCAGCGAGGCGGGGACGCCAGTTCCCGCGGAGCCGACGTTGAAATACGGGCCTTCGCACATTTGGCTTCTAACACGCTTTGAGCGTGGACATTGCTTGGCGGGTAGTTTGACTGGGGTGGTCGCCTCCAAAAGCGTAACGGAGGCTCCTAAAGGTTCCCTCAGGCCGATTGGCAACCGGCCGCAGAGCGCAATGGCATAAGGGAGCTTGACTGAGAGACCAACAAGTCGAACAGGAAGGAAACTTGAGCATAGTGATCCGGCGGTTCCGCATGGAAGGGCCGTCGCTCAAAGGATAAAAGGTACTCCGGGGATAACAGGCTGATCCCTCCCAAGAGCTCATATCGACGGAGTGGTTTGGCACCTCGATGTCGGCTCGTCACATCCCGGGGCTGGAGAAGGTCCCAAGGGTTAGGCTGTTCGCCTATTAAAGTGGCACGCGAGCTGGGTTCAGAACGTCGTGAGACAGTTCGGTCTCTATCTGTTGTGGGCGCGGAAATCTGAGGAGCCCCGACACTAGTACGAGAGGACCGTGTCGGACAGGCCTCCTGTCAGCCGGTTGTGGCGCCAGCCGCACTGCCGGGTAGCAGCGCCTGGGAAGGATAAGTGCTGAAAGCATCTAAGCACGAAGCCTGCTCCGAGATTAGATTTCGCCATAAGGGCCGTCGTAGACCACGACGTCGATAGGCCGCAGGTGCAAGCGTGGCGACACGCTCAGCCGAGCGGTACTAATAGCCCGATAGTAGTGTGAGAAAATACAACGCCGCCAGAGGCGGCATCCTGACGGGATGCCCGCTTGTAGGCTGGATAATGGCACCCGAGTCCCGGGCCCCGAGCCTGGAGGACACCTGCTTTGGCCGCTCTGCCGCTTCCGTCGGTCGTGCTTCCTTGCCCCCTACGGGCCGCCCGCGAGAGCGCGGGGCGGACGGGCCTCCGGTCCCCCGCGGACCCGATCAAGACATCAAGGTGATGATAGCATGAAGGATCCACCTCTTCCCATCCCGAACAGAGAAGTTAAGCTTCATCGCGCCGATGGTACTGCGAAAGCGGGAGAGTAGGTCATCGCCCCCCTTCGAGGAGCCGAGTCGAAAGACCCGGCTCCTTTTTTTCGTGGCTGCCGCCGGGCGGGGATGTGCGGGATTTCTTTGACATATCGCCGAAAAATGCGTAACTTTGCCTCGCCATGCGCGCCATGGAAAGTATTGTGAGAAAATGAATGAAGAATGCTTGATTTGCCAAGCTCCATTGGAGTACCTGGGAAACGAGGTACTTATGGAGTGTGAGCTTTGTCATCGTAAGGAAATGAGCAACACACGCTGTGTGAATGGGCATTATATCTGCAACGAGTGTCATACAAAGGGCCTGGATTCGGTTATAGGGTATTGCATGAAAGAAACATCTTGCAATCCGATAGAGATTTTTGAGCGGATGACAGATATGCCGTTTTGTCATATGCATGGGCTAGAACACCATACTCTTGTCGGGACTGCCTTGCTAACGGCTTATCACAACTCAGGAGGCAACATTGAGTTGTTGCCTGCTTTAAAAGAGATGGCAGCTCGAGGGCGCAAAGTTCCAGGAGGGGCTTGCGGTTTTTGGGGAAGTTGCGGAGCCGCTATAAGTAGCGGAATGTTTATATCCATTATTTCCGGAGCTACGCCTTTAAGCAAAGAAGCGTGGGGACAAGCCAATATAATGACAGGCAAGTCCTTGTTAGGCATCGGTGAAATTGGTGGTCCACGTTGCTGCAAACGCAATTCTTATTTGGCGATAATGTCTGCCGTCAAGTTTGCCGCAGAGTTATATGGGATCTCAATGGAAACGGACACCATTATTTGTAAGCGGTCAAGTCAAAATAATCAGTGTATTGGCAAACGCTGTCCGTTTCACCTGTCAAACTCCAATTTGCAATAAGGCAACAGATTCCTCCATTAAATGGAATAGGGGGACAAGCCGCAAACTCGGAGCATCACGGACCGAAGGCCCGGCACCACCGCTGTTTCATGAGGTGTTATGCTCGCTCCGTGGGCGCTTCGACTACGGTACAGGCTGGCCCCAATGGCATGAAGGGGGGCTTGTTAGGCCGTTTTCTAATTTATACACGCATAATTAGGGCGGTTCCGTTACCATTTTATCCTCCCCGGACACCAATGATTTTTATGTTGCAAGTTACTGAATCTTCGCAATTATTGGGTTGGTCGCTTGGCTGATTGGAATGTTTGTTGTAATTTCGGGATATAAAATTTTCAGAATGCTTGAAAGAAGATATATCTTTGTTGTGCTGGCCTGGCTGGCTATATTGCCGACATGGGGCGCATTGCCTCGTGAGAGTCATTGGTGTGGAGACAGTGTGTTGCAGAATGAATCGGCAAAGAGTCGGACATTTCTGTGGGCATTGCCGAGCCGCACCGACAGGTTCACGATGGGTATCCGCACACGTAACCTACACAGCGATCCGAAGAGGAAGTACGGACGCGCTAAAACTACTGACTATACACCTGGCCAGGGGCTATGTGCCGTGTCTGCCGCTGGCGACACCCTTGCGGTCCTGCTCATGTTGCATAGGCTTGAGAGTCCGTTGGAAACGGACGACGAGATGCTGTTAAGGGTGTTTATGCGGCGTGGGGGCGAGATGGTGTTGGACCGAACAGAGTCGTTATCCAGCGGGCTGCTGCCTAAGGTTTCGGACATCATGTCCCTGCGGCTGACTTGCGAGCCGTCGGGTATCATGATAGAGGCCGGGGAGGGTGCGTTGAAGCCTGTAGCTGAGTTCACAGGCATTATTTTCGAGGCGGACAGCGTGGGCTTTATCCTCGAGGCGGGGGCGAAGGTGGACCGTGTGACCGGAACGGCGCTGAGTTACGACCCTCTTTTCCCTCAGGATGAAAAGGTGGCTGATGTTGCCGCCCTGCTGAAGCGCATCGATATGTCATTCGACCCGTTGGAGGGAGTATGGGAATATATGGACCGACAGATGGACGAGTCTTTGCTTCGACCGGGGGGCGAATACCAACTGCTTATTGTCGGCAGTGGGGATAATATATATGACATATATTATGCGGGTGGTGCACGTGTCAATCCTTCTCGTTGGCGTCCCGGAATGAAGAAGGGAGAATTGCGGGTTATGTCGCCTGGTCGGTATATCTTGCTATGGCGCGATGCGGAAGGTGAGTGGATGCTCCATGGGCTGAAGGGAGCCATGGAGGACGATGGTGTGCTGACATTGCTCTTTCCATATCAGACAAGCTCTGTGAGGTTGCGCAGAATGAGGTGATTCGAGGCTATAAGAAGCCTGTAAAAAACTTGGCGACTTGTTCTGATTCAAGAATCAGAGCAAGTATTCACGCTTTTTTGAATAAAAACCACATATGGGCGATGTCTTTCGAAAACGTTGATTAATATGTAGTTGGGTGGGTAATGAAGATATGCATTGACTTGTAATATAAAATTTGTTGTTTGAGTTTAAGAATTCACTAAGCTTGAGTCGGAATTAGCGGTAATTTTGCATCGAAAAAGGAATGGTCTGAGGTCGTAAATAAGGCATAGAGCCTTTTTATGGACGCAGTCACAGCAGCCTACCTTAATCAGTGATATAGTGTGAAAGGCTGATGGATGGAGTCCTGTACGTGGTGTGGTGATACATATACGTCAGGTATCCTGAAATCGAATAGCATTTGATTCGTAAGAAGATTGTGGAAAAATATTAATAAGTTAGCATCTAGCGTGTTGCCCGGCGTCGAGAAGGCGGTGGGCAACACTTATTTTCTTGGATAAGTATATTGCAAGGTGATGTCTCAGTTGTCGGGGTATTGCCTCAGTTGTCCCTTCTTGTCAAAGAGGTGGGCATGGCTGAGTCCCATCTCATCATAGGGTGATAAACTTTTCCCTTATCTATCGCGGAGTCTATAGAGTGGCGGTGATTTTGCGGTGAAAAAAGAGACCAATGAAACTAAAAGCAACACTAATTCTAATCATCGGCATTATGACAACACAGTCCATATGCGCACGGACAGTCCGTGCAACACAGCCGGTGCTAACGGACGAGACCTGCGACTTGCTCTGCAATGTAGCGCAGTAAAAGAGCCGGGAGACGGGGCTCGACATCAGTTTCGCCGTCGCAGACGCCGATGGGCAGCCGAGACGTTTCCACCGCTTCGGCAATGCTCTCGTGCTGAGTGCCACACTAGTGCCGGCGAAGGCATACACTTCGGCAATCACGCAGACTCCCATCGGAGAGCTCGTCCAGTATGTGGCAGAGGGTGGCAACCTCATGGGCATGAACACCTGCGACAGCTGTATTACCCTGGTGACCGGCGGTATCCCTCTCTTTGTAGATGGCAAGATAGTAGGCGCCATCGGCATCGGGTAGGCGCCAAAGAGCACGACATGGAGATTGCCGACTATGTTGTGGCAGCCTTCAATAAAATGACGGAATCATGTGCGGGCCAGTGGCCCAGAATATAATATAGTATGCCTCGTACAACTCCAGCGAAAGCGAGGATGTGCGGGGCTAATCGCAGCATCGGGCCTTCGGGGCGGAGGCAACAGCTTTGGTGGTACAAATGCGGATGGCCATTAAAAAGGGAGTAAAAAGGGAGCACCGTCGGGATGGACGGTGCTCCGATGTATGGGGGTGGATAGGGTTTTAGTCCTGGTTGAGGTTGACGCGCTTGAAGGCGACAGCCTTGAGGCCTTTCTTGACGCTCTCGAGGTACTGGCCTACGGAAATCTTGGCGTCGCGGTGGAACTCCTGCTCCATCAGCACGGTCTCTTTGTAGAACTTCTTGAGGCGGCCCTGGGCGATGTTCTGGATCATCTGCTCGGGCATGTTGGCTTCCTTCTCCTTGGCGACGGTCTCCTTGATCTGGCGGATCTTGACGGCGTCCTCCTCGGTGATGTTGCCCTTCATGATGCCTTCGTTGATGTGCTCCTCGCTCTCGGCGATGTAGAGGTTGAATCCTGCTTTCTTGAGGGCTACTTCAACGGCCTTCTTAACCTGTTCGAGGCGGGTCTTGTCGATGGCCACTTTGAGTTCCTCGTCGATTACGGACTGGGGTACACTCTCCTGTGTGGGCGCGATGGGGTTCATGGCTGCAACCTGCATGCCGATCTCCTTGCCGACCTGCGGGTCGAGGCCGGCCTCGCTGAGGCCGACGATGGTGGCGAGCTTGTTGCCGAGGTGTTCGTAGGCGGAAACGGTGGGTGCCTCGAGGCACTCGTAGGCGCCGAGTTCCATCTTCTCGCCGGTCTTGCCGATCTCGTCGGTGATGTGCTCGGCTACGGTACGGCCGTCGTCCATCTTCTGCTCCTTGAGCTCGTCGAGGTTCTTGGGCTGGCCCTTGAGGGCTACTTCGAGGATGGCCTTGGTGAGGGCGCGGAAGGACTCGTTCTTAGCCACGAAGTCGGTCTCGCACTTGAGGGCTACGATGGCGGCGAAGTCGCCGTTGGTGCCGGCGAGTACGCAGCCTTCGGCGGCCTCGCGGTCTTCGCGCTTGGCGGCCACAGCCTGGCCCTTCTTACGGATGATCTCGATGGAAGCCTGGATGTCGCCGCCGGTCTCGGCCAGGGCGTTCTTGCAGTCCATCATGCCTGCGCCGGTCATCTGACGCAGTTTCTTGATATCTTCTATGCTTACTGCCATTGTTCGTTGTTTTTATGGGTTTTTGGGTGGAGAGGTGCCGGTGTGGCACCTTCCGTGAATCAGGCTGCGGGCTTAAGCCTCAGCCTTGGGAGCCTCTTCGGCGGGAGCTGCCTCGGCAGGAGCCTCAGCCTGGGGCTCTTCGGCCTTAGGGGCTTCGGCGCGGGCCTCGCGGCGGGGCTCGGTGTTCTCGTTGCGGCGTACGCGGCGGCGCTTGCCGGGGGCCGGGGCTGCTGCCTCTTCCTCTTCGGGCTCCTCGTTGTCGAGCTTCTCGATCTTGCGCTCCTGGAGGCCTTCGGCGATGGCGGCCACTACGGTGTCGAGCACGAGTTCGATGCTCTTGGAGGCGTCGTCGTTGACGGGGATTACGAAGTCGATGTTCTCGGGATTGGAGTTGGTGTCGACCATGCCGAAGACGGGGATGCCGAGGCGGTTGGCCTCAGCGACGGCGATGTGCTCCTTCATGACGTCAACCACGAAGAGTGCGGAGGGGAGACGGCTGAGGTCTGCGATGGAGCCGAGGTTCTTCTCGAGCTTGGCGCGCTGACGGGTGATCTGGAGCTTCTCGCGCTTGGAGAGGTTGTCGAAGGTGCCGTCCTTGCTCATCTTGTCGATGGTGGTCATCTTCTTGACGGCCTTGCGGATGGTGGGGAAGTTGGTGAGCATGCCGCCCGGCCAACGCTCGTTGACGAAGGGCATTTCTACGCTCTGGGCGCGCTCGGCGATGACGTCCTTGGCCTGCTTCTTGGTGGCCACGAAGAGGACCTTCTTGCCGCTCTTGGCAATCTGCTTGAGTGCGTTGGCTGCGGTCTCGAGCTTGGCTGCGGTCTTGTAGAGGTCGATGATGTGGATTCCGTTGCGCTCCATGAAGATGTAGGGAGCCATTGCAGGGTTCCACTTGCGCTTGAGGTGGCCGAAGTGGCAGCCGGCGTCGAGGAGCTGCTCAAAGGTGGGTGTTGCCATTGATTTTGGTTGTGTTTTTTTGTTTACGTTCTGTTGGACATTGCAACCGGCGGGTAGGGAACGAGGCCATCCTGCCGGTTTAGATACTAAACACGAGGGAGAGGCGGGGTATCCGGTCTTTCGCCTTGAGGCTTTCGCTTATGCTGATAGGTGCTTGCCCGTGGGGCTATAAACCGAGTATCGCCTGGCGCCGGAAGACAGGCCTCCGGCGCCAAGCGTGTGGGTTGTCAGAATGCAGTTGACAGCAGATGCATTAACGTTTGCTGAACTGGAAGCGCTTGCGGGCCTTGGGCTGGCCGGGCTTCTTGCGCTCGACGACGCGTGCGTCGCGGGTCATGAAGCCTTCGGCGCGGAGTGCGGGCTTAACCTCGGCGTTGTTCTTGACCAGGGCTCGGGCGATGGCGAGGCGGAGTGCCTCGGCCTGACCTTTGTAGCCGCCGCCGTCGAGGTTGGCCTTGATGTCGAAGCTGCCCTCGGCCTCGATGGTCTTGAGGGGCTGCTTTACGATGTACTGAAGGATGGGCGAGGGGAAATAAACCTCCAGCGGGCGCTTGTTGATGGTGATGTTGCCGGTTCCCTCGGTGAGGTAAACGCGTGCTACCGCAGCTTTGCGACGGCCAATGGCATTGATTACTTCCATCTCGATTATTTCAGTTTATTGATGTCGATAGTTTTGGGGTTCTGGCTCTCGAAGGGGTGCTCTGCGCCGTTGTAGACGTAGAGGTTGTTGAGCTGGCGTGCGCCGAGCTTGGTCTTGGGGAGCATGCCCTTTACGACCTTGATGAACAGGGGGTGCTTGCCTGCCTTGATGGTCTTCTTGAAGGACTTCTCCATGAGGTCGGCAGGGGTATACGCACGCTGGCCGCCGGGGTAGCCGGTGAAGCGCAGGTACTCGCGCTTGGTCATCTTGTCGCCGGTCATCTGCACCTTTTCGGCGTTGATGATGATGACGTTGTCGCCGCAGTCCATGTTCGGAGTGAAGTCCGGCTTGTACTTGCCGCGAAGTATTTTTGCCACCTTGGCGCAGAGACGGCCAAGAATCTGGTCGGTTGCGTCGATTACTACCCATTCCTTCTTGATGGTGTCAGGAGTGGCGTATTGCGTTTTGTAGCTTAAAGAGTCCACTTTGTTGCTTTAGCGTTTGTTTGGTTGTCGTTGTCGGCGGGTCGGGCTTGCGGAAAAGGCCAATTAACCGCTTGCCGTCGCTGCCATTTTCATGCTTGGATATAATCGGCGTGCAAAATTAATACTTTTTTTGTTCCCGGCCAAATTTCGCGGTTTTTTTCGTGTTAAAAACTTAAAACGCACCTCCTCCTCAGATTGGGTTGAAGGAGCAGTTTATCGGAGACGGGAGGCGACGAGGCGGAGGAAGGCGGCAAGGAAGTCGAGGCCGCAGTCGGTCATGACGCTCTCGGGATGGAACTGGAGGCCGAAGAGTGGGAGGGTGCGGTGGCGCAGGGACATTATGTTGCCCTCTTCGTCGCGGGAGGTGGCGACCAGGGTGGCGGGCAGGGTTGAGGGGTCGACGATCCACGAGTGGTAACGGCCGACGTGAGGCGGAGAGGGGAGGGCTTTCAATGTAGCCAGTAGCGGGTCTGAGTGGTCGGTGACTGTCAGCGGGGAGCGGTGGCCGTGGCGCGGACAGGAGAGCTGGCGCAGGTGGGCTCCGAAATGAATGGCGATGGCCTGCATGCCAAGGCATACTCCGAGCATGGGTACACTACCGGCGGCGTGCTCGACAAGCCGCATCAGCCCGGGCATCTCCTGCGGCAGACCGGGGCCGGGCGAGAGGATGAGGGCGTCGTAGTCGAGCGGGGAGTCGGCAAGCACGTCGGTGGGCACGACCGTCCATTGGCAGCGGGGGCTGACGCGCTCCAGCAGCCCGCAGATGTTGTGCACGAACGAGTCGCGGTTATCGGCCAATGCGATTTTCATGGCTGCAAAATTAGTGAAATTTCATTAATTTTGCGGCATGGAATGTATAACACCGGCAGAGTTGCGCCGGGCTATGAACGAACGTGGTGAACGATGCGAACCTTTCGTGTGGGGAGTTGACTACGGTCTGACGCGCGGCTTCATCTGCTCGCCGGAATATCGCGGGGTGCTGTGGCACATCGGCGCAGATGGCAATGACCGCGGTCTGACGCCGGAGGAGCCATTGCCGGAGATGGCGATTGTGTCCGCTCCCACCCGGGAGGAGTATGCGGAAATGTTCGATACCCTGCAAGCGGGACTCATGCGCGGCGACTCTTTCCTGGCCAATCTCACCACGGCCATCGAGGTGTGCCTGAAGGGTTCTCTGAGGGACGTCTTCCTGACGTCGCGTGCTCCCTTCCGGCTGCTCATCCCCGGCGAGTTCGTGTGCTTCTCGCCGGAACCGTTCGTGCGAGTGGAGGGGAGGGGCATAGCCACGTTCCCGATGAAGGGCACCATCGACGCCACTTTGCCAGACGCGGAACGACAGCTGCTCGACGACTACAAAGAGACGTGCGAGCATCACACCATCACCGACCTGATGCGCAACGACCTCAACATGGTGTCGGATGCCGTGGAGGTGACGCGCTACCGGTATGTGGAGCGAATCGAGACCATGCGCGGTCCCATCCTGCAGACGAGCTCTGAAATCTGCGGCACCTTGACCGAGGGCAAGGAAAGACGCTTTGGCGACATCATCTTCCCGCTGCTGCCGGCCGGGAGCATCACCGGGGCGCCGAAGCGTGCCACCGTGGAGCTGATAGCCAGGTCGGAACGGTGTCCGAGGGGCTGGTATACGGGTGTGTTCGGCTATTTCGACGGCCATGCTTTCCGCTCGGCCGTCATGATCCGTTGCCTTCAGCGCAGTGCCGACGGACGGCTCTATTACCACAGCGGGGGCGGTGTGACCATCAACAGCCGCTGTCACGACGAGTACCGCGAGGTGCTGGAGAAGGTGTACCTTACTAAATAATATATGGTTATCACCAATTGTGCCAACAATAGGAACAAGGTCGGACTACACGCCCACAGCGTGGACGATTCGACGCTCCACGTTTGACAACAGGAGTGAAATTGGGAATAACCTTAAAACATATGAGCGAGTTCTTAGAGACGATAAGGGTTAGCGAAGGGCGGTTCATGCTGCTGCCGCTCCACGTCGAGCGTATGAGCCGCACACAGACAGAGGTCTATGGCCGACCGAGCTGCGGGCTTTGCCTGGGCATGGCCGACGTCCCGGTGGATATGCGCACGGGCGAGGTGAAGTGCAGGGTGCGTTATGGCCGGGAGATCGAGTCGGTGGAGTTTGAGCGGTATTCGCCCAGGACCGTCCGCAGCCTCAGGCTGGTGGAGGCGTCGGCAGACTTCGACTACCACTTGAAATATGCTGACCGATCGGCGCTGACGGCTTTGCGCGCCCAGCGCGGCGATGCCGACGAGGCGGTGATAGTCTACCACGGGCTCGTCACCGATACCTCCTATTCCAACTTGGTTTTCCGCAGCCGGGAGGGTCGGCTTTACACACCGCGGACGCCGCTGCTGCGTGGGGTCATGCGCAGACACTTGTTAGAAAAGGGGCTGCTGAGTGAGGCCGACATTACCCCGGCGGACCTACAGGGCTTCGTGTCGGTGATGATGATTAACGCCATGATGCCGCCAGGCACCATTCCTGAGATACCCGCCACGGCAATAGGCGGCGACGCTTATCGCTGGTGATCAAAAGCGCGGGGCGACGGAGTGGGGCAGGGTTGTTCGGACTTGAGGCAATTTTTCTGATGACGGTAAATATTTATCGTGGGATATTCGGTTATCCGATCTTGATTCCGGAGAAGCCCATGAAGGCGAGTGCGAGCAGTCCGGCGCATAGCAGGGCCAGGGGCGTGCCGCGCATGGCGCGGGGGGAGTCGCTCAGCTCCAGCTGCTCGCGGATGCCGGCGAAGATCCACAGTGCCAGGGTGAAGCCGATGCTGGTGGCCACTCCGTAGGTGATGCTCTCCATGAGGTTGAAGCCTTTCTGCACCACGAGGATGGCCACGCCGAGCACGGCGCAGTTGGTGGTGATCAGGGGCAGGAAGACGCCCAGTGCCTGGTACATGGCCGGCACGGTCTTCTTCATGACTATCTCCAGGAGCTGCACCAGGAAGGCTATGACGAGGATGAAGGCTATGGTCTGCAGGACCTCCAGTCCGAGGGGGGTAAGGACGAAGTACTGCAGCAGCCAGGTGACGGTGGTGGCGATGGTGATGACGAACGTCACGGCCATGCCCATGCCCACGGCCGAGCTGATGCGCTTGCTCACGCCCAAAAAGGGGCAGATGCCGAGGAACTGCGCCAGGACTATATTGTTGATGAATATAGCCGTGATGATGATTGACAGGTACTCTAACATGGCTTACTTAGGCGTTTTTGCGGAGTTTGTTTACGATGGCGATGAGGTATCCGAGTGCGATGAAGGCACCGGGGGCGAGCACGAAGACGAGCATGCCGTAGTCCTCGGCGAAGACTTCGGCTCCGAAGAGTCGGCCGGTGCCGAGGAGCTCGCGTGTGCCGCCGAGCAGGGTGAGGGCGAGGATGAAGCCGATGCCGCAGCCGAGGCCGTCGCAGATGCTGTCGACGACACCGTGCTTGCCGGCGAAGGCCTCGGCGCGCCCCAGCAGGATGCAGTTGACCACGATCAGGGGGATGAAGATGCCCAGGGAGGCGTTCAGCGCGGGCGCCCAGGCGCTCACGGCCAGCTGAAGAAGGGTCACGAAAGTGGCGATGATGACGATGTAGGCGGGAATGTGGACCTTGTCGGGCACGAGGTTGCGCACCGAGGATATGACGGCGTTGCTGCAGACGAGTACGGCGGCGGTAGCCAGGCCCATCATCAGTCCGTTCATGGCCGACGAGGTGGTGCCGAGGGTGGCGCACATGCCAAGAAGCAGTACGAAGACCGGGTTGCCGGGCACTATGCCGTTGTATATGAGTTTCCACTTGCTCATGGCTGCGGATTTTCGGAGTATGATTTATAAGTCTTGTATGCGTCGCGGACGGCGCGGAGGAATGCGCGGGATGAGATGGTGGCGGCGGTGATGCCGTCGACCTGTCCCTGCTTCCCGGTGTCCTTGGTGACGTAGAAACGCACTGTGGCGGGGTTCTTGTCGATGATGGAACGGTCTCCCTTGGGGTCGCGGAACCAGTCTTCCATCTTGGCGCCGAGGCCAGGCGTCTCGGCCTGGTGCAGCACGCGGTAGTCGCGCACGGTGCCGTCGGCGTCGAAACCTACCATGATGGTGACCTCGCCGTTGAATCCCTCGTTGGTGGTGGCCTTGACGGCGGCGCCCCGGAGCTTGCCGTCTTTGAGCGCAGGGTAGACCACGCAGGTGACCTGGTGCTTGGTGACGACGGTGTCGGCCATGGCCTCGGGGTCATTGTCGAATGGCGGGGCGACCTGGCGGATGGCGGCCACTTGGGCCTCCTTGGCCTGGGCGGCGATGGGGTCCTTGGTGATGGAGTACATGAGTCCCAGCAGGGCTCCGGCGACGGCGGTGATGAGCACCAGCGACAGAATCATGTTGGGCAGGGTGGAGGGGAGGCGTTTCATGCGCGCACCTCCTTTCGGCGCCCGTGGCCGTATCGGCGGGGCTTGCAGTAGTGGTTGATGAGGGGCGTGGCGCTGTTCATCAGCAGGATGGCGAGCATCATACCTTCGGGATAACCCGGATTCAGTACGCGGATAACGATAGCCATCACACCGATCAGGAATCCGAAGATATATTTACCTCTTTCTGTACGTGCGGAAGTCA
>ENA-ORRE01001798-ORRE01001798.1-human-gut-metagenome-genome-assembly--contig:-NODE-1798-length-13513-cov-6.965374_pt1 | contig 13513 bp, 8 predicted proteins | sample MGYA00242171_ERZ509126 | MGnify/ENA primary metagenome ERZ509126 (study PRJEB26280, sample SAMEA2338648) | human gut metagenome | biome: human gut; feature: human-associated habitat; material: faeces... | reverse complement strand
GCATAGCCGCCGGTATTCCGTCCCGCTCAGCTTTCCACAGCGCGTCCCCGTACCGCGCAAAAATATACTCCATCTCGGCGGCTGCCTCGGTGCCGAAGCACCGCAGGAAGATCTCCCGCAGGCGGGGCAGATCCTTTTCCCCGGCCGGGGCATAGGTCACATGCGGCATGGCGGCTCCTTTCCGGCTCATTTTGCCTCTCTGGTTACATATTTCTCCAGCAGCATCACCGGGCAGTAGGATTCCTTGCTGCGCCGCAGCCCCTCGTCCCCGGTGTCCTCCTCCCGGTTGATAAACACAAGTCCGGGATACTTCTGCTTCATCATCTTGGCCATTTCCCGGCACACCATGGGGTAGGCGCCGGGCTCCTCGCCATCCGCCTTTTCGATGTTCTCATCCATCATCGTTTCGTTGATCATGCTTGCCACGGCAAAGCCGTAAATTTTGCCGCCCGCAGTCAGCACGCCGCCGGTCATTTCCAGCTCATCAAGCTCCAGCAGGGCGCATCGTACCACGCAGCCCTCCTTGTGCAGTCCCTCGTCGCCGCCCTCGTTTTCCACCTGCCACCGGCGGTGGAATTCCAGCACCGCTTCCATATTTTCGGCAGTGATGGGCTCGAACCTCCAGTCGGGGTGGGCGGCCGGTTGCTGCGGCCGTGTGCCGCAGGCAACCAGTACCATTGCGAGAAGTAATGCGGGCAAGCGTTTCATGGCGTGTCGTTTAGAGCGTGAATACCACCGACGACCAGGCGCCCATGAGCAGTTTCGACGAAGCGTCGCCGCGCTGAAGTTTCACTTCACCTGAGACGCCTACGGCCTTGTCCGGTTGGTCGGTAAGGGTCAGTATCTGCTCCTCCCGGCCGAAGTTATGCACGACGAGCATCCGTTCGCCGTCCAGCTCGCGGTACCAGGCCGCGATGGATTGCTGCGAGGTGTTGCCGTCGTTGTAGACCGGGTGTTTGACCATCTTGCCCTGCGCCAGCACGGGGTAGGTGTTGCGCAGCCGGGCGAACGTGCGGTAGAGGTTGAGCAGCGAACCGTCGTCGTCGGCCTGTGCCTCGACCGAGATCGCCGGGGTCAGCATCTGCATGTCGATCTTGCCCGAGAGGCTTCCCGAAGCCAGTTCGTTGCCCGCCTTGTCCCACAGGATCGGGGTGCGGACATATTCGTCGCCGTTGGATTTGGTGCCCCAGTACCCGAGCTCTTCGCCCTGGTAAATGTAGGGTGCGCCCTGCGCCGTGAGCAGCACGGCGGCCGCCACCTTCATCTTTTCGGCGGACTGCCCCAGGTCGGAGCCCGTGCGATCCTCGTCGTGGTTCGAAAGTTTCGTGGCTTCGATATAATCGCTGCGGTACTGTGCGTAGAGGGGCTGCACGTCGAGGATGTCCTTGACGAAATAGCATCCGATGCCGTTTTGCAGCGCCCATTTGAGCTTGTACCAGAACGTGAATTCGAACAGCGCCGGCAGCCCCCGGTAATAGGGTGCCGCCTTGTCCGCTTCGTCGAGCATCTCGCCCACCATGTAGAAATCGCCCTCTCCGCCGGCGGCCTTGTAGCTCTCGTTCATGCGGTCGTAGAATTTCTTGAGGAACGTGGGGTTCTCGTCGTTGTAGGCGTTGTGGTAGATGTGCTTCACGGCATCGAGGCGGAACCCGTCCACGCCCATGCGTACCCACTTGTCGGCCGCTTCGGTGACGGCCTTGAACGCCCCGGACTGTTCGGCCTGGGCGGCCTTGCCGTAGTTGAGGTCGGCGAATGCCGCCGTCCAGAAGTGCGAATGGTACATCGTCGGCAGCGAGAACTGCACGTTGGCCGGATCGGCCGAGCGGTTCGACATCAGGGTGAAGGGCTCCCCGAACCGGATGATCGTCCGGTTGTCGGGGGCGCCGTATTTGGTGCCTGCGGCCCACGACGTGGTCGAGGTGCGGACGAGGAATCCCCAGTCGGAATCGAAGTCGAGCGTCAGTTCGTAACTGTTGCCGCCCCTGGCGTAGAAGCGTTTGCTCGTGCCGTTGCCGAAATAGAGGTATTTGTCGTCCGCGCCGCCCTGCGTATTGTCCGCATCCGCGGCATCGGTCGTTTCGGTAACGGTCACCGTCGGGCTGTCGGCATTTGTCCAGTCGAGCACGAACTTGAAGCGCCCGGCGGCACCCGCCCCCGTGTCGGTCGAGAACCATTGTCCGGCATCGTAGCCTGCGGCGCCTTCCGTGGCGATCTGGTCGATCCGCCCGGCCGCGATGTCGGCCTGCGGGTCTTCGGAGAAGATATAGCGGTCACGGTAGGGGCTCCCTTCGGACGCGGCGGCCGATTTGAACCACGGGTGGTCTTTGCCCGTATGGTTGAGCACGTAATCCAGGTAGACCCGGATGCCGCGGGCATGGGCCGCGTCGATGAATGCCCTCAGGTCGGCGTCCGACCCGAAGGCGGGGTTGACCGCCTCGTAGTCGAGCACGTCGTAACCGTGGTACGAAGCCGCCGGATGGATCGGTGAGAGCCACACGGCCGAGGCGCCGAGTGCGTCGATGTAGTCGAGCCGCCGGGTCAGCCCCGGCAGGTCGCCCACCTTGTCGCCGTTGCCGTCGGCGAAGCTGTATACCAGCAGCTGGTAGCTTATGTCGGCGCGTTTGCGGTTGTCCCACGCATCGGGCTGGGCGACGACCTGCTCACCCTCGAAATCCTGGGAGGCATCGCCGCTCTGTGTCACGGTGACGACGACCGGATCGCAGCCCGGGGCGGTGAAGGTAAGCGTCGCGGAGCGTTTCGACGACTCGTTTGCGATCGCCGTGACCGCGAACGACGTGGAGGTTTTGCCCGATGTGAGGGCCGGTGTGCACCATGCGGTATTGTCGCTCTGCGTCAGCGACCACGCGCCCGCATCGGTGCGCAGGTCGAGCAGCCGGCTGCCGCCTGCGGCTTCGAATTCTATCTCCGTGGGGGTCACGGAGAGCATACTGCCGCCGGTATCGCCGGTCTTGTCGTCGCTGCACGACACGGATACGGAAAGTACGAGTGCCAGCAGCAGGAAAAGAAATTTTTTCATAGCGGAATCTCGGTTAAAGTTCGTTTCGGGGCCTGCCGTCCGGTCAGGGACGGTAGGCCAGAAACGGGACGGCAACCTTTGTGTGCCGTCCCGTGAAAGTGTGGCCGTTATTCGGCCTCTGCCGGGGTCTTGCCCTCGGACATGATGTATATCTGCGAATTCGCGAGGTCGAAATAGATGTCGTAGGTGCCGTCGAGCTGGACTTTCATGTTCTGCGAACCGCCGCTGGTGATGATGTCTACGGCCTTGTTGATGTCGACCGCACCGCCCGACGCCGTGCCGTAGTTCTTGGAGTCGTCCCAGGCGTTGTTGAAGCGGATCTTGAACTCGCTGGCGGTGGTCAGGGCTACGCCTTTGCGAACGAGGTAGGCGCCCTCCTCGCTCATGGAGAAGTCGCCCAGGTCACCCCATCCGGTGATGTTGCCGACCAGTCCCCATGTGTCGGCGACCAGCTCGGGCTTGGCGCCTGCGGCCATCACGTAGGCGCGTCCCGCCTCGGGCAGCAGCCAGTAGTCGTACGTGCCGGCTTCGGCGATCACGGCATTGACCTTGTCGGCGGAAACCTTGAAGGCCGAGCCGATCGTGCAGGTGTAGGGGCTGCTGCCGGCGAATGCGGCGTCGGCCCCGATCCACTGCGACTCGTCGCCGCTCTTGAAGAGGAATTCCGAGTTGGCGGCTACCTCGACCCCTGCGGCCTTGTAGGCCACGATGTTCGAGCTGGCGCTCTCCATGGCCGTCGGGCCCCAGTCGGGGGTTGCGACGGTCTGGCCGTGGATGTACCAGTCGGCCTTTTCCGGCTCCGGGTCGGGTTCTTCGCCGCCGCCCGTGCCGTAGTCGCCGGCATTGAGTTCGTAGGTGATCTCCGCAGAGTTGTTCAGGGTTGCGTATACGCGGTAGTTGCCCGCCGTGGCCTTGATGTTGTCGCCGTTCTGCGAAAGGCGTCCGTCCGCCCCGCCGAAGTTTATCGCCCAGTCGTTGTCCGCACGGAATTTGAATTCCCCGGCGGTCAGTGTGACGTCGACCCAGAAACGCTGTTTTTGGGTGTCGAAATTCATCTCCGTGTCGGTGTCCCAGCCGCCCGGGGTGGCATCGCCGATAATACCCATCGAGTTGAACGACAGCTTGTTGCTTAACGTTAATGTCGAACGGTCGAATACGAAGCGGTAGAAGCGCTTGGAATAGACCATGATGTTTCCGGAACCGCCGCTGGAGATCAGCGTGATCGACGGGGCTTCCGTTTCCGGAGCCGCAGCATCACCGTCGGTGCCCCAGTTGCAGGCATCGTTCCAACCGGCTTCGCCGCTCAGTTTGAAGCCGTTGGCGGCTTTTTCGCCCAAGTCAACGATAGCTTCGTAGGTGACCTCGTCGCCGGAGAAACAGAACAGTCCCTGTGCGTTGTCGAAATTCCAGCCGCAGTAATCGCCGATTACCCAGACCTGGGGATAGGTACGCTCGGCCGTCGTCACGGTCATGCGGACGGTGGCGGGGGCGGAGTAGAATTTCTCGAAGTCGGTGCCGATCGTGGCACTGATGTAGAAATCCACGTCCGTAGGTTCGCCCGAGGGAACCCCCAGGCCGCCGTCTTCCACGGACAGCGCAAGGATGTTGTTGAGGCTTTCATAGGTCTGTTCCGACGAGGTGCCGTTCATTCCCGTGAAGAGCACCAGTTTCGCACCGTCGTTGTACGAGGCTTCGATCGAGTAGTTGATCTGGGTGCGGACGCCGAAGTCGGCGGCGTCCCAGGTGAAGGTCTGCGTCGAGCCCATGTTGTCGGGCGTAATGACGATCTCCCCGGGCAGCGCATGCAGCACGGGCGCCACGACCTTGTCGGGGTCGTAGGCCTTTACCTCGTCGAGCTTTTGGCAGGCGGAGAGGAGTCCCGTCGCAGCCGCCAGCATCATCGCATATCGTGTAATTTTCATAGTCGTACGATTTTTAGGGTTGGTTATTTATCGGTTGCGTTTCCGTAGCCGGGATTCTGGTGCAGTTCGGGGTTGGAAGCGAGCTCCGACGAAGGGATGGCAAAGATTTTCATGTAATCATCGAACCCCTGTCCGGTGAAGGTGCCGCCCTTGTATGTCCAGAGGAACGACGGGGTGGTGAACTTGCCGTAGCGGATCAGGTCGGTGCGGCGGTGCCCCTCCCACATCAGCTCGCGGGCACGCTCCTCGAGCAGGTAGTCGGCCGTGACCGACGAGGGGGCCGATACCCCGGCGCGGTTGCTCAGCTCCTGGAGCTTCGGCAGCGCGGTGTTGGCCTGTCCCAGGTTCATGCAGGCCTCGGCGTAGATCAGGTAGATCTCGCCCAGGCGGATCATCGGGAAGTCGATGTCGCTGTATGCCTTCGATGCAGCCGTGGCAAGGAATTCGTCGTTGGTCATGTCGTGGGGGATATTGTTGAACTTGAGGCAAGTCCACCCGTTGAGGAAGACATAGAGCGCATCGTTCATTGACTCCTGGCGGCCTTTGATGTAGAACATTCCGCCGCGTTTGTCGTTGACCGTATATTCGCCCGTGGTGTAGTCCGCGTTGCGGGCGTTGAAATATTTCTGCACGTATTCGTAGGGTACGCGGATGCCGGCCCAGCCGTTGTTCACGCCGTTGATCTTCTGTTCGGCTGTCACGTCGGTGGCGGCGATGGCTGCCAGCGTCAGGTACGACGTGCCGCCGTAGGACTGCGTCTGCTCGGCGTCGTATGCCACGCCGAAGATGATCTCCTTCAGGGCGTCGGCGTTCTCGCCGTTGTCGCCGCGGAAGAGGTCGGAATACTCCGGGCAGAGCGAGTAGCCCATGCCGAAGATCGCTTCGCAGGCGGATTTGGCCTCCGTCCACATCGGGGTGCCGGCATAAACCTCGGCATTGAGGTACATGCGGGCCAGCAGGCCGTTGACCGCACCCTTGTCGGCACGCGGGTAGTTCGAGCGTGCGGCAGGCATCGCGCTTTCGTCCGAAGCCAGGTCGGTCAGCTCCGAGATGCAGTAGTCGAAGACATCCTTGCGCGAGGCCTGTTTGGGGTTCACACCGCCGCCGAAGGGCGAGGTCTCGGTCGTGAACGGTACGTCGCCGAACACGTCGAGGGCGATCCAGTAGAAATAGGCGCGCAGGAAACGGGCCTCGGCGCGGAAGCTCTGGATCCTGGTGGCCAGTTCGCTGCTCACGCCGCGGTCGGAGAGTTTGTCCGAGGCGGTCTGGCGCAGGTACTCGTTCACGTAGGCGATGCCCTGCAACGTACGTACGTAGACGGCGTAGGTCGCGTCGTTGTCGGCGTCGGACCACGTGTCGGTATTCATGGCGCGTACCCAGGCGTCGTTCTCCCAGGCGCATTTGCAAGCGTCGGCCGTAACCTCCTGGATCGTCCAGAATGCGCGGATGAGCTCCGAGGCGCCACCGTCGCTGACCTGCAGGTCGGTGGTGTCGTTCGAGACGAAATTGAAATAGAGTTTGGTGAGCCCGGCCAGGTAGCCGTTCTCGTCTTTCCCGTAGACGGTCTCCGAGGTCGAGTCGGACGGGTTGAGGGGCAGGGTGTCGAGATCCCCGATGCACGAAGTGAGCAGCATCGTTGCGCCTGCCGCCGCCAAGGCGAAATGTTTTATGTCGATTTTCATGGTTCGTTCGTTTTTAGAAGTTTACATTCAGACGCAGCGAATAGGTGCGCGGGCGCGGCCAGATCGAGCCGTCGATGCCGTTGACGCCCGGTATTTCGGGGTCTACGCCGCTGTAATCGGTGATGACGAATACGTTCTGCACGCCGAAGGCGACGCGCATCGAACCCTTCCAGTTGCCGATCTTGTTGAACGTGTAGCCGAGGTTGATGTCGTCCATGCGGAAGAACGAGGCGTTTTCGAGGAACATGTCCGAATACCACTGCTCGCCGCTGTTGGCCTTCGTAAAGCCGGTCTTCTTGACCAGCCGTGCGAAGTTGGGCAGGTTGCCGGCGTTGATGTCGATGTTGGACGTCGAGTTGGCCGAGGCGAAGTCGTTGAAGACCCAGTTGCCCGCCGAACCGTGGCCGTTGAAGCCGAAGTCCCAGTTCTTGTAGCTCAGCTTGAGGCTGATGCCGTAGAAGAAGTCGGGGTTGGGGCTCTTGTCGGTCACGTAACGGTCGGCCTGTGTGATCTTGCCGTCCTTGTCACGGTCGACCAGCGCGTTCTGGATCGGATTGCCGTCCTGGTCGTATACCTGCTGGAAACAGTAGAAAGTGTAGGGCGCATAGCCTACCTTGTGGATCTGGAGCAGGTTACCCGTGCCCTTGGTGATGCTTCCCGTCTGGATGTTGTAGTCGGGGTCGTCGGTGTTGTTGAGCTTGGTGAACTCGGTGTGTTGGAACGTGCCGTTGAAGCCGACCGTGAGGTTCCAGTCCTTGGTCTGCACGGGGATGAAATTCAGGTTGAATTCCACGCCCTTGTTCTCCATCGAGCCAATGTTGGTGAGCACCGTGTTGCCGAAGTTCGAGCCCATGGGGGTGATGACGCTGTTCAGAAGGTCGTCCGTCTGGCGCAGGTACCAGTCGACGCTACCGTTGATGCGGCCGCCGAGGAACCCGAAGTCGAGTCCGACGTTGTAGGTCGTCGTGGTCTCCCATTTGATGTTGGGGTCGTAGGCGCCCGGCGTGAGGTAGAACATGTGGCCGGCGCTGCCCATGTAGTAGGTCTTGTAGACGTCGGTCGACATGTAGTAACGCGCCAGGTAGGGGTAGTTGGAACCGATCTCCTGCTGGCCGGTCTGTCCGACGCCGACGCGCAGCTTGAGGGCCGAGACGGCACGCGAATCCTTCAGGAAATTCTCCTCGGCGATGTTCCACGCAAAGGCGCCCGAAGGGAAGAGGCCCCAGCGGGTATCCTTCGAGAAACGCGAAGAGGCGTCGTCGCGCAGCGTGAAGGTGAAGAGGTATTTCGAGGCGATCGAATAGTTCAGGCGTCCGTAGAACGAGAGCAGGTAGTTCTCCTGGCGGTTGAACGGGTAGCGCGAATCCTCGCCCTTCTGCTCGTGCGTCTCGTTGAAATAGGATACCGAGTGGTCGGAGCTGTAGAAATGCTGCCACGAATAACCGGCCATCACGTCGAGGTGGTGGATGCCCCACTCCTTGTTGAAGTTGGCGTAGAATTCGAGCAGCTGGTTGCGGCGGAAGTTCGTCGTCCACGAATACTGTCCCCAGCCGCGGGCCTCGGTGTCGGTGTATGCCTGGAACGAGCCGGGGTTCACGCCGTCGTAGGTCTTGGCGCTCGATACGTCGAGGCCGAGGTTGAGGTTGAAACGCAGCGCTTCGAAGCCGTGAACCTTATAGTCGATCTGGGCGTTGCCGATGAAACGCTTGGCACGCGCCGTATTGTCGCGGTCGTAGAGCTGCGAGAGCGGGCCCGCACCCAGCAGGGTGTTGGGCGTGAAGTCCTCGCCGCGGCCCGATCCGTAGTTCCAGTATCCGTTGGTGGTCGTGTAGTCGATCGAGCCGTCGTCGTTGCGGAAGTAGGGGTCGATCGTGGGGTTGAAGAAGGCAGCCGAACCCACCACGCCGCCCGAAGCGTAGCGCTGCGACGTGACGACGCCCTTGGCGTTGAGGTTGACCGTGAGGTGCTTGTCGAAGAAGTTGGGCGAGAGGCTCAGGTCGAGCGTCCCGCGTTCGTATTTCGACGTTTCGAGCGTACCCTGCTGGTTGGTGTAGCCCACCGATGCACGGTAGGGCATGCGGTCGTTGATGTTGCCGATCAGGCTGACGTTGTGGTCATGCGAAATGGCGGTGCGGAAGACCAGATCCTGCCAGTTGGTGTTCTTGTCGCCGAGCATCGACTGTACCTTGTCGCCCGTGGTCGTACCTGCGGGATACACCTGGTCGATGTAGGTGCGGAACTCGCCGGGGGACATCACGGGCAGCTCGTCGGAGTTGGTCTGGACGCTCACGCTGCCGCTGTACGATACGCGGGGCGTGTTGCCGCGCCCCTTCTTGGTGGTGACGAGGATGACGCCGTTCGAAGCACGCGAACCGTAGATGGCCGCCGCCGAAGCGTCCTTGAGCACGGTGAAGGATTCGATGTCGTTGGGGTTGATCGTCTCCAGCGGGTTGGCCATACCCTTGCCGCCGTCGACTGCGATGGGTACCCCGTCGATCACGATCAGCGGGTCGTTCGAGGCGTTGAGCGAAGCCGCACCGCGCACGCGGATGGTGGCGCTCGATCCGGGGCCGCCGTCGCCGGGGATGATGTGTACGCCCGGAACCTTGCCCTTGAGCATGTCCTGCGTGGAGACCACGGCTCCGCGGTTGAACTCTTCGGCCTTGATTGCCACGACCGAACCGGTCATGTCGTTCTTCTTGACCGAACCGTAGCCGATCACCACCACGTCGTCGATGCCCATGGCATCCTCTTCGAGCGTGAGGTGTGCCAGCAGCGACGAACTGGCCACCAGGCTGACGGTCTTGTAACCGACATAGCTGACTTCGATGACCGATTCGGGGCCGGCGGCGCGGATGGCATAGTCGCCGTCGATGCCCGTCGAGACGCCGTTGGTCGTGCCCTTTTCGACGACGGTAGCGCCCAGGATCGGCATTCCGGACTTGTCGACAACTACGCCTTTAACCTCATAACCAGCGTTTTGCGCCAGCGTGAGGGGGGGGGTAAATTGACATATGAGCAAGATACCCGCACACATAGTTAAAAATCGTTTCATAAGAATTTTGGTTAGTTTATAAGTTGATTTTATGGATTGTAGGTCATTGGGCCTTGTGTTCTTTGACCAGGAAGACCGACACGGCGGCCAGCAGCATGAAGACCCCGGCGAGCGCCAGCATGTCGGCCGCGTCGGAGGCGAAGCAGTACTTGACGATGGCACCGCCGGTCAGTCCGATGACGATCTGGGGGACGGTGATCGTGAAATTGAAGATACCCATGTATACGCCCATGCGGCGTGGCTCGACTGCGCGCGACAGGATGGCGTAGGGCATGGCGAGGATGCCCGCCCAGGCGATGCCGATCCCCACCATCGGGAGCATCAGCGCGTACTGGTCGTGCAGCAGGCACAACCCCGCTAAGCCCAGCGCCCCGGCGAGCAGGCAGGCCGCGTAGACGGGTTTGTTGCCGTAGCGCGCGGCGACGCGCCCGAGGAACAGGGCGGCGATGCAGGCGGGGATGGGGTAGGTGCCGTTGAGCACGCCGACCCATGTCTGCGTGGCGCCGGCCGAGAGCACTTCGCCCGTGGCATGGTCGGTGACTACACCCGTGATGGCGGGTTTGAGGTAAGTCCACATCAGGAAGAGCGCCGCCCACGAGAAGAACTGCGTGACGCCCAGCCGCACCATCACGCCGGGGACGTTGCGCATGAGGCCGACGAAGCTCACCGGTTTGGCGTCCTCCTCGGAGAGGTTGTTGTAGCGGGCGAACTCCCCGGGCGGATATTCCCGTGTCTTGAACGAGGTGACGAGCACCGTGAGCAGCAGGATCGCGCCCCCGGCATAGTAGGAGTAGGCGATGTGCGGCGAAACATGCCCCGGAGCGGCCTCGTCCGACACGCCGAGCCATGTCATGACGAGCGGCAGGATAGCGCCGACGACCGCACCGAGGTTTATCAGGAAGGTTTGTACCACGTAGCCCTGTGTCTTCTGCGAATCGTCAAGCATGTCGGCCACCAGCGCCCGGAAGGGCTGCATCGTGACGTTGAACGACAAATCCATGAACAGCAGGATGAAAGCCCCCATGGCGAGCGGGGCGAAGGCGAGCAGTTTGGGGCAGTTGGGCATGAGCACCAGCGCCAGCGCCGAGATCAGCGACCCGCCCAGGATGTAGGGGATGCGGCGGCCCCAGCGCGTCCAGGTGCCGTCGGAAAAAAGCCCCACGATGGGCTGGACGATCATGCCGGCCAGCGGTGCCGCCAGCCAGAAGTAGCTCAGGTGGCTGACATCTGCCCCCAGCGATTCGAAGATGCTCGACGTGTTGGAATTCTGGAGCGAATATCCGATCTGCACGCCGAGAAAGCCGAAGCTGAGGTTCCAAATCTGCCAAAATGAGAGTTTAGGCTTGGTCATTTCGGTTTTTCGGTTGGTTTTCAGGTTATACAAATTTTAATAAAAAAATCCGGACGGCGAACCGCAGGGCGACGAACGGAAGGTTCAGCCGGATGAACGGGCGGATTTTTGCGACGAACGGTAGCCCGCGGGGGACGATTTGGAATTTCCGCGGAAAAACACTACCTTTATTCATAATAAACAAAACCCGTATATACTTTAATACAGCCTCAGTCAGCCTATATGCGATCGCTCAAAGTGTCCGGAATCATCCACCTGTTCGCCGTGCTCCATGCCGTGGTCGCCCTTTCGTGCCATCTGGCGGGGATCAACGACGAGTTGGTGCTGACGCTGCTGACGATCGTGCTGATCGTGCTGATCTGCCTCAAACGGGGACTGAACGTGGAGTTCACCGCTGCCAGCGTGATCGTCGTCAACGTGATCGGCTACCTGCTGGGTACGGGCGGTGCGCAGCTGATCGAGCTGTTATTGCACGCCCCGCCCGTGGTGCATGCCGTCTCGACCTTCATCACCACCGAGATCCTGGGCTGGAGCATCGTGTGGTTCACCAAGTTGTTCCGCCGCGGCGACGACACGGCGAGCCGCTCCTCGGCCTGGACGCCCCGCATCGGGTTGCTGCTGCTGGCCGTGGGGGTGATTTTCGTGCTGAGGCTGGCCTATGTCGAGCTTTTCGCCTCGCCCTCCTTTTCCACAGACCGCCTCTACCACATGGCCGATTTACTGGCTTCCAATTCCGCGGCACTGATTATCCTGCTGTGCGTCAATATCATCTATGTCCGGCATACGCGCAGGCGTGAAACCCGGCACGGCCTGATCGCCGAAATCGCGGCCTTCCTCCTGTTCGTGCTGCTCACGTCGGCCTGCGTGGCGCTCATTACGGGGCTGCACCTGCCGTTCGCCTTCGACCGCTCGTTCACCGCACGGGAGTTCCTGCAACTGTGGATCGTCACCCTGCTGGTCGAGGTGACCCTCTATTCGGTCGTATTTATGGTCGATTACGCCCTGGTCGCACGTGCCGTGCTGCGTGCCGAGCGCGGCAAGGCGCACCAGGCGCAGTTCCGTTACATGAAACTCAAACAGCAGGTCAACCCCCATTTCCTGTTCAACTCGCTCAATATCCTCGACTGCCTGGTCTGCGAGCAGCGCACGGAGCAGGCCAGCGCCTACATCCATAAACTGGCGGGCATTTACCGTTACATGCTCCAGAACGAGGAGGAGACACTCGTGCGCCTGCGCGAGGAGATGGCCTTCGTGGGGATGTACGTCGACCTGTTACAGGTGCGTTTCCCCGAAGGGTTCCGCGTGGAGACCGACATTTCGGACGAGGCCATGAACCGCCATGTCCTGCCCTGCTCGGTGCAGTTGCTGATCGAAAACGCCATCAAGCATAACTCGGTGGGGGCCGACCGGCCGCTGGTGATCCGCATCGTCGCCGTGGCCGAGGCCGTGACGGTGTCGAACAACCTTCAGCTGAAAGTATCCGGCAACCCCTCGACCCGTGTGGGGCTGAACTACATCCGCCAGCAGTACCTCGACCTGTCGGGCATCCCGATCGGGATACGCCGTACCGATACCGAATATTGTGTCACCTTACCGTTGCTGTAATATGAACGTACTGATCGTAGAAGACGAAATGATGGCCCAGGCAAACCTGGCGCGAGCGCTGACCCAGCATTTTCCCGACGTACGGATCGTCGGGACGACCGGCTCGGTCAGGGAAACGGTGCTCTGGCTGCGCACGCCGGGGAACAGTGCCGATGTGATTTTCATGGACGTGGAACTCTCCGACGGGGATTGCTTCGAGATATTCCGCCAGGCGGACGTAACGGCGCGGGTCATCATGACCACCGCATATGACAATTACGCCGTGCGGGCGTTCGAGGTCAACAGCATCGACTACCTGCTCAAACCGATCGACCTCGCGGCGCTACGGCGTGCCGTGGAACGTTGCCGTGTGCGGAGCGGGGGCATCGACCCCGACGTATTGCTGAACGCAATCCGCAGCCCGCGCGAATACAAACAGCGCTATGTCGTGCGTTTCAACGACCGGATCGTCCCGGTGCAGACCACCGACATCGCCTATTTCTACTCGGAAGAGAAAAACACCTACCTTGTCACGAACGACAACAACCGCTACATCATGGATCAGTCGCTCGACGTCCTTTCGGACGAACTGGATCCCGGGCGGTTTTTCCGCATATCGCGCAGTTGCATCATCGCCATGCCGGCGATCGTCAGCATCGTGAAATACCTGGGCAACCGGCTGAAGATCACGGCACGTCCGCGTCCGGAGTTCGAGATGGTGGTGAGCCGGTCGCGGGTCGACGACTTCCTGAAGTGGCTGGAGGGGAATGGCTGAGCCTTGGTCGCGGCGGGCAGGTCTTCGGCCCAGTAGAGGCGGACGCCCTCGGTCTTGGGCTTTATCTTGAACATGGCCACACCGGCGGTGTTCAAATCGCCGGATTC
>ENA-ORRE01001781-ORRE01001781.1-human-gut-metagenome-genome-assembly--contig:-NODE-1781-length-13587-cov-28.434378_pt1 | contig 13587 bp, 11 predicted proteins | sample MGYA00242171_ERZ509126 | MGnify/ENA primary metagenome ERZ509126 (study PRJEB26280, sample SAMEA2338648) | human gut metagenome | biome: human gut; feature: human-associated habitat; material: faeces... | reverse complement strand
GTAGGGAAAAATATAGAAAGTAATGATTATACTAAAGTTATTACAAGTACTTTTGATGATTTAAATGATATGTATTCAATAGAATATAAAGTTTAAATCTTTTTTTTTTACTTAAAATAAGGTATAATTAAAGAGGTGATTAAAGTTATGTTTGAGTATATATTCGGTAAAATAGTTTCTATTGAATCAAATTATGTTGTATTAGAAAATAATAATATTGGATATTTAATATATGTATCTAATCCTTATAGCTATAAAGAAAATAATGATTATAAAGTTTATATTTATCAACATATAAGAGAAGATGAAAATACATTATATGGATTTAAAAGTAAAAGTGAAAAAGAATTATTTTTAAGATTAATAGATGTGAAAGGATTAGGATGCAAAATGGCACTTCCAATGCTTTCTGTAGATATAAATAATATAGAATCAGCTATAGAACAAGAAAATATTGATTATTTAAAGAAGTTTCCTAAAATAGGAGATAAAGTAGCAAAACAAATAATACTTGATTTAAAAGGAAAATTAAGTATAGAATCTACTCCAAATAATCTAAAAGAATTAGAAGAAACATTAAAAGCATTAGGTTATAAAAGTTCTGATATAAATAAAGTATTACCAAAAATTACTGAAACAGAAATTGAAAAACAATTAAAAGAAGCTTTAAAGCTATTACTTAAGTGAGGCATTTATGAGAATAGGAATAGATATAGATGACACAATTACTAATACATATAAAGAAGTTATTAAAATATTAAGTAATAATAATGATATTGATTTTAACTCATTATATAATTTAAATTTATCATATGATGAGTTACCTTTAAAATTTTCTAATTGTATGAATTTATCAAGAGAAAATTATACTTCTGTAGCAAAAAATGTAGAATTAAAGGAAGATGTATTAGAAGTATTAAATGAATTATCTAAAAATGATGAAATTATTTTTATTACAGCAAGAAATAATATAGATTATGGTAATCCATATTTATTGTCAAAAAACTATTTAGATTCAAAAGGTATTAAATATAATGAGCTATATGTTGGAGTATCTGATAAAGGAAACTTTTGTAATGAAAACAATATAGATTTATTTATAGATGATAATATAAAAAATTGTGAAATGGTTAAATTATATGGTATAGATGTATTATTATATGACAATGTATTTAATAAAAAAAGTGATTTAAAAAGAGTTAATAATTGGAATGAAATATTAGAATATGTAAGGAGGGGATAGAATGGATGAAAGAGTAGTAACCAATAATAAAATAGAAGAAGATACATTTGAAAAAACTATTAGACCTGATAGTATTGATGAATATATTGGACAAACTGAAGTAAAAGAAAATCTAAAAATTTATATTGATGCTGCAAAAATGAGAGATGAATCATTAGATCATGTTTTACTATATGGTCCACCTGGTCTTGGTAAAACAACTCTAGCAAATATAATAGCAGCAGAAATGGGAACAAATATCAAAACAGCATCAGGACCATCTATTGAAAAAAGTGGAGATTTAGCTGCGATTTTATCAACTCTTGAAGAGGGAGATATATTGTTCATTGATGAAATTCATAGAATACCAAGATATATAGAAGAAATATTGTATCCAGCTATGGAAGATTTTAAACTTGATATAATTGTTGGAAGTGATTCAAGTAGTAGGAATATTAGAATTGATCTTCCACCATTCACACTAGTTGGTGCAACAACTCGTGCTGGGGATTTATCAAGTCCTTTAAGAGATAGATTTGGAATTGTTGCAAGATTAGAATATTATACTGAGGATGAGTTAACTGAAATAGTAAAAAGAACGGGAAGAGTATTAAATACTACGATAGATGATGATGCAGCACATGAACTTGCTAAAAGAAGCAGAGGTACACCTCGTATAGCTAATAGGTTATTTAAAAGAGTAAGAGATTTTGCACAAGTACTTGGAGATGGAAATATTAATTTAAAGATTGCAAAAATTGCTCTTGATAAATTAAAAGTAGATAAACTTGGACTTGATAGTACAGATTATAATTTGCTTAAGTCAATAATAGAAAAATTTAATGGAGGACCTGTTGGAATAGAAGCAATTGCATCATCAATAGGAGAAGAACAATCGACAATAGAAGATGTTTATGAACCTTATCTTTTACAAACAGGGCTTTTAAAAAGAACATCAAGAGGCAGAGTTGTAACAGAAAAAGCTTATGAACATTTAGGTATAAAACATGATTAAAATTTTTGGAAATATAGAAAAAGAACTTAAATATTATGATCTGAATAAATATTTAAAAGAAATAATAAATGATTTAACAGCAAATAATCCTATAGAAAAAGAAAAATTTGAAAAATTTAGTAAGAATTATAGTGTATTTGAACCTTATTTTGATTATGCAATGAAAAATTTGAACATGTATATAGAAAATCCTATTTTTTTTAATAATAAATGTTTAATTTTAAAAGATAAACATTATTATATAGAGAATATTGACAATATTGAAAATTTAGAAAAGAAAAATTTATCTTTTTATGATATGGTAACATGTGATGATAAAATGCTTGGATTAAATATGATTAGTGAGTTAGCGGATGGTTGTATTATTGATTGTAATGGTAATTGGTATGAATTATGTATGACTCCAAGGCATCTTCATATAGCAAGGGCAGTTTTGAATCAACATTTAGGTTCAAACGTATCAGATTATAGAAAATATAAAGAATTTGTAAATGAACATGGAATATATCATATTGTAGATTTTATAATTGACTATTTAGGGTATATATATGTTAAATATTCTAGTCCTGTTGCTATTTATAATATAAATTCAATTACAAATATTCAATTTAAAGCATTGCAAAAAATTAAAAGAATACACAATGTAAGTAAAGAAGAAATAATATATAAAAGGAGATAATATATGAAAACAGAAGATTTCGATTTTTATTTACCAGAAGAATTAATAGCTCAAACACCCTTAAAAGATAGAGCTTCATCTAAAATGTTGGTTTTAAATAAAGAAACTGGTGATATAGATCATAAACATTTTAGTGATATAGAAAATATGTTGGATGAAAATGATGTACTTGTTTTAAATGATACTAAAGTTATTCCAGCACGACTTCATGGTGAAAAAGAAAATACAAAAGCACATATCGAATTATTATTACTTAAAGATTTAGGTGATAACACTTGGGAATGTTTAACAAAACCTGCTAAAAGAATAGAAAAAGGTACTATAGTAAGTTTTGGTGATGGCATATTAAAAGCAGAATGTATAGAAAAAAAAGAAGAAGGAATATGCATATATAAATTAATATATGATGGTATATTAGTTGAAATATTAGATAAATTAGGTGAAATGCCACTGCCTCCTTATATCCATGAAAAATTAAAAGATAAAGATAGATATCAAACTGTATATGCTAAAAACTTAGGTAGTGCTGCTGCACCAACAGCTGGATTACATTTTACTAAAGAATTATTAGAGCATTTAAAAAATAAAGGTGTAACAATATGTTATGTAACACTTCATGTTGGACTAGGTACATTTAGACCTGTTAATGTAGAAGATGTTAAATCACATAAAATGCATAGCGAATTTTATAGAATGGATAAAAAAACAGCTGATATATTAAATGAGGCAAAAAAGAATGGAAAAAGGATTATTAGTGTAGGGACAACCTCTACAAGAACTTTAGAAACAATAATAAAGAAATATGGAAGTTTTAAAGAATGTAGTGGTAATACTGATATATTTATATATCCTGGATATAAATTTGAAGCAATTGATGCATTAATAACTAATTTTCATTTACCAAAATCTACACTAGTTATGTTAGTAAGTGCCCTTGCAGGACGTGAAAATATATTAAATGCATATAAAATTGCAGTAGAAAATAAATATAGATTCTTCTCATTTGGAGATTGTATGTTTATAAAATAAAAATAATTGAGTTGTATGTTGAAATATGGAGAATTTTATGAATAAAGAATGCAAAAATAAAAATAAGATATAATTATCTTAGTATTGTTTATTACATATTATATTCTTTATTTTTGATATAATTTTATTAGGTGGTATAAATGATTGATGAGGTAAAAATAAAATGATTATAGTGATTACAGGGCCTACTGCAGTAGGAAAAACAAAATTAAGTATTGAACTTGCTAAAAGATTAAATGGAGAAATTATAAATGCAGATTCAACTCAAGTATATAAAGGTCTTGATATAGCAACAGCTAAAATTAAAGAAAATGAAAAAGAAGGAATACCACATCATTTATTTGATATAAAAAATATAGATGAGAATTATACTGTATATGATTACCAGAAAGATGGTAGAATATGTATAGATGAAATTTTAAAAAAAGGTAAAACTCCTATTATTGTAGGAGGTACTGGTCTTTATATAAATGCTCTTTTATATGATTATAAATTTGAAGATGAAAATAGTAATTATGATTTTAGTAATTTGACAGATCAAGAATTATACAATAAATTGAAAGAAATAGATCCTAATACTTCTATTCATATGAATAATAGAAAAAGAGTAGAAAGAGCATATTCTTATTATTTAAAGACTGGTAAATGTTTTAGTGAAAAAGAAATAACACATAAGTTATTATATAATACAATATTTATAGGTCTTACGACAGATAGAAGTATTTTATATGATAAGATAAATAAAAGAGTAGATAATATGTTAAAAGATGGTTTAATAGATGAAGCTTATAAAATATATTTATCTAATATAAGAAGTAAAGCAGTTATGACTCCAATAGGCTATAAAGAATTATTTGATTATTTTGATAAAAAATGTTCTTTAGAAGATTCAATTGAACTAATAAAACAAAGAAGTAGACATTATGCTAAAAGGCAATATACTTGGTTTAATAATAAAATGAATATAAAATGGTTTAATACAGATTATGATAATTTTTCAAATACTGTTTTAAATGTTATGAATTATATAGAAAGCAATATAATTTGATGATATAATAAAAAAGAGGTGAAAGTATGAAATTTAGACGTGATGATAAAATTGATTATAATGGACTAAATGAAATAATTGATATATCTAAAAAGATACTTAGAATAGCATTAATTTTTATAATAATTGTAGGAATTTACTTTATTTTAAAACTTTGTAATGCTTTGGGGTTAAAACCTATAATTGTTAATATTTTAACATCTATATTTCCACTTTTTGTGGGTTTATTTATGGCATGGCTATTTGATCCTATTGTATCTTATTTGCAAAAAAAAGGATGGAAAAGGGGACTTGGAGCAACTTTAGTATATGTTGTTTTCTTAGGTGTTATTGGTGTCATTGTAGGACTTATTATTCCAATGCTTGGTAATCAAATAAATGATTTTGTAAAAACACTACCTAGTATCTTTAATTCGATTAAAGATTGGATCGACAATGTATTTGATGGATTAAAAGGTAATAATTTTATTAATATGGATAATATAAAAAATGGTTTATTTTCTAGTATAGAAAATTTTGGAGTTAATTTAACTCAATCACTTCCTAATATGGTTGTAACTGGTGTTAAATCTTTATTTTCTGGTGTTGGTTCTTTTGTTGTGGGACTTATAATTGGTTTTTATTTCTTAATTAGCTATAATAATTTTGGTGATACAATTATTACTCTTGTACCAAGAAAATTTCAAAAAGATGCAAGAAGACTTATTACTGAGGTTAATACATCATTTAGAAGATTTATAAATGGAAGTATTATAGATTGTACACTTGTATTTGTTCTATCTACTATAGCGCTTGCTATATGTGGAGTAAAAGCTCCATTATTATTTGGACTTTTCTGTGGTATAACTAATATAATTCCTTTTGCAGGACCTTATATTGGTGGTGCTCCTGCTATTATAGTAGGTTTTTGTCAAAGTCCAACTATAGGTATTTTTGCTCTTATTTCAATAGCTGTTATTCAAACTATTGAAGGTAATTTCTTACAACCTATAATTTTAGGTAAAACTACTAAATTACATCCTGTTACAATTATTTTAGGACTTCTTGTATTTAGTAAGTTCTTTGGAATTTTAGGTATGGTTATTTCAACTCCAGTAATTGGAGCTGTTAAAGCAATATATTTATTCTTTGATGAAAAATACCATTTCTTTGACAAAAAAGAAAAGAATGAAGAATAATTTTAACTCATAAATTTTATGAGTTTTTTTGTTAATAGTCTACCTTTAAAATAATATACGTGGTATAATGTTTCTATATGTTGAAAGGAATAATTTATATGGAAAAAAAGAATATCAAGATATTTTTAATATGTGGTAAGGCAAGACATGGTAAAGATACAGTAGCAAAAATAATTAAAGAAAAGTATGAAATGGATAATTTAAAATCAATAACTTTATCTTATGCTTATTATATAAAAGATTATGCTAAAAGAATAACAAATTGGGATGGTTCTGATGATACAAAACCACGTGAATTATTACAACAACTTGGTACTAATATAATAAGAAAGAATATAGACGATAAACTTTTTATAAGAAGAATGATAGAAGATATAAAAGTTTTTTCTTATTATTATGATATTGCAATTATATCTGATGGAAGATTTAAAGCAGAAATTGATACAATAAGAGATGAATTTAGTGATGTATGTGTTATACATGTTGAAAGACCTGATTTTGATAATGGATTGACAGAAGAACAAAAAAAGCATCCAACAGAAGTTGATTTGGATGATTATGATAAGTATGATTATAAAATATTGAATGATGGTTCTATATCTGATTTAGAAAATAAAATTTCAGATATTTTAAAGGAGGTAAAATAATGAATTTAAAAGATTTATATATTAATTTTTTTGTAAGTAAAGGTCATAAGCAAATTCCGTCTTCACCAGTAGTACCAGAAAATGATCCTAGTGTACTTTTTAATACAGCTGGTATGCAACCTTTAATACCTTATCTTTTAGGGCAACCACATCCATATGGGACAAGACTTTGTGATTATCAAAAATGTGTAAGAACTAATGATTTAGAAGAGGTGGGAGATACAACTCACCATACTTTTTTTGAAATGCTTGGTAATTGGTCTTTAGGTGATTATTTCAAAGATGAATCTATATCATGGAGTTTTGAATTTTTAACTAAAGTTTTAAATATTCCAATAGAAAGACTTGCTGTTACAGTTTTTGCTGGAGATGATACTATTCCTTTTGATGAGGTTAGTCATGATAAGTGGTTAAGTCTTGGAATAAAAGAAGAAAGAATTGCTAGAACTGTATCTGATAATTTCTGGATAGCTGGTGAATCTGGGCCATGTGGTTCTGATACTGAAATATTTTATTTTAGAAGTAATGATGAAATACCAGATGTGTTTGATCCAGAAGATGATAGATGGGTAGAAATATGGAATAATGTATTTATGCAATATTTTAAATCAAAAGATGGTATAGTAACTGATTTACCACATAAAAATGTTGATACTGGTATGGGTGTTGAGAGAACAACTGCCATATTAGAAGGTGTTAATGACAACTATTTATCAAGTGTATGGAAAGATATAATTGATTTAATTTCTGAATTATCTAATCTACCATATGAAGGTAATGAAAAGAGTATGAGAATTATTGCTGATCATATAAGAACAGCTGTATTTATAAGTGCTGATCCTTCTGGTATTAAACCATCTAATACTGATCAAGGGTATATTTTGAGAAGATTAATAAGAAGAGCAATTAGACATGCTAAACAACTTGGTATTGATATAAATAGTAACTGGGAAGAAAAAATAGCACAATTAATTCTTGAAAAATATAAGCCTTACTATAAAGAGTTAGTAGATAATGAAAATGTTGTATATGAAGTATTAAAAAATGAAAAAATTAAATTTAATCGTACTTTAGAAAAAGGATTGAAAGAATTTGAAAAAGTTACAAAAGACTCTAAAACTATAGATGGTATTACTGCATTTCATTTATTTGATACTTATGGATTTCCTATTGAACTTACAATTGAACTTGCACAAGAACAAGGTATTACAGTAGATAAACAAGGTTATTTAGATAAATTCAAAGAACACCAAGAATTATCAAGAACTGCATCTGCTGGTAAATTTAAAGGCGGTCTTGCTGGAAATAGTGAAATTGAAACAAAGTATCATACTGCAACACATTTACTTAATGCTGCACTAAAAGAGGTAGTAAATAAAGATGTACATCAAAAGGGATCTAATATAACACCTGAAAGAATGCGTTTTGATTTTTCGTGTGATCATAAACTAACAGATGAAGAAAAAAGTAAAACAGAAGAATTAGTAAATAAATGGATTAAAGAAAGTTTAGATGTAACAGTAAGAGAAATGACAAAAGAAGAAGCAATAAATAGTGGTGCAGAATGTATGTTTATAGAAAAGTATCCTGATATAGTAACTGTTTATTCAATAGGTGATGTATCTCATGAATTATGTGGTGGACCACATGTTAAAAATACAAGTGAATTAGGTCATTTTAAAATTATAAAAGAAGAAGCAAGTAGTGCTGGGGTTAGAAGAATAAAGGCTATCTTAGAATAGGTGAATTATGAAAAAAAATAGTTTTATTGGTGGTACTATTATTGCAACACTTGGAATAATTATTACAAAGATTATTGGTCTTTTATATGTTATTCCATTTTATGCAATAATTGGTGATCAAGGTGGTGCTTTATATGGGTATGCATACACTGTATATCAACTTTTTTTAAGTTTATCTACTGCTGGTTTTCCTTTTGCAATAAGTAAACTTACTAGTGAGTATTTAGCACTTGAAGAAACAAAAGCAGCTAAGGATGTCTACTATATTTCAAGAAAATTAATACTAATTTTATCTCTTGTTATATTTGTAATTTTATTTGCTTTTGCTCCTCAAATAGGCAGAATAATAATTGGTGAAAGAACAAGTGGAAATACATATGAAGATATAGCATTTGTTATTAGATGTGTATCATTTGCTGTACTTGTTATTCCTTTTTTAAGTGCTTCTAAGGGATTTTTACAAGGACATAGAAATATGACAACATCTGCTGTTAGTCAAGTAATTGAACAAGTAGTAAGAGTTGCTGTTATATTACTTGGAAGTTATGTTGCTATGAAAGTATTTAATATGAGCTTAACTCAGGCTGTTGGAATCGCTGTATTTGGGGCATTTTTAGGAGGTCTTGCTGCTTATATATATCTTAGAATAAAATTAAAAAAATCTAAACTATTAGAAGAAAAAAATGATGAAGAGGTAAGAATAGAAAAGAAAGAAATTATAAAAAAATTATTTAAATATTCTATTCCATATATATTAATTAGTTTAGTATATAACTTATATAATGTTGTTGATATGGTTTTAATATCTAGAACATTATCTGATATATTACATTATGATAATACAATTATTGATACTGTAATTAGTATATATACTACATGGGGTATGAAAATAAATATGATTATTCTTGCTCTATCTACGGGTTTAGTTACAAGCTTAATACCAAATATAGTTAATAATTACACTAAAAAAGATACTAAAAAATTAAATTTAAATATTAATAAAGCAGTACAATATGTATTACTTATTATTGTACCAATTACCATATTTTTAAGTTTACTTGCTAAACCAGTATGGACAATGTTTTATGGTAAAAGTACTCTTGGACCTGTTATATATCAATTCTTTGTATATGCTGCATTATTTGGAAGTTTTTATACAATATCCGTTAGTGTTTTACAAGGATTGAGTAAATATAGATTAGTTATTAAGAGTGTTTTAATAGGTTTACTTACTAATACATTATTAGATGTACCTCTTATGATTTTATTTGATAAGTTAGGAATGAATGCATCATATGGAGCTATTTTAGCTCAACTTATTGGATTTAGTTTAGCTGTTATTATATCTATTTCTAATTTAGCGCATGAGGGATGTATTTCATTTAAGTCAACTCTAAAAAAAATACCTACATACTTATATTCATGGGGAATATTTATTATATCAATTTTAGTACTTAAATTATTTATTCCAATTAATTTAAGCAGTCGAATTATACAAATACCAATATTAATTTTATTTGGAGTTGTTTCATTCGGAATTTACTTTTATATAAGTTATTTAAATGGAAATTTAACTAGTGTATGTGATATAAAAAAAATAAAAGACAAAATATTAAAAAAGATTAAAAAATCTTGAAAATAAATATAATAATAAAAAGTATACACAAAAATGTATACTTTTTTATAATTAAGTAAAAATTAATAAAATATTACTAATATGAGTTAAATTTATTTTCAGATTGTTTTCTTAATATTATATAAGTATATAGACAAAAGTATAAATGTGGTCTAAAAAAATTATAAACTCATATTGACAAAAAGACTTAAGTAAAGGTACAATATAGAAAGAATAGTAGAAAATAGGAGTTATGGTACAATATGAAGAAAAAATATGGATTTACATTGATAGAGTTACTTGCAGTAATAGTAGTACTAGCTGTTATAGCTATGATTACAACACCAATAGTATTTGTAATAATAAAAACAGCAAAAAAAGGAGCTGCAGAACAAAGCACAGTAGCATATGCAAAGGCAATAGAAGATACTGTTGCCATAGACGCTATGAATAATAGATCATATGTAAATAGAGATGATTATTCATATGATGAAATAAAAGTAGATGTAAGTGGAAGTACTCCAACAGGAGGATTATATGCATTAAAAGATGGAATTGTAACTAGAGGTATATTTTGTGTAAATGGATATAGAGTAAATTATTCTGATAGTAAAGCAGAAGCATATGAAAACTGTGATGATTTAAAATGGGAAGGAAATATTGTACTTGAAGAGACAAAAGGAAATTTAGAATATAATAAGATAAAAAAAGTACAGATAAAGGAGAATAAGGCAAATAATAGTTTAATAGTATCCGTAGAAGATGAAAATATCGCACAAGCAAGAATAGAAAATAATGAATTAATAATAACAGGAAAAAAATTAGGAACAACAAAGATAACACTATCAAGTAGTGAAACAAAAAATTATAGCAGTGCAAGTACAGAATATATAGTGACAATAATAAAGGCATCAAATAAGATTGTGTTATCATCAACAAGTGGAACATATACATATCCAAATAGTGGAACATTCAGTATAACATCAAATCCAAGTGGAGGAAAACTAAGTTGTACAACAAGTAATAAAAATGTAGCTGAATGTACAATAAGTGGAAATACAGTAACAGTAAAACCAGGAACAACAAAAGGTTCAGCAACATTAACAATAACAAGTGAAGCAACAACAAATTATAATGCAGGAAAAGCAGCTTATGTAGCAACAACAGAACCAGGAGCTTTAATAAGCTATACAGCAAATGGATATGAAGGAGTATATGATGGTAATCCACATGGAATAACAGTAACATCAAGTGGAGCAACAATTACATATTCAACTGATGGAACAAATTATAGTAGTACAAATCCAACATTAACAAATGTAGGAGAGATGGTAGTATATTATAAGATAAATACTCCAGGTCCAGGATATTTAGAAAAAACCGGAAGTAAAAAAATAGTAATAACAAAAGCAGATGGAAAAGTAACACCTCCAACAGCAAAAACATTAAAATATACAGGAAATGTCCAAGAATTAGTAAATGCAGGAAGTTCAACAACAGGACAAATACAATATAAGGTTGGAACAAAAGGAACATATTCAACAAAAATACCAACAGGAACAGATGTAGGAACATATACTGTATACTATAAAGTAGTAGGAGATAGTAATCATAATGATGTAGCTGAACGTTCATTAAACGTAACAATAAATCCGAATATATTAGAATATGGATCAAATGGATATGAAGGAGCATATGATGGTAATTCACATGGAATAACAGTAACATCAAGTGGAGCAACAATTACATATTCAACTGATGGAATAAATTATAGTAGTATAAGTCCACAATATACTAATGCAGGAGTATATACTGTATATTATAGAATAACAAGAAAAGGATATGTAACAGTAGAAAATAGTGAAAATATAAAGATAACAAAAGCAAATAATATATTAAATTTATCAAGTAATTCAGGAACATATACATATCCAAATAGTGGAACATTCAATATAGCATCAAATCCAAGTGGAGAAAAACTAAGCTGTACAACAAGTAATAAAAATGTAGCTGAATGTACAATAAGCGGAAATACAGTAACAGTAAAACCAGGAACAACAAAAGGTTCAGCAACATTAACAATAACAAGTGAAGCAACAGCAAATTATAATGCAGGAAAAGCAGTTTATGCAGTAACAACAGAGCAAGGTAAATTAAGTTATACAGCAAATGGATATGAGGGAACATATAATGGTAATTCACATGGAATAACAGTAACATCAAGTGGAGCGACAATTACATATTCAACTGATGGAACAAATTATAGTAGTACAAGTCCAAAATATACTAATGCAGGAATATATACTGTATACTATAAAATAGAAAAATCAGGTTATAATACGATTACTGGAAATAAACAAGTAATAATAATACCATCAGCGCCAATAATAACAGCTAGTGATTCAATTGGAAGTGGCTCATGGCACAAAAGTAAATATACATTAACATTTAGTTCATCAGGAGCATCATCATCAGTTTATTATTATTATGGAACATCATCTAATCCATCGACTAAAGGTTCATCTGCATCGATTAGTTCTGATACAGGTGGAAAGATATACTATGTTAAGGCATGTGTTTCAGATTCAAAATGTAGTGCTGTATCTTCATATAACGCAAAACTTGATTCAACTAAGCCAAATAAACCAGAATTAAAAGCTACAATTAAAACAGGAAATACGGAATCAAAATATTCAGGTTCATGGACAAACAAAAGTGTAACATTAACTGGTTCATCAACTGATTCGGGCTCAGGAATAGTTAAAATTGAATATAGCTTAGATAATCAAAAAACTTGGAAAAATGATTGGGGAACATTGAATAAAAGTAATAATAATGCTAGTGTTAGTGGTACATGGACTTCAAATTACAATACAACATTATATGCAAGAGCTGTAGATGCAGTTGGAAATATTAGTGAAATATCATCTATGAATTTAAAAATAGATAAAGTTAGTCCATCATTTGGTACAGTTTCATTAAATCCAAATTTAACTAGTTGGACATCCAGATGTGGTAAAAAGATCAATGTAAGTTGGAATTTAACTGATAGTGGTTCAGGTGTAAAAATGCAGAATGGACATCCATATTTAATGCGAGCATATTATTCAGCAAAATCAAGAAATACATTGTTATCACCTGTATATGGATATGATTCTGATGCCACAACAAAGGGAAATATTTATGGTGGTGGAGGAATACTTAAAGTTTGTGCATATGATTATGCTGGAAATGAAACATGTTTTGAAAAAACATTATATCAATATTGTTCATCTGAGGATCCATGGTCTTTAACGTACGTAAAGGCATAGTTAAATTTATTTAAGCATAGAGAAAGAGGTAAAACATGAAAAAAATAATAATAATATCTATATCATTGTTACTAGGATTAAACCTAGTAACAGGTTGTGGA
>ENA-ORRE01001779-ORRE01001779.1-human-gut-metagenome-genome-assembly--contig:-NODE-1779-length-13595-cov-5.867873_pt1 | contig 13595 bp, 10 predicted proteins | sample MGYA00242171_ERZ509126 | MGnify/ENA primary metagenome ERZ509126 (study PRJEB26280, sample SAMEA2338648) | human gut metagenome | biome: human gut; feature: human-associated habitat; material: faeces... | reverse complement strand
GGCTCAAGCTGCTGTTCTGCATCGATATGCTCAACGAGGGCGTCCATGTGGAGGGGATTTCCGGGGTCATCCTGTTCCGACCTACCATCTCGCCCATCATCTACAAGCAGCAGATCGGACGCGCCCTGACCGCTGGTGATAATACGACACCACTTATCCTAGATGTTGTCAACAACTTTGAAGGTCTGACCAGTATTTCCGGCCTGCAGAGCGAGATGCAGGAGGCTGTTCACCGGCTCTATGCCAACGGCGAGAGTGACGAGATCGTGACCGAGCGGTTCGAGGTCATCGAGCAAGTGCACGACTGCCGGGTACTGTTCGAGCAGCTGCAGGCAAGCCTTTCTTCCGGTTGGGAGCACTATTTCTCTGAGGCCAGCATCTACTATGCGGAACACGGCAACCTGAACGTCCCGAAACTGTATACCACGCCTGGCGGTCTGAGCCTTGGGGTGTGGCTGGTCACCCAGCGCCGTGTGCGTGAAGGGCAGATCCAGGGCAATCTGACCCAGCAGCAGATCGCACGGCTGGACAGCATTGGCATGGTTTGGGGCAATCGGAAGGAAATTGCATGGCAGCACGGGTTCGAGGCTGCAAAGAAATACCATGACACCTACGGAGATCTGCTGGTGGCTGGAAAGTATGTGGACCCGGAGGGCTATTCCTTGGGCCAATGGATCCTCAAGACTCGGCAGCAGAAGTTGAATGGCTGCTTGAAGGAAGAAAGCATCGCGCAGCTTGATGAGATCGGCATGGTGTGGAGTGTTTTTGATGCCAAGTGGGAAAAAGCTTATGCGCTGGCTGCCGCCTACTATGAGGAAGACGGCAACCTGAACGTCCCGGCAGAATATGTGTCACCGAATGGATATAATCTCGGAAATTGGGTCAAGCGGCAGCGGTACACCCGCCAGAATCCTGAAAAAAGCTGCGCTGTTCTGACAGAGGAAAGGATTGCAAAGCTGGATGCCATCGGGATGCGGTGGGAGAAAGCGGATTCGAGGCCATATCGGTTGGAGTTGACGCAGGAATCCAAGAGTGAAAACGGAGACCTGAATGTTTCGGCTAACCACAAAACGGGGAAAGAGATCGGTTTGTGTAGTTGATAGCGCGATCCAAAGCACTTGCTGCAATTTGGGTCGGAGAAGTTACGTGAGTCGTAAAAAGAAAATCTAAAGGAGTTATTGGAGAGGATTATGTCAAAGTTTCAGCATGATGTGATGTTGAGGGTCGTGAAGATACTAAATGTTCTGATGATCGAGCTGCCGTTTGCGGCCTGCTGGTTCCTGTACTACTCGCACCAGACCTATGCAAATCTGGCATGGGAGGGTCATTTTGCGATTTTAGGCCTGTTTTTTATCCTGTACATTGCACTCGGTAAAATCTACGATGCGTTCTGGATGTCGATGCAGCGGGTCTCAGAACTGGTGTACGGCCAGATCCTTGGCGCGATGGCAACCGATGGTATTTTGTACATCGTGATCTGCCTGATGTCCGTAAAGCTCTGCAACCTGTTGCCGGGTATTGCGGCAATTGCGGGGCAGTTGGTGATGGCTGCGATCTGGGCATCTTGTGCACATAAATGGTACTACAAGACCTTCCCGCCGCAGAAGACTGCAGTGGTCTACGATATGCGTCATGGTATGGAAAAGCTCATCAACGAGTATGGCCTGAGCCAGAAATACGATGTGCAGGTCACCTTGAGCGTGTCAGAGTGCTTGGAAGACCTGAGCATTCTGGACGGCATGGAGACTGTTTTTGTCAGCGGTGTCCACAGCCACGAGCGAAATATTATCCTGAAATATTGTGTCGGTCAGGGAATCAACATGTTCGTCATCCCCCGCGTGGGCGATGTCATCATGAGCGGCGCATGGCCGATGCACATGTTCCATCTGCCGATGCTGCGCGTCGGTCGCTACATGGCAAGTCCGGAATTCTTGTTCATCAAGCGTGCGATGGATATTGTGATTTCGCTGGTGGCACTGATCATCCTGAGCCCGTTGTTCCTGATTACGGCCATTGCAGTCAAATCCGATGGTGGCCCCGCCTTCTACAAGCAGGTTCGCCTGACCAAGGACGGCAAGCAGTTCGAGATTCTGAAGTTCCGCTCAATGCGGGTGGATGCCGAAAAGGATGGTGTCGCCCGCCTCTCCACCGGCGACAAGGATGACCGCATCACAAAAGTCGGCCATATCATCCGTGCCTGCCGGTTGGACGAGCTGCCCCAGCTACTGAATATCCTCCGGGGTGATTTATCCATCGTCGGCCCCCGCCCGGAACGCCCGGAAATTGCCGCCCAGTACTGCGAGGAGATGCCGGAATTCGCCCTGCGCTTGCAGGCCAAGGCCGGTCTGACCGGTTATGCACAGGTGTACGGAAAATATAACACGACACCGTATGATAAGCTGCAGATGGACCTGATGTACATCGCCCACCCAAGCCTTGTGGAGGACCTGAAGATCATGCTGGCAACCGTGAAGATCCTGTTTATGCCTGAAAGCACCGAGGGAATTTCTGAGGGCCAAACCACGGCAATGAGTGGTGAAAACAACTGAATATCGACGCTTTTGTACATTTTGAACTGCTAAAAATTGGAAATAAATCCAAAGTGGAGTCAGGCATAAATGCGACTCCTACAGTAGCGTCAAGCTGAGAAGTTGGCAAAATGCCCTACATGAGGCTGAAATACTGCATCTAGTAGTGCAAAATGCCGATAGCATGGGCGTGAGAGAGGGCAAAACGAGAGTGAATTGAGGCTTTTATGCCCCGAAAAAGCCCTTTTATGGATGCGACCGTAGCTCGTGGGTTTATGCCGGATGGCACTGTGATGATATTACCGACACTGCGGTGACTTTCACACGGCGGTTTTAGGGCTTGGTGATGATAACATCATCTGCGATTTCATCCCGGTCTTGGAGATAACAAGTTGGATGTGAGCAAGATGGTGATAACTACACGGCCGCAGAGATGCTCATTCGTGTGGGGCAATCCGGTATAAGCAGGGGAGCTACTGTAGCGTGAATGAGTGGAACCTAGAATAAAGGCAGGGGCTACCGTTGCGATGATAGCGTCATCAGGACTAAAGACAGCGGTTACCGTAGCGTGAATTTGCCGCAGAAACGCTTATTGTGGCGGTACAAGACATAGCGGCAGTGTGACTCACACTGCTGAGGACGATTGGTAGAGCTTTATAAGGAATAAACGACTTAGACTCTTTGAGATTGAGTCTGGGCTGTAATCTTTGATATGCGGAGAAGGACTATGAGTGTTGTGGAATACAGAGAATACTCCGTTCTTATGTCGGTTTATCACAAAGAGAAGCCGGAGTATCTGAAGCAGGCAATAGAGAGCATACAAGCGCAGACGCTATCCACAAATGATTTCGTGCTAGTATGTGATGGACCGCTGAACGAACAGTTAGATAGCGTGATTGCTACAAAGCAGCAGGAGATGGGTGAATCTCTGAATGTTGTCCGACTTGCGAAAAACGGGGGACTTGGCAATGCGCTGAATGAGGGAATCAAGCATTGCAAAAATGAGTTGGTTGCCCGAATGGACAGTGATGACATTGCGTACCCGGATCGCTGTGAAAAACAGATTGCTGTGTTTAACACACATTCGGAAGTGAGCATTTGCTCCGGCATCGTGGAGGAGTTTACCACTGATCCGAACACGGTTGATACGAGGCGAGTGCCGCCGGAGACGAATGTGGAAATTATAGAGTTTGCAAAGAAGCGGAATCCGTTTAATCACCCCTGCGTGATGTATAAGAAGTCCGCAGTCAAAGCAGTTGGCTCCTATCAAGATTTCTACTTACTGGAGGACTATTACCTTTGGCTAAGGATGCTGATGGCAGGATATCATGGGTACAACATTCAAGAGCCGTTGCTCCACATGCGAGCCGGCTCGGATATGTATAAACGGCGGGCCGGTTGGAAATATGCCAAGACGCAGGCAAGACTGTTCAAATTTATGAAACAGCAAGGCTTTATTGGAAATGGTCAGTACATTAAAAGTTGCGTAATCCGCAGCGGGTCGGCGCTGGCTCCCAACTGGCTGCGGAAGTTTATGTTTGAAAGGGTATTAAGAGATGCAGGCTAAGATAGACAACAGAAATCAGTTTGTTGACATTATGCGTGGCATTGCGATGCTTCTGGTTGTTTTGGGGCATACCGGTCATTGCAAATGCCGTTATTCATCTTGATCAGTGGATTTGTAACGAAATATAGCCGCCCGATCTCTGATGGTAAGGGGCTGTGGAAATATGTGAAGCGTAGAACGGTTGCTTATATGCTACCGTGGGCTGTATGGAGCTTTTTAGTCAGGGGCATCATTTTTGGAGAGGATGGTTTCCTAAACGTTAAGCATCTCCTGTGGAATATGGATTCAGGTTATTGGTTCCTTGCAACGATTTGGACGATTAGCATGATTTTTGGCATTGCCTCTTTCATTGCAGAGCGGGTGAGCAAAGAAAACCTGCTGAAGAAGCAGACCGTACTTTTGGGGTGCTACTTAGTGGGAATGGTTCTGCTGGTGGGAATTGGCGCAATTTTAGGGCTTTCGTTCTTTGCAATCAAATTGACGCTCTATTATATGCCTTTCTACTATGCAGGGTTCTTGTATGGTCAGTTTGATGACAGGATGAAGGAATCTGAGATTGGCAAAAAGATTATTGATAGTGTAGTTGCAATCTGCTTTGTAGTGTGGCTGTTCGTTATTCTTAGATTTCCGCTTTATGAGATGTCGGATGGCGGCTTTGCGATTATCTTGCGTGCGGCAACATCGTTGGCTGGGTGTATTGCAGTATGTGGTCTCTGTAGGGGAATCTTCTCCAGTAAAATCCGGGGGTACTTTTGCATGGGTCGGAGAGCACTCGTTGGAAGTGTATCTCACGCACTATCTGCTTCTCAGCTTGATCAAGTCGGACAAAGTGCCGATTCTGTACAGTCCGGTGGGGCTGAGCCTGGTTCTGGTCAACTATGTGATTACGGTAGCACTTACTGTGATGGCAATAGTGATGATGAACCCAAATGCCGTGCTGAGCTTTGTATTAACCGGAAAGAAAAAGTAAGTGAGTTTTTCCTTTGGGCAGGAAAACAAAGCTTAGAAATTTACATGATGCACGGTCTGCTTCTCAATATCTTCAAAAGCAGTGTTGCAATCCAATTTAGCAGTATTGAAGGGTATTTACTGACTGCCGGAAACTTCGTCCTGACAGTAGGGCTGTGTGCAGTAGTTATCCGTCTGCTCGATCAAAATGCCGTGCTCAAGAAAGTATTAAATATTCGATAAAGGGTCAAAGGAGAAACGATATGCATCCGAGAGTGCTGATCGTAGGAACGGTTCCATATAACACAAAATCAACGTCACGCGCTTTTGATGCGTACTTTCACTATTGGGAGAAAGAGAATATTGCACAGATATTCTCTAATACAAAGAAGCCGTGCAAGGGGCATTGCGAAACGCTTTTCCAAATTACGGATCACCGTGTGTTGCAGCGGTGGATGGGGAAGAAAGTCGATACCGGCGTAATTTATCATTATGATGATCTTGACACCGAGTGGAAAGACAATGATTTGGAACTCGGAAATGCAAAAGCAGAAGCTGCCTACAAGTTCGGTGGAAAGCATACGCCTCTTACACATTTACTCAGGGGAATCCTCTGGCGTAAGAGATTCTGGTGCACAGAGAAGCTAAATAATTGGCTAGATGACTTCAAACCAGAATGCGTGTTTCTGGCTTTTTCGGATGACTATTTTATCCCGCAGATTGCAATGTATGTCGCCAAGAGATATAACGTGCCAATTGTCTCCTGCATTGGCGATGACTATTATTTCAATGTGGAAAAGACGCTGAATCCGATCTATCACCTTTATAAATCGACCTACAAGAAATTGATTGACAAGGTTCTGGCTTGGCCGGGTAGTGCGATTTACATCAGCGACAAGATTCGGGATAAGTATAATTCGGAATTTGGACTGGACGGCGAAACGGTTTATTTGACTTCTACGGTTCAGCGTAAACCGTTCAGCGTGATTAACAAAGATTGCCCGGTTATTACTTACTTCGGAAATATCGGTATGGGACGCAACAACTCCCTGAACGATATTGGCTACGCCCTTGGGAAAATCAATCCAGAATATATGCTGGAGGTTTATTCCAACGAAAAGGACGAGCAGGTCTATTCTGTATTCAAGGACAATAAAAATGTCAAATATATGGGTTCTGTGCCGTACACGCAGGTTCAAAAGCGCATGGCAGAAAGCGACATAACTGTTATTGTAGAGGGATTTGAAGAAAAGGACATCAACCTTTCACGGTATTCACTCTCTACGAAGGCAGCGGACGCATTGGCGAGTGGTGCATCCATTCTAACATATGGCTCGCTAGAAAGCGGCATCATTGAGTATATGCAATCAACGGATGCGGCAATGGTTTGTACGGATAAAACTAAATTGGTGGATTCGATTGCACAGCTGATTTCGAATCAGGAACTTCAAAAGAAATACTATGAACAGGCGATTGTGATGACAAGAGAGCATCATAATCTGCAGGCTAGCTGCAAGACCTCAGAAAATGTGGTTGCAAAGGCAATCCAACATATGAAATAAGTGGCAGAGGATACATGGTGATGGAGAACAACTTTTCAATTATTATTTCGACGTGCGACAAGTTTTCGGATTTGTGGGATGCACATATTTTGCTTTTGAATCAGAATTGGGCAGACCGAAACGTGGAGACGTTTTTAGTGACCGATAAACCCACTGATCGTACTTTTGAAAATGTAACAGTGGTGGCGGCAGGCGAAGGCACGGAAATAACGGAACGTCTGAGAGCAGTGATGCCGCTGATTAAGACAGAGTATGTTCTCTTTACCTTGGATGACTATTTCCTGACGGAAAGGATTTCGACTCAGGCGGTCAACGAAGATATTCAGATCATGGAAAAGCATCAGATTGATTATCTGCGTCTGTTTGTTATGACCATGAAGAGCCTGAGAAACAGAAAAGCTGAGGAATTGGAACCGGGCATTTTTCTGCTGGACAATTACGCAGGCGATTACATTGTCAGTCTGTATGCGGGCATCTGGCGTAAGGATTTCATGGAAAAGACACTGACAAAAACGCTGAATGCCTGGCAATATGAGGTTGCGTTGACGAATATGGCACGACAGCTGAATGCCCGTTGCGCAGATAGCCGACGCGGGGAATTCCCTATTCTTGACGTGATTCGTAAGGGAAAGGTGCTGACGAAGGCACGCAAGTATTTCGATGGGAATCCTATTTATAAAGGTGACCGAGAGGATATGCGAGTTAAAGATGAATGGATGCTTGAATTCCGGACGTGGCTGCGCGAGTGGCTTCCGAAGCCGCTGTTCAATCTCTCAAAGGCAATCATGAGGCGTAGAGGATATACATTCTTTAGCGATAATCAGTGAGGAGTACGAGTGATGCGTATTGTGCAGATTAACGGTGGGGCAAAAGGAAGCACCGGAAAAATCATGATGGGGATTGCCGAGGTTGCAAGAACGCAGGGTCACGAGGTAATGTGTGCGTCGCCTATTACCACAACGAACCGTGATGCGGGTGAGGACTGCGGCTATTATCGAATCGGAACATTCAATAGTCGTCGGGTAAATGTTGCGCTTGCCAGAATCACGGGATTCAATGGATGTTTTGCGTGGCTTGAGACATATAAACTTTTGAAGAAGATTGATGAATTCAAGCCCGATATTATTCATCTGCACAATTTACATGATTCGTATATCAATCTTTCCATGCTTTTTTCGTACATAAAAAAGCACAATGTTCCGACAGTATGGACATTGCACGATTGCTGGGCATTTACTGGGCAATGTCCACACTTTACTATAGTAAAGTGTGATAAGTGGAAGGCTGGCTGTCACAACTGTCCGCAATATAAAGAGTACCCTGCATCACTGTATGACAATACAAAAAAAATGTGGCAGCTTAAAAAGAAATGGTTCACCGGCGTAAAGAACATGACAATTGTTACGCCGTCTGAATGGTTGGCAGGATTGGCTCGAGAATCGTATTTAAAACAGTATCCAATTGAAGTCATCAATAATGGCATTGACTTAAATGTGTTCAAACCTACCCATAGCAACTTCCGCGAACAGTACGGGATTCCGGGAGACAAATATATAGTTTTGGGTGTTTCCTTTGCATGGGGTTATCGCAAAGGGTTAGATTGCTTTGTCGAGATGGCAGAAAAGTTGGGCGAACAGTATCAGATTGTCCTTGTCGGTACGGATGATGAAATCGACAAGAACCTGCCGCATAATATCATTTCAATCCATAGAACGCAGAACCAGAAAGAACTTGCTGAGATTTATAGTGCAGCAGAAGTGTTTGTGATGCCGACAAGAGAAGAAAATTATCCAACAGTCAATATGGAAGCTATTGCATGTGGAACACCTGTCGTGACGTTTGATACGGGAGGAAGTCCGGAAATGTTGGATGATAAAACAGGAATAGTTGTAGACGCAAATGATATCGAGGCGACAAAGAAAGCAATAAAGGACATTTGCGAGAAAAAAAGGTGCAACGATGAGGAATATATCGTTGCGTATTCAAAAAATTTTGATATGAAAAAAAGGTTTGCAGAATACATCGAATTATACGCAAATGTTTTAGAGGAATAAAGAATGCTTTTAGAAAAGAACTTTACAAGCAGGATGATGTATATACTTCTTTTCCTGTTTTCACTCAACATATTTAATCAAAGCAGCTTGATTCTTGCAGCGATATTTATACTTGTAGTGATTTATGATAGAGGAAAGCTGCATATTCCTGCAAATGATAATGTGTTTTTTGTACTTGTAATTTTTGCGGCGGCTTTTTTTCTGTTTTCCGGGCAGAATGGTTTAAGTGCAGGAATATCCGCAATTGGATGCCCTATGGCTTATTATATCGGGCTTCGAGTGCAGAATGAACAAATGGAAATATCTCAAGCAGAAAAGCAGTTGAAATCCGTGACAACGCTATTGGTTACTGGCATGACATGTCATGCTGTTGTGAATTTTTTGTATGAGTTGGTTCGTTTCGGCGGAATCAATTCTGGCGGAACACATTACGACTTCTTTAGTCTGGGAGCAAAAACATCAGCAACGGGTGCTGCAACATATTTGACACTTTTTGCAGGTGTGATTTTTTATCTGATTATGGAAAGCAATTCAGTTAAAAAATGGATTGCTGGCATTCTGTTAATAGTGATTGCTTTCGCATATGACATGATTTTAGGTGGAAGAACCTTTTTTGCATTGGTAGGTGTCAGCTTTGCTTTGAGCATGATTGTGTATATCTGGGGGCAAAAAGATGACATAAAAAAGATGAAGGCGATAGGAAAACTAATTCTAATTGCTCTTGTTCTTGGTGCTGTAGCAATAGTAGTATACATTAGGTATCAAGATACAATAACAAGAATGTTTGAGTCGACATATCTGTTTCACAGAATATCGTATGCGAATATAGCGCAGTCACAGGATTTGTTTTCCTTTTTTAAATCCAGCGATAGGGGAAACGTTCGGGATCAATATATTGCCTTAATGTTTGATTATCCATGGGGCGGAAGGAAGGCGCTAAGTAAAGTTGGATTTTACGCACATGAACTTTGGCTGGATGTCTTTGACTCGGCTGGGATAATTCCGTTTGTTCTTATATGGATTGTGACCATACAGATTACTTTTTCTAATCTTAAGTATATCCTAAATAAAAAGGTACCAATTGAAAATCGAGTGTTGATTACTGGAATAACGGCTTCTGTAACAGTTCAATTCTTTTTTGAGCCTGTTCTTACTGGGTGTCGGGCACTGTTGTTTTCTTATCTATTGATTTGTGGAATCATCCGAAGTCAGTTGTCACAATACTGAGGGGGAACATATGAAGATAACTTACGTTTCAAATTTTATGAATCACCATCAGCTTCCTTTCTCACAGGGAATTTTAAGTCAAGATGGTGTTGAGTATACATTTGTTGCCTTAGAAGCGATTCCGCAAGAGAGACTTGACATGGGGTATGAGGATATGAATCACAAATACCCGTTTGTGCTTTGTGCCTACGATTCTGAGGAGAAAATGCATCAGGCCGAAAAACTAATTGATGATGCAGATGTAGCGATATACGGCTCATGCCCGGATAGTCTGATTGTGCGCCGCACGAGCAAAGGAAAACTGTGCTTTAAGTTTAGCGAGCGCTACTTTAAGGAAGGAACGGGGTTGTTGCAGATCCCGCACAATTTTGCGAGTGCGTGGAAGCATTTGAAACCGTTTGAAAAGGGACCGTTGTATTTCTGCTGTAGCAGTGCCTATACTGCTGCGGATTTGAATCGCTACACAAATTTTAAGGGAAGAACCTTTAAGTGGGGGTATTTCCCAGAGACCAAGAAATATGATGTCGCTGAATTGATGAAGCGAAAGCTATCGGTTACGTCAGCAGGATGGAAGCATCCTCAGGCTTCAATCCTATGGGCCGGCAGGCTTATAGGATGGAAGCATCCGGATGCTTCAATCGAGTTGGCAGCATCTCTTAAGAAAAAAGGCTACTCCTTTAAAATAAGTATTATCGGCAATGGTGAGATGGAAGCACAGCTTCGTGAAATGATTCGGAGCAAAGGCGTAGAAGATTGCGTAGAAATGCTTGGCGCAATGTCTCCGGATGAAGTACGTGCTCATATGGAAAGAGCCGATGTGTTCCTGTTTACCAGTGATTTTAATGAGGGATGGGGAGCCGTTTTAAATGAATCGATGAACAGTGGATGTGCGGTTGTTGCAAGCCACGCAATTGGCTCAGTGCCTTTCTTAATCAAGGATGGCGTAAATGGTCTGATTTACGAAAACGGGAATCAAAAGCACTTTGAAAAACAGGTCTGTAGATTGTTGGACGATGACGCCTATAGAAGAAAGATGGGCGAGAATGCTTATGCCACGATTTCAGATACATGGAATGCACAGGTGGCATCCGGGCGATTTGTTGAATTAGCAAGGGAAATCATCAAAGGCAACACAGCGCAGACTTTGTTTGAAGACGGTCCCTGCAGCAGCGCAGAAATATTGGATAATGGATGGTATCATGCAAATGAATCTTAAAAAAATGCTGCATTTAAATGGTATCAAGAGAACGTTAAATCTGTTTTTGATTAACCATGTTTTTGTCGGAACAAAACCGCTTGCGTGCAATATGAAACGAAAATTGCTCCGTGGAATCGGGTGTCCAGTCGGAGACGGGACGACAATAGTTGGCCCTATTGAATGCAAAGGTACCATTGCGATTGGAAATAATTGTTGGATTGGTAAAAACTGTAAGGTCAATGGAAACGGTACAGTCCAAATTGGCGATAATTGTGATCTTGGTCCAGAGGTTACGTTTCAAACGGGCGGACATGCAATTGGAGATAGGACCCGAAGAGCCGGTGAGGGCGAGATTTATCATCAGGTGATTGGAAACGGAACATGGATTGGAGGCAGAAGTACGATTTGCAACAATTCAACTGTAGGTAATGGCTGTGTTGTAGCTGCTTGTGCGTGTGTGGTACATGATGTACCGGATAATACTTTGGTTGGTGGTGTTCCGGCAAAAGTCATTAGGAGTCTAGAAGTATGAAGATACGAGATTTACTGAGCAGTAAGGTGACAAGAAATGCAAGCTGGATTATTGCCGGACGGGTATATCACATGCTGCTTGCATTTTTTGTTGGATTACTTACGGCACGATACCTGGGACCAAGCAATTTCGGACTGATTAATTATGCCGCAACATACACATCTTTCTTTGCATCATTCTGTACGCTTGGAATCAATTCGGTTATCGTAAAGAATTTTGTGGATCATCCCGATGAGGAAGGCGAAACCGTTGGATCGGCGATTGTCCTTAGAACGGTTTCCAGCGTCTTATCAGTACTTATGATGGTGTGTATCACGCTGATCGCTGATAAGGGAGAGACTACGACGCACATTGTGGTGTTTCTCTGCGGCATTGGTGTGGTTTTCCAAGTGATGGACACCCTGGACTATTGGTTTCAATCAAAACTTGAATCGAAATACTCTGCTTTTGCGACGGTAATATCATATACGGTTGTTTCCGCTTATAAAGTGTGGCTGTTGGCAACAGGAAAAAGTGTAGAATGGTTTGCCATTTCGACTTCTATCGACTACATGGTGGTGGCTGTTGTCCTTCTGGTCATGTATAAAAAGCACAACGGCCCTCAGTTTAAGTGCTCAGTACGCAAGGCAAAAGAATTATTCTTTAGTAGCTATCACTTTATTTTAGCTGGCTTGATGGTTTCGATTTACGGCAGTACGGATAAGTTCATGCTGAAACAAATGTTGAATGAGTCGGAAGTGGGATTTTATTCAACGGCGGTTTCACTGTGCAATACATGGGTGTTTTTGCTGACTGCAATAATTGATTCTCTGTACCCGGTTATTTTGCAGTCTTTCGATAATAAGAAGCTGTTTGAACGCAAGAACAAGCAGCTTTATGCAATTGTGTTCTATGTGTCTGTGGGTGTTTCACTTCTCTTTTCGCTCTTAGCGTCTCCGATCGTGAGTATTTTGTATGGTGACGCATACGCCCCGGCTGCAGCTCCGTTGAGAATCATTACATGGTATACAGCTTTTTCCTATCTGGGAGTAGCCAGAAATGCATGGGTCGTTTCTTACAGTAAACAAAATTATCTCAAATATTTGTATATCGGAGCAGCAATAACAAATGTATTGCTGAATGCGCTCATGATCCCCTTGTGGGGAGCGTCTGGTGCTGCGTTGGCGTCGTTGCTGACGCAAATAAGCACAATCCTTTTGTTTCCGGCCCTTATAAAAGACTTGCAGCCAAATGTCAAACTGATGATTGATGCAATTCTTTTGAAGGATGTTTTTTGATAAAAGATTAGGAGGAAATAAAAATGTCTGCATTTGATAACGCAACCCTTATGATCACTGGTGGCACTGGTTCTTTCGGTTCTACCGTTTTGAAGCACTTCTTGGATTCTGACCTGAAGGAGATTCGTATCTTCTCCCGTGACGAAAAGAAGCAGGACGATATGCGTCATGAGCTTCAGGCCAAGCACCCTGACACTGCTAAGAAGGTCAAGTTCTACATCGGTGATGTCCGCAACCCCCAGTCCATCCGTGACGCAATGCCCGGTGTTGACTACATCTTCCACGCTGCCGCACTGAAGCAGGTTCCCTCCTGCGAGTTCTTCCCCATGCAGGCCGTCCAGACCAACATCATCGGTACTGACAACGTTCTGCACGCTGCCATCGACGCAGGCGTTAAGCGTGTTGTCTGTCTGTCCACCGATAAGGCTGCCTATCCTATCAACGCCATGGGCATCTCCAAGGCCATGATGGAGCACGTCATCTACGCCAACGCCCGTGTGGCAGCTGAGCGGGGCGGCACCACCATCTGCTGCACCCGTTACGGCAATGTCATGTGCAGCCGTGGTTCTGTCATTCCGCTGTTCATCGACCAAATCAAGGCAGGCAACCCCATCACCATCACCGACCCCAACATGACCCGCTTTCTGATGAACCTGGACGAGGCGGTAGATCTGGTCTTGTTCGCTTTCCAACATGCAAATC
>ENA-ORRE01001776-ORRE01001776.1-human-gut-metagenome-genome-assembly--contig:-NODE-1776-length-13601-cov-3.923298_pt1 | contig 13601 bp, 8 predicted proteins | sample MGYA00242171_ERZ509126 | MGnify/ENA primary metagenome ERZ509126 (study PRJEB26280, sample SAMEA2338648) | human gut metagenome | biome: human gut; feature: human-associated habitat; material: faeces... | reverse complement strand
GATACGAATAAGCCGAGAGAAAAAAGCAAGTTCGCTTGCATTTTTTCCGAGGCGGAGTGCCTTCGGCGAAATCAGAGATACGAAAATCGTTGCCGCGGCATAGATGCGTATTGATATTATTTTTCCAGAATATGCTATTTCAATCGCGTGCAAGTTGTATTTTGTTTTTCTTGAGAAAGTTCGTATGTCTGTATATCGGCAACAAGATTCCTTAAATTGATATTAAGGAATCAGTCGGTTCCGTCCATAGCCGGCTATTGGTGGATTACTGGCTATTTCGCCATACTGGCCCTTAGGGTTTCGGCGGCACTACCTGCTTTCTTTGTATCGTAGAGACAAAGAAACCTCCGGAGCGCTCCGTTGAGCCGCGACTACCATGCTGTCGTGGTCATGCACGAATCCGCCCCTGTCTGCAGCAAGGATTGCCGCAGACAGGGGCAAAAGAAAAATATACACGCAAATAGGCTGGGATTAAGGCTTATTCGGAAGTCACCGGAGAGGAATTACCATCCGTGTGTTACAGTTGCGGATTGGAGGTTCTGTCGGAGGATCAGCGCAAAGGCTGTCACGAATTGTACCGACTACAGCATTTCAAACATAGATGTTTGTCAAGGCGCGAAGATCACCCGGGTGTCGATCAGCTTCACGGCTCCGTCCGCAGTCGTGTCACGGGCTTCGAGATACATCCGATGAGGTCCTGACGGCGTACCTTCGGGTAATCGCCCTGTCCAGATATGCGGCGAGGGTATATTGCGGTGGGGTGAGCGGCGTGCGTATTTCGATTGCAGGTAACCCTGCTGATTGCGCAGTCTCGACCGCAGGACGGTTGGCGCAGGCATGGCCTTGTGTTCCAGCGGTTGCCATGCACCGTCGTCGATCCGCATCCGAATCTGCGTTTCCGGGCCTCCGGCGAAGAGGTTCACTACGACGCTTCCTGTCGGCAGTGATGCGAGTTCCTCGATTTCCCGGTCCTGCGGATTGCCGTCAGCTATCCATACGTCGGCTTGATACGCTTCGTCGATGCCGATGCCTTTGAACCGGAATGCGTATTCCGTTTTGTCGAAGTCGATGCGGAAGTAGTTGCGCGGGGTTCCGCACGGTTGCAGCGATCGCGGCACCAGGTCGAGGTCTTGTTCTCCGGTCCAAAGCAACCCGCAGACCGCTCCGGCAACCAGCTCTTGTACGTTTTCCGCCAATCGTTTCCGGAAGACCGAATGGGTGTGCCCCGACAGCATCAGGCAGCGGCGCCCGTCCAGCAGCGCAAGCACTTCGTCCTTGTTTTTGGTGGCAGCCATCGGAATGTGCTGGGCGATGACCACGAGCGTCTCCCGCGGCACCCGTGCCAGATCGTTGCGCAGGAATCGCAACTGCTTTTCAGTCAGTTTGCCGACATAGCTGCGGCGTCCTTCCGTGAAGACGTTGTTGAAGACGATGAAATGGACTGGTCCGTAGTCGAAAGCGTAGGTGTCGGCTCCGAAAGCCTCATTGTAGCGGACAACGGTCCGGACGCTGTCCATATCCCGGTCGTGGTTGCCCGAAAGTGTCCACGAAGGCATCGGCAGTTCGTCGGCCAGCTCCTTGAAGAGCGGGAACAGCGAGCAGTCGTCGTTTACCAGATCTCCCAGAAAAAGCGAAAAGGCCATGTCGCGGCGTTCCGCCAGCTCCGAGAAGAAGGTGCGTGCGGCATATCCCGCTTCGGTCGTGTCGCCGAACTGCACGTCGCCTACGGCAGCGATGCTGAAACGACCGGGCTGTCGGCGGCGCACCAGTCCGAAATCGGCATTGCCGTCTGCCGTGCTGTCGGGGTAGTATCGGAACCGGGTGTTGCGAATTCCGCCGCCCGGAAATTCGTAACCGGACGGAAGGATAGGGAATATGCTGCTGTGCGTCGTTGCAGGAAGGATATAGCGGCCTTTCCGGTCGGTGACGACGACCGTGTCACCGTCGGATACGGGAACGCCTTTCAGGACGCGTTCTCCCCGGTCTCGAACCCCGTTGCCGTTGCGGTCGAGAAAGAGCGTTCCCGAACGCACTGGCTGTGCCCCGCTCTGTTGGGGTGCCATGATAAGGCTTTGTGTCAGAAATGCCAATATCAGGTAAAAAGGAATCGGTTTCATGGGTGAAAATGTCGATCGGATATTCGGGTAAAATAATGCGAGCCTTGCGGCCCGCATTATTCGAGTGATGTTTTATTACAAGATGGATCAGCGATGCCGGAGATATAATATATAGTCCTCGACGATTTTTATTCTTTCGATATATTCATCGGGTATTTCAATAGCAAATTCTTCTTCAATGGCCATGGCCGTTTCAAAAACATCCAGACTGTCCATGCCTAAATCCCTTTTGAGATTGGAATGAAGATAAATCTGACTGATAGAAATATTTAACTGGTCGCTGATAATTCGCTGAACTTTCAGAAAAATAACTTCCGGATTGTTGTAAGACCCGTTGAAATGTTCTTCCACATAGTTGACTAAGTCTCCGAATGTTTCGATATTTTCTTGTTCAACCGATGGTATGTTTACCGCGAGTCGAAAGTTAACCTCCGAAAAAATCTGTGCCATATCAACCTCATCGGCCAGCAAATCCAAGGATAATTTTGTCTCGTCTGAGATTGTATCATAGTCGGTATTAAGAACATAATTTATAATATCGACAAGTTCTTCTTCAGGAAAAAATACAGTTACCCGGGTCATGCTTGCAGATTGGACTGTTGTGGAGGTCTGCTCCTGCCCGTTTTTCAAAGCAATTTCATCCGAATTGTCCTGTGTCTGGCACGACGTTATTGAGATCGTTGCCGCCAAAGCAAGGGCCATTGCGTAGGCCCTTGCTGTGCGAATTGTCCTTTTCATGATTGAGTTATGATAGATTAGTCGAAAAATTATTCCGCAGTTGCCAGTTTATAGAGATGTATCTTGGCTGGTGAGACAATTTCTCCCTCGACTTTCTCAGCATCGACATTATATGCGAGATAGGCGGTTCCGTTTTCGGCGAATTTGAATTCGAATCCGTCAACTGCCTCAGTACTGAGTTGAACAGCGGTTTTCCAATCTTTGGTCTTATTGTCCAGTGAAGTCGCAAACAAATGGTTGTCGGCATCCTTATATGCAACATACAATATGCCGATCGGGCTGACTGCAACCCGGCAATAGTTTGCACGACTGTGCCATTTCGGGAAAACCGTGGCAACGAGATTGAAATCTTTAGACGAGGAATCGAATTTTACAACCTGTGGAGTCAAATTGTAGGAAATCCCTAAATATATATTTCCGTCTTTGTCTACTGCGAGGTCATGGTTTGTCAGATCGATCGGTACATAGCTGTCTCCTGCCTCATTGGGTTTGACATAGGCTTCTATGATGGTTGACCACATATTGTTTTCAAACTTGTAAATAGATACCGAGTGTGGCGTATTGGATGCAGTTTCGGCAGGATTGTGAACCAATACGTACATTGCATTTCCTACATTTCGAGCAATGACGGAGTATGCCCGCCCGCTGGTCCGTCCGGCAATTGATTGATTTTTATTCCATCCATTGTTGTATTCGGTTATGTTGACGAAACGTTCGCCCAAGACTCCGGCGGTTCGGTTCATCGTGAATGCAAACATTCTCTCACCCACAGATCCGATCGTAGGTCCTACCGTGGTCGGGCGGTCGATATCCGTGCATTCCTCCGTCCAGGAAGTTCCGGTACGTGTCGCGATAAATCCTTTCGCTACGCTGGAAACGGGATCATAGTAGAAAATGTAAGGTTTCCCCGAGGCACTGAAGCCAAAAGCAGGCATACTGGTACGTCTTGCCGCAACAGTATCCGGCTGGAATTTTCCGTTGCTTACTTTGGCGAAAATGGCTACATCTTCCGCACTTGTTGTACCATCGGCATTGACAACGAGGGCTGGTTGACCATCGGTCGGGTCAATTTCCAGTCTAAAATCATTAACTGTTTGTTCCCACTCCGTGACTTTGGTCCATACGGCCTCCGGCAGTTCGCTGACCGTTACGGTGTAAAGGGCGTTCTTCTTGCCGAGGCTTACCAGATAGTCTACCGGATCGCTGAAGTCGTTGGCCGTCGTGCCGCTGACCTGCGTCGTGCCGTTTACCGTTACCGTCGATTCGCCGTCGGCCGTTTCGAACGTCGCTACGAGCGCCGAGAGGTCGGTGTCGGCCGGGACCTTTACGCTGATCGCTGTGCCGGAGATCGTGCCGGTGTAATCCTTTACCAGATAGTCGGGATTGTTTTCGGCTTTGAAGCCGAATGCCGTGATTTTGGCTTCGCCCGTCGGGCCTTCCTCTTCTCCGGTTTTGTCGTCGCTGCATCCTGCAGTGAGCAACGCCCCGAGGCAGCAAATCATGGATAAATACTTTTTCATATTCGTATAGATTAAAGGTGATGATTACATGTTTATTTTTCGTATCGTGTGCTGCCGCGACAGTTGGTCGGGACCCGGGAATCCGACCGTAAATCCGAGGCTGGTGTTTTCGATACGGATCGTGATCGTGTTGTCCTTCAACGGGTCGATCTCGTTGGGCAGCCAGCGGATGCGGATCGGCATGGAGTAAACACCCGGCACGAAGACGATCTGGTTGCCGGTGGTCACGCGCTCGAAATCGATACCGGCTTTCAGCCCGTCGCCGACGTTGAACGAGTAGTCCACGATCAGATTTTCGCTCAGTTCTTTTGAGCTGAGGCAGATATTGTACGTGCGGACGACGGTCGCCTGGGACGATACGGTCGATGTTGCGGCATAAGCGGCGTCATCGGCCTGTATGATGTAGACGAACGGGTGGTCGTAGGGTTTGTCCTTCTCGCAGGAGGAGAGCAGCAATGCCGTTGCGGCGGCCAGTATAATAGTTATTTTGTTAGTCATGGTATGATGTCGATTGAGTGTGTTTATTCTTCTACGCCTCCGTATCCGGGATTCTGCTGCATCGCGGGATTGGAGTCCATTTCAAGTTGGCAGATCGGCAGTACGAAACGATAGTCGGGATATTCGAGTGTTTTGGTTATTGCCGATGACGACTCGTCGCGTACCAGATTCTGATGACGCCGTGCAATGTCCAGCAGACGGTGGCCCTCGAAACAGAGTTCGCGCATGCGTTCCCGTTCGATCAGGGCGTTCATCCCGTCCTGTCCGGAATATTCCAGCGTGATTTCTTCGGCCTTCTTGCCCGTTGCGCGAGCGATCAGGGCTTTCAAGTCGGCGGCGGCGCCGTCGAGATCGGGATTCGTTCGGTTGCAGAGCGCTTCGGCGCGGATCAGGTACATTTCCGAGCAGCGTACGACGAACGGATCGCTGTGTCCGTAGAGTCCGTTGTTGTCCTTTTTGTATTTGTCATTGACATAATATTTCACGCAGGCGTCCATTTCGTATCCGTGCGTATCGTCGTCATAACCTTCATAAACCGGGTTGTAATGCAGCAGCAGCTGGCGGCGGATATCGTCGGGGTCGTCGAACTGCGCCAGCAGCTTGGCCGACGGCAGGGCTTTTGGCGAATTCGAGGGATCGTAGAGTTTGCTTATCGACGATGATTTTTCATAACCGCTCATCCGCAGGATCGTCTCCTTACCCTTGTTTTCGTGCGGATAGCGGAACATCATTTCATATTCGTCGTGAGGTGTCAGCGGAACCGCTGAAATTACCTGCGACGCATATTCTTCGGCAAGTTCGTAGTTGCCCATGTATAGATATACGCGGGCCAGCAATGCCCGACACGCTGTTGCCGAAGCATAATATACGTCGGATTCTCCCGTCTTTTCGAGTGTCGTCAGCGCCGTATTGAAATCCTCGATGATTCGCGCGTATGCCTCTTTCAGACTGCTCCGGGCTATTATGTCGTTAAAGCTTATCGGGCGTATGGGCAGGGGAATACCCAGATGCGAGGCGTCTGCCGTGTAAGTATAGGTCTGACAGTAGGCATTGCAGAGGTTCAGGAACATCAGCGCACGGATGAAATGGGCGTGTGCAACGATTCGGTCGATCTCGGTGATATCGCCCGGATAACTCTCTTTCAAGCCAGGGCCGTAATGAATGATGTTGTTGGCATTGATCACCACGCTGTAAGCCCCTCTCCAGACCAGGCGCGGATAACCCGCATTGTCCTCGGGCAGCGCCAGGAAATTGTAGATGTCCGTCTGCATCTCCCCGGCGTTGGGAGTCACGTCCGCCAGGTCGCTCGCCAGATCGGGATAGTTGACCGCATAGTCGTCGTAAAACGAGTAAGTGGCGCTGTATATGCCGTTATATGCGCTTTTCAGTCCCGCCAATTCTGCGAAAAAAGACGGAGTCGTGCTTTTGCCGATGTTCTCGACCTCGAGGAAACTGCTGCATCCGGTCGCACAAACCAGCAGGACCGTGGTTGAAATGTATGTCGTTATTCGTTTCATATATTCGAATGTCAGAAAGTTACGGAAAGATTCGCCGAATAGGTCGTGGTCATCGGGTATCCGGAATTCATGATTGTTTTGTAACTGTTTTCTCCGCGTTTCTGATCGGGGGTCCAGAGATAGACGTTGTCGCCGACCAGCGAGACGCTCATTGCCTCCATTCGCAGTTTCTTGCACAGTTGTTTCGGAAAGTGGTAAGTCAGTGCGACGTTTTGCAAACGGATGTTGGTCATGCGGTGCAAGAAGCGGTCGGTGTAAGATGTCGTTTTCATGTCGTTCTTATAGACGACGCGGGGGCCGACGGCCAGTTCTCCCGGTTTTTTCCAATGGTCCAATGCTTCGAGCGGTGCATTGGATTCGATGATGTCGTATCCCGAGTTCAAGGTGTAACGGTCTAAGGAGGTGTATTGCCAGCCGCCGATTGTATAGTTCAGCATAAACCGTAGCGAGAACTCTTTCCACCGCAGGATATTGGTCATACTGCCGAAAACAGCCGGATTGGGCGTTCGCCCGTCCGAGACGCGATTGTCGTAGTCGTAGACTTTGGTGACATTGCCGCGTTTGTCGTACCACATGGGCTTGCCGTCGGCAGGGTCGATACCGGCCCAGCGGATGAGGCACCATTCGTTTTTGGAGCGTCCCTCTGCCCAAACGCGCTCTCCGAAGCTCTTGGTGATGCCTTCGAAGAGGGTCAGGATCTTGTTTTGGTTGTGGGCGATGTTCAGCTCGGTTTGCCAGGAGAAATCCTTGTGGACGATGTTCGCGGACGTGATAGTGATCTCGTAACCCCGGTTGCGCATCTTGCCGACGTTGCGCATGACGGCGTCCTCGGAGATGATCGACGACACGCGGCTTTCGGTCAGCATGTCGGTCGTGACGTTGTTATAAAACTCGAAATCGACCATCACACGTTTGTAAAGTCCGACGCTGAATCCCGCATTGGTCATGTAGGTCGTCTCCCAGGTAAGTCCCGGGTTGGCCACTGCGCTCTGCAGGGCACCGATGTTCCCTTGATAGGAGTAGCTTGACGAAAGGCTATAGGTGCCGTGCGCCGATGATGTGTCAACGCGCGAGTTTCCGCTGGTTCCGTACGAAGCCTTGATTTTCAGGGTGTCGAAGATGTCGCTGCGGAAAAACTTTTCGTTGTGGATGCTCCAGCCGACGCCTATTGAAGCATATGTCGCCCAGCGGGAGTACTCGCCGAAGGCGGAGAAGCCCTGACGCCGTGCGTTCACCGTCATATAATAACGGTTGTCGTAGGCATAGGATGCCTGTCCCAGATAGGAGAGCGACCGTGAATAGGTTGTGTTGCTCGATCCGCTGATGTTGGCCTTGGGAACATAGGCGATCTCCTTGATCTGGTCGTTGATGAAATCGTACCCGGAAACGTAGAGGTTGCGGCCTTCCTCATGCTTGAACTCGATACCGGCCACGACTCCGATGCGATGTTTTCCGAATTCGCGGTCGAAATTGATGCGGTTGATGCTTGCCCAGTTCAGGTTGAAGACGCCGCTCCGCCGTGAAATACCGGACGGTTCGTTGGCGTAGTATCCCGACAGGTTGGTGCGGGCATAGTACAACGCTTCGTAGGTCCCGATATAATTGCTTACGAACTGTGTGGTAGCCGAAAGGCCCTTGATGGGTTCCCATTTGAGCGAAGCGTTCACGCTGGCGTTCAGCGCCCGTTGCCGGTTGTCGTTCTGATCCCGTTCGGGCAGGTCGTTGGCATGGAATTTCACCTGCGTCGGTTTGTATTCGTAGAACGAATCCCGGCTGTAATAGTTGTACAACCGATAAGTATGCCCGTCGTTCTCGTACGGCGAGAAGATAGGCAGAGTTTCGTAGTAGTTGCGCGTCGATGGAAACGTGTCGTTGATATTGTAGGTTCCGTTCAGGATCAGTGTCGCTTCGAGTCCTTTGAAGAATGTGTAGGTCGAATTGGAGCGCAGGGAAATGCGCTGTTGCTTGTTGCCCTTCAGAATCATATCTTCGGTGTAGTAACCTGCCGAGATATAGTTTTTCATTCGCTTGGTGCCGCCGCTGGCGCTCAGGTCCACCTGAAAGGTCTGCCCCGTATCGAGATAGAGTTCATGCCATCGGGTATCGGTTGTGGAGTAGCTGTTATATTCGCTGTCCTGATAGGGAAAGGCTGAGATAGGATAACCGGCGTTGACCCACGCTTCCTGGGCATATTCCATGTATTGCGAAGCGTTGAGCATCTTGTAACGGGTGCTCTCGTTGGCGAAAGCGATGCCGTATTTGAAGCTGACGTTGATGTTGGTCTTCTCCATACGGCCTTTCTTGGTGGTGATGAGAATCACGCCGTTGGCACCGTCGGCTCCGTAGAGGGCTGTGGTCGAGGCATCTTTCAGTACCGTGATCGACTCGATGTCGTTGGGGTTCATGAACGAGAGGGGACTGATGGTGTACTCGGTTCCGATGCTCAGTCCGGTGATTCCTCCCGTGTATATGGGGGCTCCGTCTACGACCCACAGCGGCTCATTCGAAGCGCTGAGCGACGCGTCGCCGCGAATGCGTACGGTCAGGCGTGCACGCATGCTTTCGTCGCTGTTGTTGAATCCTTTCGATACCTGCATACCCGGCACCATGCCGTCGAGCAGGTTATCCACACGGCTTACGGGCATCAGTTCCAGCTTTTTGGAACTTACCTGATAGGCGCTGCCGACCAGGTCCTCGCGGCGCTGCACGACGCCGTAACCCGTTACGACGACCTCGCCGATCTCCGTGTCGGATTCGAGCTTGATTTTGATTGTTTTCTGAGTGGTGATTCCGATTTCGCGGGTCTTCATACCGACGTAGGAGATCGAGAGGACGACGACCTTGCCCGTATTGGGGATCGTCAGCGTGAATTTTCCGTCCGTGTCGGTGTGAATTCCTTTCGAAGTGCCTTTGATCATAACCGTTGCTCCGATCAAAGGGGTGCCTTGTGCGTCGAAAATCTGTCCGCTGATTTCGCGGGTCGCACTTTGGAGTGCGGATTGTGCCTCTGACGACGCTAACGCGGAGTTACCTGAATAAGGGGTCGAATTTTCCCCCCCCCCCTTGCCAGGGAAGCGTTGGCGATTGTCAGGGCACACATTAATAACAAGGTGCGCCACGAGTTACGGCGGAACCTTGCATGGGAAGCAGTAAAAGTGCCTTTCATACTATAAAAAATTCGGTTTGCCTATTGGAATCGGGCTTATGTGACTGTAATTCCAACCTGTTTGCCTAACAAAAGTAGGTAAAAAAGTGAGAACTAATACCCTGAGAGAGACAAAAAAACACGTGTTGTAACAATAAATGCAAACATTTTGCGTTTATGATTTCTGTTTATGCGAAAAGGGCGCTTTCTGTCTTACGGATCGTAAGCGTTGTGTTGAAATGCAGAATGAAGTATATATGGGATGAGCCATAGAAAGCCATTTATGATTCGGGGGTGCACTCTTCTTCTGGTTCTGATGTTTCTGAATGCAATAAAAAGTTCTGCGTTGAGAGTGAGAATCACTGCAATTGGGACGGAACTATTGGCAAAGATAATGATTAAGGATAATATTATAATATATATGGAATTGTATCGGTTAATTGTTATTCACCAATAGGGCTTCACGATATAGATTTCGTCCGAGTTTTCTGTAGTTCTGCTGGCTTCTTACGGGTGTCGTTTGCCGCGAAGAAAACGTTTTTTGCGATGCTTGTTATGCCGTAACCGGATTTTTGCGACCGGCTGTAAAAAAATGGGACCGTGGATTTCTCCGCCGGTCCCGGTTTCGTTTGTCTTGATTGAGTCCTATTTCACTTCGAATGCGTAGACCGTATGTTGCGTGTAAGTCTCGCCCGGACGCAGTACCGACGAGGGGAAATTGTCGTGGTTGGGGGCATCGGGGAAGTTCTGCGTTTCGAGCGCCAGTCCCGAATGGTAGTTGTGACGGTCACCGCGTTTGCCGACCTCCTTGCCGTCCATGCCCTGCCCGGCATAGAACTGGAATCCGGGCTGGTCGGTGAGTATCTTCATCACGATGCCCGTGGCGGGTTCGTATACCTCGGCGGCCAGTGTCACAGCGCCGGGTGCAGGTTTGTCGAGCACCCAGTTGTGGTCGTAACCGTTTCCGAAGGCCAGCGGCTCGTAATCGGTCCGGCCGATACGCTCCCCGATGGCGTGCGGTTTGCGGAAATCGAGCGGCGTGCCTTCGACCGGACGGATTTCGCCCGTGGGAATCAGTCCTGCGTCGGTCGGCGTGAAATGGCTGGCATGGATGGTCAGCAGGTGCGAGTCGGTCGATTTCTCCGACGTGCCGTGCAGGTTGTAGTATACATGACTCGTAGGGTTCACAATGGTCGGGGCGTCGGTTGTGGCTTTGTAGTCGATCACCAGTTCGTTGGCCGGGGTCAGCGAGTAGGTGACTGCGATGTCGAGGTTGCCCGGATAGCCCTCTTCGCCGTCCATGGCGCGGTAGGTCATTTCAACCGCGGGGTTGCCCTGCGTGTCAATCGTTTCGCAGCCGTTCCATACGCGGGCTTCGAAACCTCCCGTGCCGCCGTGCAGGTGGTTTTCGCCGTTGTTGATCGTGAGCTGATATTCCTTGCCGTCGAGTGTGAAGCAGCCCTTGCCGATGCGGTTTCCGTAGCGTCCCACAACGGGGCCGCAGTACTTGTCGGCCGTGTTCAGGTATCCGTCGATGTTCTCGAATCCCCAGACCACGTCCTTGAACGTTCCGTCGGCCGACGGAACCCACAAGGCGACGATGCGTGCGCCGTAGTTGGTGAGTTGAACGGTCATGCCGTTTTCGTTTTGCAGGGTGTAGAGCATGACGGGTTTGCCTGCGATTTCGGTTCGGAATGCGGCGGCATCGAGCAAGTCGATGCCGTTTCCGGGTTTCTGGGCCTCGCCGCACGACATACAGGCCGCGGCGACGGTCAGAATCCATAGATTTTTATTCATATTTATCGTTTTTTGGGTTGGTTACTGAATACGCATCTTAGGTAGCGGGAAAACGTTGGCCCGATGGGCATAATCATCCCACATATCGGACATTCGCTTCACCAGTTCGGGGTGCTGCGCCGAAAGGTCGTGCATCTCGGTGCGATCTTTCTCCATGTCGTAAAGCTCCCATTGGCCGAAGGGCGTCGGAATCCAGTCTGTGTAGCGGCCCGTCTTGGAGACCAGTTTCCATTTGCCCATACGTACGGCACGGTTGCCCTCGTGTTCGAAGTAGATGGCGTCGCGGGCGAGTTCGGCGTTCTTATCTCCGAACGTCGGCAAGAGCGAACGTCCTTCGAGGGGTTTGATTTTGTTGCCGTGGTATTCCGTCGGGTAGGTCGCACCCGCCAGGTCAATGCAGGTGGCCATGATGTCGATCAGGTGCGACGGCTGCTGGCGGGTTTCGTTTTTGGCTTTGATTCCGGCAGGCCAATGCACGATCAGCGGCGTGGCGATGCCGCCCTCGTGTACCCAGTGCTTGTACTCGCGGAAAGGTACGTTGCTGACATTGGCCCAGCCTTTGCCGTAGGACCCCCATGTGGTGTCGGCGCCCATCATAAGACCTTCGCCCATCCAAACTTCCTGTCCCTTGCGGTTCTTGAACGGGATCATGCTGGGGACGAATTCATCGTCCTCCATCGGGCCGATCGAAGCGCCGTTGGGCAGCGGAGCCATGCGAAGTTTGCCTTTCGAGAGGAAGTCCTCGGCGCACGCTCCGTTGTCCTGCAGGAAGAAGATGACCGTATTGTCGATTTGTCCCGTGCGGGTCAGGTAGTCGATCAGCCGTCCGACGTTCATGTCCATGCGCGATACCATGGCTGCATAGACCATCATGCGGCGGATTTCGAACTGCTTCTGTTTTTCGGTCAGGCTGTCCCATGTGGGGATACCGTCGCGGGGCGTCTGGTCCCATTGTGCGTCGATGATTCCGGCGCGCACCATGACGTCGTATTTCTCCTTGCGCAGCACATCCCAGCCTTTGTCGAATTTGCCTTTGTATTTCTGTACGTCCTCCTCGAACGCCTGCATGGGCCAGTGTGCGGCGGTGTAGGCCAGGTAGAGGAAGTAGGGACGGTCGTCCTGCTGCGTCGCACCGTTGATGAATTCGATGGCGTTGTCGGTGATGGCGTCCGTAAAGTAGAACCGCTCGTTTTTGTATTCGGGGTCCGATAGCGGCGTGATGCGCTTGTTGCCGCGCGTCAGCGTGTAGGGGTCGTAGTAGCTGCAGGCACCGTGGATGATGCCGTAGAACTTGTCGAAGCCGCGTTGCAGAGGCCAGTTGGAGATATCCTCGTCCTCGTCGAGGAAACGGCTCAGGTGCCACTTGCCCGACAGCAGCGTGTGGTAGCCCGATTCGCGCAGCACCTCGCCGATGGTGACGCAGTTGTGGTTGATCTGCCCCCGGTAGCCGTCTTGTCCGCGGTCGTGAATCATGTGGCCCAATCCGGCCTGATGGGGATAGAGTCCCGTCATCAGCGATGCCCGCGTGGGGCAGCTGCGGCCTACGTTATAGAACTGCATATAGCGGAGACCTTCGCTGGCCAGCCGGTCGAGGTTGGGGGTATGGATTTCACCCCCGTAGCATCCGATGTCGGAGAAGCCCAGGTCGTCGGCCAGAATGACGATTACGTTCGGCCGGGCGTCTTTCTTCGGCTTGGCCGTGCAATGTTCGCTCTCGGCGGCCGCTGCGGTCAGAAGAGAAACGGGAAGAATTAATTTACTTGGATTCATCGTTATGTTGATTTTGAGATTCGGTTTTTATGCCGGACGGTTTTTTAAGCGCTTTGCCGATCGGTTCCGGGGAGCCCAGTTCGGGGGTTCCCTCCGTCGAGAATCCGATTTTCTGCATGCGTACGGTGCGCGAATAGGGCCGGTAGGGGTCTCCCACGATGTTCCGGGCCATGTAGACCAGAAAATATTCGGTCCCGTCGGGCGAGGGGATGATGAACGGGTATCCCGGGGCGTAGACGCCCGGCGCCGAGGCGGTCCGTGCGTCCGGAGTCTTTTTCCACGACGGATCGGTCATCGTGAAGACCGGTTTGCTCTTTTTCTTCCACGACGCGGCGTTGAGCAGATCGCAGCCTTTGGCTGCCGACAGCTCGCCGATCGCATAATAGGGGGTCCACATGGCGCTGGCCGAGTAGTAGATGTAGAGCCGGTCCGTACGGTCGTTTCCGAAGAAGAAGGGGGCCTCGTTGACGTAGACCGGATAGGCGGTTTTGTAGCCGTC